>Ga0105356_10004955_pt1 | contig 12756 bp, 9 predicted proteins | sample GOMGulsemesocosm_3_FD_83502 | JGI IMG/M metagenome (GOLD analysis project Ga0105356, IMG submission 83502) | Methane-oxidizing microbial communities from mesocosms in the Gulf of Mexico - GOM9D Gulf of Mexico | ecosystem: Environmental > Aquatic > Marine > Cold seeps | place: Gulf of Mexico...
AAGGTAATATCATTTTTGGCGATTTTGGCGCTGCCACTAGCTACCAAATGTTAACACCTGCTCAACAAAAAAAGGTGCAACAAATTGAGTACAGAGCACTAGTTCATTTTATGGAAGATTTATTAAGTGTTTGTGCCGAAGAAGATAAACAACATAAAACCTTTGAGCAGTTGCACACAAGAATCAAATCTTAACAATATGAAAAGCGTGCCGAGGTTCTTCGACACGCTTTACTCAAAGACTCAGTCTGTAATTAAACTTTAAATTGATTTACCACAGTAGTTAGATTTTCTGAATAGGTTTGTAAGCCTTGCAAACCTTCACTCATTTCAGCAGCTCCCTGCACAGTATCATCAGTAAGGGTGCGAACATTTTCAATATTCTTCGAGACTTCTTCAGCAACAGTTGATTGCTGGGTCACAGATAAAGCAATTTCTTCGCTTTGACTCTGAATATTAGTGATAACGCCTGTGATTTCAGTTAATACATTTTGCACTTGCTCAGTGAGATCAACACTTGTCTGCGCCTCAGCCTGGCTGCTTTCCATCACTGTTACCGCTTTTGAAGCCGTCGCTTGCAGTTCATCAATAATAGTTTCGATACTAGCTGTAGACTCTTGGGTACGGGATGCTAAGGTTCTCACTTCATCTGCAACTACAGCAAAACCACGACCTTGTTCCCCTGCTCGTGCCGCCTCAATGGCTGCGTTTAATGCCAGTAAATTGGTTTGCTCTGCAATACCACGAATAACATTTAAGACTTCACCAATGCTTTGACTATCATCTTTAAGTTTATTTACGACCATAGCTGCAGAGCTAACATTTTCAGCTAATTGACTAATACCAGACGTTGCCTGAATAACTACTGAGGCCCCTTTAGCAACTTGCGCCTCGGCATCACTGGCTAACTCTTGCGATAAGTTGGCATTACGAGAAATTTCGCTACTATTTTGCGCTAACTCATTAGCTGAAGTCGCAACAATATCTATTTCTTGTTTTTGCTCTTCGATTATTTCACTGGTATGTTTACTTATAGATGAAGCAGTATTGGTTGACTGCTCAACTTCTTCGGTGATCACTACAGTTTCTTTTACCAATGCTTGAATTTTATCAATGAAGACATTGAACTCAGTTACTAACTGACCTATTTCATCATTCTTAAGCGGTTCTATCCGTTTAGTTAAGTCACCATCGCCATCAGCAATATCGTGCATAGTTGCTTGTAATCGAGTGATGCGCTTGGTTAATGGTAAAATCATTAAAAAGACCACAAAGGCAATTAATGCAATGATAATAAGTACAACAAAACTTGATGACCAAAAAGCTTTAGTTACCGGCTCGGAAATAAGCTGTTCTGGCACCATAAAGCCCAGCTTCCAATTCATTTGAGGGAAGTCACTGCTTACTTGATTAAAGACAACTTGATATGCTTGCCCTTGCCATTCAATACTAGCTATACCTGAAGTATTATTTAGCGCTTGATTTTGTAATTGAGAGAACCCTGATGCATTAGCAAATTTGCTATCAATTTCTTGCATTGAGTCACCAGGTAAGAAGCTATCATTGAAGCCTGGGAAAAATACCAACTTACCAGTATCTGTCATTAGAAAGGCTTCCCCTTCTCCCTGGTATTTAATTTTTGAGAGTAAGTCTTTACCAATAGTTGAAATTAAAATATCAATGCCACCAATACCTAATAACTTGCCATTGGGTAAATAAAATGGACCAGTTACCGTCGCTGAAATCGAGCCATCATTATTATCAACAGCAGGATCTGTAACATACAGCTGTCCCTGTTTTAAACCAAAATCCCACCAAGGTCTTTTATTAGTAAAATACTCAGCATCTGTATACCGACCATTTAAGTCGAAGTATTCATGAGTATTTTCACTACCAAAAAAAACACTTTTTATGGCAGGGTCTTTAGTGGAAAAAAACTTAAAGTATTCAGTAACCTGTTGATACTGTTTATTATCATCAATATCTGATAATCGTTGGTTATAATTTGAAAACCAGTCGATGACTTGTGGACTAGCAAAAACACTGTGAACTATCTGCCCTTTGGCTTCAAAAAAACTACGAACTTCAGCCGACTGTAGCTTAACAATACCCTCAATAGAGCTTGTAATTTGTGTGCGGGTATTATCACTAACATTAGAAAGCACAAAGTACGCTGTGATAACGAGTAACAAGGCGACGGCACCGGAAATGCCAACAACTAACTGACGCATAATAGAACGATTTATAAAATTAAACATGAACTTCCTACTACTTTATTGGAGTGAAACAAGCTTTGACTTTTACTATCTGAAATCAAAGGATTAATTTTGATAAGGTAAAAACTGTATCACGGCTTGATTAAAATGGCTATTGAGCCCTGACCGTTAACTTTATCACCCAATGTTAACGCCAGTTCAACAAAGGCAGTGGCATGTTGAAAGCCAGAATAATAGGTAGAGTCTACTGAGCACCTCAGTATTCCTAAGCTTGATAAGGTGCGATATTTGAAGAAGCAAAAACTTGTTTTTAAGTATCTAAAATCAGCTACTAAAACGAATTCAGTTAAGCTACTCTTTTAATGGGTATATAAATTCTGGATCAGATATGAAGTACAAATTTATTATTCTCTTGCTCATTATTTTTTGCTTTAAGCTGCATACCAAAGAGTTAACCATAGGAGTGCCTGAATGGCAGGGCTACACCAATGCCGATGGCTCAGGTGTCTATTTTGACTTATTAAGAAAAGCCTACCCAGATGATACATTTAATATAAAAATTGATAGCTATAACAGAACACTCGCAAACTTCCATAACAATAAATTAGACATAGTTATTGGGGTTTTTAGAGAAGATATTCAACAGGGCATTTTTCCTCATTGGTTTTTGGACACTGAGGCACCTATTACCGCATTTTATAACCCAGAAAAAACGCAATTAACGCACCTATCTGATCTTGAAGACTTAACCGTATCTTGGATTCGTGGCTATAAGTTCAATCACTTTATTCCTTACGTTGCCAACCCTTATTTAGTCAACAAAATATCAACCGGATTTGAACTAGTAACAAAGAATAGAGTTAATGTGTTTATTGATTATCCTTATAATGTGCCCCAAAAATACCAACAGGATCTGGCCTCTCTCGAAGTTATGCCCTCTCGGCACATTTATTTAGCATTTCAGCGTAATGCCTCAGGCTCAAATCTCGCTGAACAATATGACAAAATGATGCCAGAATTACGGGATTCTGGTGTATTAGCTGATATTTTCTCTCAAAGCTATGAAAGCTCAAAACTAAGCAACTTTGATCCAAATAAGGAAAGGTTTATTATTAAAACCAGCGTAGCTAAGAAGCAACCACGCTCAATTACTGAACCGATAGAAGACAAAGTTCTCGATTTACTGATAGACAAAAATGAAAGTTACAATATTGAGTTACAGATTGAGTCACTGCAATCCATAAACAAACAGGCGACAAATAATACTTGTTATAGTAATAAGCTTAAAAATGAACAACGTCAGCAAAAATATATTTTTAGCCGACCTATGTCGATATATATGGGGTTACGATTATTTAGTAAATATCCACTAAATATTACTGAGCCTGTAAATATTGAATCGCTATTAAAAGAAAATCCAGATAAAACATTATCGGTAATTAAAGGAAGAAGTTACAGTAATAGTATTGATAAACAACTTACTTCTTTGCAAGCTGCTCAAGTGGACTTCATGTTGGGCGATATCGACTCCTATTTAGATACATTTAGCGCCAACAAAAACAATTTAATTATTGAATACCCCTCAACGATTGCACATTCAGCCATTTTATCTAATAGCAGTGAGCTATATAGTTACCAGATAAAAGGAGCATACACATATAACCTAGGACATATTATGTGTAAGAAAACAAAGAAAAATAAACAATTTATTCAGAGTATCAATAAAACACTAACATCACTATATAGCAGCCAATATTTCATCGACATTCTCTATTCTGAAGCAGATAAAAACAGCCAAAAAGATTTTTATCGATATTATGACAAAGAGTTCAAGGTAAAGTAGCAATATATTGATAATTTAGTGATCATTTAAGCTTAATCGGTTACTTAAAATCAACATAACTGACATTATCTCTCGATCTTGAAATTAACTCTATTGCTTGGTTAATAGGTACAGGCTTACTAAAGTAATAACCTTGGCCAATGTTACAACCATGTTGATTTAGCCACTCAAGTTGTTCAATAGTTTCAATGCCCTCAGCTGTAACTGTTTTACCTATATTTATAAGTAAATCAATTAGCGATGCAAGTAACTTCTGGCTTGTTTCATCGTGAAGTATTTCACTGACAAAGCTTCTATCAATTTTGATATTATCTGCTGGCAAGCGTCTTAAATAATTCAGTGAAGAATAACCCACACCAAAATCATCCATTGATACTTTTATCCCTAGATACTGTAGCTCTTTAATCCTAACAATGGCCTCGTCAATATTGCCAATCAAAGTATCTTCGACTATTTCTATATAGATATTTTGTGGACTAACCTGATAAGTGTTTAGTAAGCGAGCTATGTTTTCCACGACTTTAGATGACATAAAGGTATCAGCACCTAAGTTAATAGCAAAGACTAATGGACTTGGACTTAACTGACATAACTGCTGACACCTTTTAATGCCCTCTTCCAAAATCCACTCTTCTAATAAGGGCATATACTCGGTATCTTTTAGTATAGGTAAAAAACTATCTGGCATTAACAAACCTCGCTGGTTATGCTGCCAGCGTACAAGACACTCAAAACCGAAGAGTTTATTATCTTTAATTGAGTAGAAAGGTTGAAAGTGAAGTTGTAACTCTTTTTTAATTAATGCCTCTGGAAACTCATTTATTAAATTAAAGCGGTTTAAAATAATACTTTCCATTTCAGTTTTAAAAAATGAAAAACGTTTAGTTTTTGAGCCTTTAGCAGTGTACATAGCAATATCAGCTTTTTTTATGATATCGGTAATTGAGTCCTTAGGGTTACTTACCGTGGTAATTCCAATACTCAGCTGTATATTAATCATTTTGTTATCAATGTTGGCGGGATCTTCAAAGTTTTTTAAGATTAAATCAACAATTTTTAAGATATTAGTTTTATCACTGATATTATCTAATAGCACTGTAAATTCATCACCACCAAGTCGAGCAACAAGGTCACTTTTTCGAATGCTATTTTGTAATCGCCTTGCTACCGTTGTTAATACTTTATCTCCAACATCATGCCCTAAAGTATCATTGATATGTTTGAACCTATCTAAGTCTATGAAAAATACTGCTATAAAAGAACCATCTTCTTTTAAGTCAGCCACTTTTTGCTGAAGTGCAGCTAAAAAGTTATCTCTGTTTGCTAAGCCCGTCGTGCTATCAAACATGGCTATTTTTTTTAACTCATCTTCTCTATCATTAACCACATTGTTTAATTGATTTAATCGTAGTGCCAGTTCATTAGAAGAGTCTTCTAAAATATCGATCTCATCCCAAAAAACGTTGTCGTGTTTACCTGATGAAAATGCAGAAATATGCTTACTTTTAGCTAACGTTGGAAGATACTCTTTCAGTTTTTTAATTCTAGAAATAGGTTTCCATAAAACAATTAAAATAACAAAAAACATGATGAAAATAGTAACAACCGAAAACAAAATAAATGTTTGATTAAACTTTTTATCCAGATATAAAGTCTGACTAATATCATTAAAAATAACAAAGAAGCTTCTGCCGCTGCTGTTAAAAGGCATCGGAAAAGCACTAATAAAGTAATGCTCCTCTTTAAGCTCACTGATTACCCCTTTAGTAAATAACTCTTGAATAGATGTATTTTTACTCGTCTGACTAAGTAAATGATAATAATATTTATTCCCTTCACTATTTAACATTTTAAATTCGCTATCAAGCCAACCTAACTGAGTTAGTTCCCCTTCATATGCTGGTGTGACATCACTAGGTGTGAGCATGACAGCTTTTAAACTTAAGAGTTGTTGAAATTGCGTGATAGGATTTAGTAGATTAGTGCTAATAATTAATGTCGCCGCTCCTGTATTAAATTCTAAAGGAATGACAATATTAAGAAGGCAGTGAACCTGACAAGTAATATAGTGCTCTGGTAGCCCTGATAGATTGCTAGATTTTATATATTTATTAATACTATCAAGTTCAATCTGACCATACTCAAAGTTTTTTTGCTTATTTTGAAAGTAAAGTGCTGCCCCATTTGCTCCCCAGTCTAAGGTAAGGTTCGGCCATTGCTGTTTAAAATAATCAACCAGAATCTGCTCTGAACTATCTTGAACAGACACAAGTTTATAAATCGTATCTTCAATAGTTTGCGCATGTAGGTCTACTGAATTTTTCAAATAAACTTCTGATAATTCCCTAAAATTAATTTTTTCCTGAATTAACCTTTCATCTAGCTCTTGCTTTGCAAGGTATGCATAAGACATTAAGACTATCGACTGAAATAGAAACAAAAAGAATAATGCTTTCCAGATTAAACTAATACTTTTATGAGCTATCTGCTTATGTTTCATAATAACCCCTAAAAACTATAAGAAACTTGCATAGACCACAATTGCCAATACTTTTCATTATTCTGGCTATGATCAAATTTAATAGTAGGAGAGATAGCCGCTGTCCCCTCAAAGAAGTGACCCTCGAAATTTATTTGCCATTTCGGTGACAACTTCCACTTTATTCCAGCACTCAAGTCATAACTGTAACGACTGAAAGCTGGCATACCTGTATCTTGGTAATATTTTGAGCCATCCTTGTCATCTATATCGGTAAAATACCTGCCATAACGCACCATCAAGATTAAATCTTCTTTAAGGAAGTATCGCCATTGTCCATAGAAGCCAGAATTCACTAAGCTGTCCGTTGTTACCTCAGGAAACTCAGGCTGCATAACTAATGGTAAATTAGGTACATATAAATCAAAGCCTTTTATTTCAGTATCTTGATAAATAAACTCAAAGGTAAAGTCCCAAAATTCAGCAAAATACTGATGAGAAAAGATATAGCGATCAAACTTTATATCACCTGCTTCCATTGCAACAGGAGCATTCATATCAACAAGGGGTTCTGCATAAGCTTGAGGATTTTCATAACCTAATGATACAGTCCAATTGCCAGAGGCAGACTCCCAAGTAGTATTTATTTGGGCGTTACTTTCTGTATCTATATCGCCAGATAATTCTTTACCCAAAATACTTTCACTTAAATCATCTGATACCGGATAACGCCCATAAGCCAATGTCCAATTCAACCGACCAAATTCAAACACCTGATTTCCATATAAAGAAATGCCGTCGTAGGAGGTTGTGGTATCACGTAATGTATCTTGATAGACAGATTGTGGTAAAAAAATGGAGGGTCTTGCACTAGGAATATCTCTAGTAGAATTAAATAGTCCTAGATCACTTTTTATCCGACCGAGACGAATACCAATATTAAAGTTTTGCTGGTTAACAAATTGATAATCAGCCATTAAAAAGTCTATACGAGCACTTTCTATTTTCCCCCAATTCCGGTACATAGCTTGTCCTGACAACCTTATTTTATCATTGAAAAGATAGTTTGCTTGCAGGGCTAAGATAGTCATATTTAATGAGACATTATCTTCTTCATCAAAAAACTGGTTTTCAGACGTATAAGAAATACCTTGGGAAGCAAATCCAGCAAAAGACAAATCTTTTTGCTGATTGGCAAAAGCAATACCAGGTAATATGCAGAGTAATATCCACTTATTTTTCATCAAATAGCACAACATAGCGGACACCTTCCATTATTATCTTATTTTCAACATAACCAATTGCACCAGGGGTTTTAGCTATCAAATCAAGTAATTCTTGCTCATCAATAGCCACACTAGGTTTTAAAGCAAATCCGCTAAAAACCAGTTTTTGCCAACGACGATTAAATTGATAGGGATACAAACCAAGGGTATTTTTGACAAATAAATGATGAGTTTTATGAGTTGATGGTAATTTAAAGAGCTTAATTAAATTACCATTAGGCCAATGTGTTTGCTGACCAAGGTAAATAGACTTTACTTGCTGATGAGATATTTCGGACAACTCAACAGAATCATGTACAACAACTTCAATAGCGTAACTTGGCTGAATTATAAAAAAGAATATTAAAAACGTAATTAGCTGTGGGGTGTAATATTTCAGATTCAATCCCTTTCCTCCCCACATCCTTATTCATTCAAGTAATACCTAGTATTATCGTTAACTGGAAAATTTCAAGGTTTAGGACAATTTAGTCACTAAGTTAAACCAAGGCATGGCTATATCACAATGGAAGAAATTAAGGTGGGAGTACTGAGGATTTAGCATTGGAAATAATATAAGTTTATTGAAATTTAATAACCTATATTGATGGAGCGCTGATAGCTAAAAAAATTACAGCAGTGTAGAGCTAGTGACAGATCAAATATAAAGGTGTCCTCAGTTACGACTAATCGACTAAACCATTACGTTTTAAGCCTCTTCGAACGTTTTTACACAATTTGGCTAGCCTAGAAATATCACCAAGCATCGGTATGACATTATCCGCTAGTTTGGCTTCCCAATCACAAAGCTCAGTATCAACAATTTCTAACAACTTCTTCGGGCAACCAACACACGATATTCCACAAATATTTGCTTCTGAAACATTGAAAGGAAAGTCATTCCTTACCTCTGAAATTAGGCTTTTCATTGCCGTAGTACAACTGGGCTTTTTAGCCATAGACTTGCCCTTTCTTCTGTTTACTATCGAACAGCCAAACCACAGGCATAACCAGATGCCCAGCAAAATTGGAAGTTATACCCCCCTAGCCAACCGGTAACATCAATGACTTCACCAATAAAAAATAGACCCGGCTGTTTTTTACTTTCAAAGGTTTTACTCGATAGTTCATCTGTATCGACCCCGCCAAGAGTTACCTCAGCCGTTCGGTAACCCTCGGTGCCGTTAGGCTTTATTCTCCATGAGTGTAAGTATTCACTTAATGCAGAAATTTCAGGGTGATTTAATTGCTTTATGGGTTTATCAGCAATAACACCATCTTTTACCAGCACTTCAACAAAACGCTTAGGTAATAGCGTCGACAGTAAGTTTTTTACTGATTTTTGTCCTTGCTCACTTTGCCACTGATTTAATGTTTCGCTAAGGTTATGTTCAGGCAGTAAGTTGATAGTTACCGCCTGACCTGCTCGCCAAAAAGATGATATTTGTAATATTGCAGGACCTGATAAACCACGATGGGTAAATAGAATGTTTTCTTTAAAAGTAACACCGTTTTCACTTGTTACTTCTGTGGCTAAGCTAATGCCAGATAAACCTTCAAATCGCTGTTTGTCATGGTCGTGTAGAGTAAACGGCACTAACGCAGCAATAGTTTCTAGAACGCTTAACTCAAATTGTTCAGCAATTTTATAACCAATAGGTGATGCTCCTAGTTTAGGCATGGTGAGACCACCAGAAGCCACGACCAATGATTGACACTGATAGTTTTTGTCACTCGTTTTTACGATGAAGCCTTCTTCGCTATCGTTATCAATTTTACTGACCGACAAAACTTCCGTACGCAGGTTTACTTGTACGCCAGCCCATTCACATTCGGTCATCAAAATATCAACAATATCTTGCGCGCTGTCATCACAAAATAGCTGGCCCAAGGTTTTATGGTGATAGTTCAAGCCGTGACGATCTACTAATTCGATAAAGTCTTGTGCGCTATATCGACTTAATGCTGATTTAACAAAGTGAGGGTTTTGACAGAGGTAATTTTCAGGTGCTGCATTTTCATTGGTAAAATTACAGCGACCACCACCACTTATCAGTACTTTTCGCGCAGGCTTTTTACCCATATCGACCACAACAACACTTTTACCACGATAACCTGCTTGTGCTGCGCACATTAAGCCTGCCGCACCGGCACCAATTATTAATACGTCTGTTGTGATCACTGTTACACCTTAAGAAGAGAAGCCTATAGAAAGCATGAAAATAAGCTCTGAAATTTCATCACTATTATAATCGTTATGCAAAGACCTCGTATACAAAAAAGCTCATCGAAGAGACTTTATTACCCCTAGTTTCTCTTAAATAAAATTGATTGCCACTGCCAAAATAAAGAAATGCAAGGTTGTGTAAAGCTAGGAACTCTTCCCTCAGGAATACATCTATTGCTGCATAACACTCGACAACAAATTGTTGCAACCTTACTTTATGGGAAACATATGAAAACACTTACTATCCTCCAAGCCTTAAAAAGCTGCTTTGCTGCAAGTTTATTATTATTTATATTACTGGGATGTGACTCTAGTGATGACAGTAGTGGGGAAGGCTTTGTTAAGCTCTACAATTTATCAAAAGATTCGCCGAGCATTTATTTAACGGTAGATGAAGACCTTACAGAGGAGAGTGGTGATGATAACGAGCACTATGAGCAAACCTATTCAAGTGTTGCCTATGGTGATATGCACAGTAATATTAGTGTCGCAAGTCAAGACTACTATTATCAGCTAGCTTGGCAGGATGATGACAGTTCATCTACTGAAGACTTGTCAGTAATTTATGAAAACACACTCGCTTTGACTGAAGATACTATTCAAATGATAGTACTAAGCGATAGTATTTTATCGCCACAAGTCACAATTCACAGTATTCCTGTGATTGATGATGAAGATGATACCACTAACGACCTTTTCAATCTTAGGGTGCTGAACATGCACTCAAGCCAACAAGCTGTTAATTTTTACCTCTCTAAAGAAAATGAAAGCTTTAATGAGGCCATTTTAGTTGGTCAATTCGAATATCAGCAATTATCAGATAATCAAAAAATGGATCAAGATGATTATATTTTTTATATCACCACGGCCGGTAGCGATGAAGTGCTGTTCAGATCTAACAGCATCCCTTTTCTTTATAGTTCTCAAAATATTATGGTGATAAAAGACAATTTAGGTGCCGGTACATCTCCCTATGTCTTAGATAAGCTATCTGATTCAACCGTTATTGAATACGTTGACGCTGATGCCGAAGCCCAGTTTAGCGCTTATAACGCCGTAGCCAAAAGTGAATACCTTAGTGATTATAATGAAGCATTTGCTCTACACATAAACGGTGTAGATAACACTCCTGCCGTAGCTTATTTACCTTATGGCGAAATAAGTAATGCACTACGCTTTGCTAGTGGTGACTATAGTTTAGATCTCATAACCATTGAAGAGAGTACACCATTATTAAGTAATCACTTATTGTCGCTGGATGAAAATGCTAATAAAACTATATTTTTCTACGCTGAGCAGGAATATATAGATAGTGATAATGACGGTAACATTGATGAAAATGGTGATGGTATCATAGATGAAATTGCACTTAACCTATTTTCTCTAATCGTTGAAAATAGCGCTCTGAGCAGTATTTATGAGCATGAAATTGAACTAGTAAACTTAATTCAATCAGATGAATTTTCTCAAGTTGAAGTTTTCTTTGTTAGACAAGATGAAGATATAGAGTCAGCCAATTTTCACCGAGAAGTCAGCTACAAAAGTACTAACGCTATTTTATTGAAAAACAACAGCTACCAAGTTTTTGTCATCGCTAAAGATAATGGTAGTTCCATCATACTTAACTCATTCGAATTAGTACTTAACGAAGAGTCTAAAGAGCAATTTTTAGTGCTTGAAGCTTATGAAAATTCACCAACGGGTTATAAGGCAACATTAATTAGCCAAACACCTGAGAAAGAGTAGTTCAAGTGCTAGAAAATAAGGAAGACTCAAAGACATTCAATGAAACAGCGAATAAGACGATGCCAAAATCTAAAACACAAGGTAAGGTATTGATAGCTCAAATAGAGCTTAATTTTCTCAATCGTTCGGTGTTCTTTTTTGGTAAGCCAGTAATAACCACCGGACTAGAGTTTAACTTGCTCGCTATACTTATAAACAACGCTGGAACACTTGTTTCAAGAGAGATTATTGCTGAAGTTCTTTTTCAACGTAAGCTCAGTGCTTGTGATAAAAGCATTAATAGTCATATTGCTAATTTGAGAAAGAAATTTCTCGTTATTTCTTCGCGGGCGGTTATTAAAACAGTAAAAGGACAGGGATATATCCTATTAACGTGTTAAACATGCATTAAATAAGTTTCCCTCAAAACAATACAATGTTCTGAGGGAAATAACTTTATTAACGCTATACTGTAGCTTCTGTCATTATGCTGGTACTACCATTTTTAGCCAGTTCAGCTAAATCTTTATCAACGAAAAATAAAGCATGACCATCATTACCAACGAGATTAATTTTATCTAAAATACCTTTGAATAATGTCTCTTCTTCGTGCTGCTCTGCCACATACCATTGCAAGAAATTAAAAGTAGAATAATCTTGGCCAGTAAAGGCTTCGTGCGCCAAAGCATTAATACGTGAGGTAATTAAACATTCGTGCTCATAAGTTAATTCAAATAATTGACCTAATGATTCAAACTGATGTGGTGGCGCATCAATAGCACCAATAATTGGTAATGCACCTGTTTCACTTACATAGGTAAATAAGCGATTCATGTGATCGATTTCTTCATTGGCATGTTTACGCAAAAATTCAGCAGCGCCAGCAAAACCTTTCTCCTCACACCATGCACTCATTTGTAAGTACAAGTTTGAAGAATAAAACTCTAAATTAAGTTGTTGATTTAACTTTTCTACCATTTCTGCTTTTAACATGATTTCGCC
>Ga0105356_10004957_pt1 | contig 12753 bp, 12 predicted proteins | sample GOMGulsemesocosm_3_FD_83502 | JGI IMG/M metagenome (GOLD analysis project Ga0105356, IMG submission 83502) | Methane-oxidizing microbial communities from mesocosms in the Gulf of Mexico - GOM9D Gulf of Mexico | ecosystem: Environmental > Aquatic > Marine > Cold seeps | place: Gulf of Mexico...
AAAATCGTGGGTGAACATTCCCCATAGGATAAGGCAATACATTTTCTTGTAGTTCTTTGTAAACGGCTTCCGCAGTGCTCGGTTGTTGTGGTAAGGAGGTTTTAAAACTGTTTATTACAGCCTCAGGCATCTCTTGCCAAATCTTTCGGTCTCTAACATGCTGCACATAATCAAAAGCATCATCAACCATTTTATGCATTAATGCCTTAGATTGTTCCCAATCTTGGGGATCTAGGGACTCGAAATTTTCAGAATTATTAGTCTTCATAGAATAAAGATACTATTCTTTAGACTATCCCATATGAAACTTATTAAGACTTTTGATCTTATGTATTGCTTTTTTGAACTTTATAGCAGCCTTAGACTTATTTATTTTGACTTTTTATAAATTTTCTTATCGTAACCCATTGTTTTAGCATATCTCTTGAATCCTGAGCGGGGTATCCCAATACTGTTTTTCCAGCTTGAACATCGCCCATAACTCCAGAACCTGCACCTACAACGGCTCCCGAATGGATGGTTGTATGGTCTTTGATAGAAGCACTCCCACCAATGATTACACCATCACCAAGAGTAACTGAACCAGCTAAACCACTATGTCCTGCCATAATGCAAGAACGCCCCATAACCGAATTATGTGCTATTTGTACCAGGTTGTCTATTTTACAGCCATCACCAATGATTGTAGAACTGAATTTGCCACGATCCACACAAGAATTGGCTCCAATTTCTACGGCATTTCCTATAACGACATTCCCTATTTGTGGGATTTTAACAAGACCTCTACCATCATCGCTTGGTCTGTAACCAAAACCATCGGCACCAATGCTTACATTGGTATGAAAAATACAATAGCTTCCAATTTCACAACGTTCTCTAATAACAGTACCAGACCAAATCACAGAATGCGCACCAATTTTTGTTTCGTCAAGAATGGTTACATTAGGATATAAAATAACACCATCAGCTAAAACAACGTCTTTTCCAACATAACATCCCGCACCAATTTTACAACCTGTACCAAGGGTAGCAGATTCATGAATAACGGCAGTTTGATGAATGTCATTATCAAAAACTGGAGGATCGGGGTTGAATACTTCCAATATTTTTGCCATGGCCAAATCGGCATTCTTTACTTTTATAAAAGCGCGATTATCCCCAGGCTCGATATTTGTTTTTTCATTTACAATGGCTGCAGAGGCATTAGAGCTATCCCAAAGGCGTTCATATTTTGAACTTCCAATAAAAGTAATATGATTGCTTTGAGCCTTTTCTAATTGTTCCGGACCTTGAATTTTATGAGTAGTATTCCCAATTAATTCACCTTCTAAAATGGCGTTTATTTCGTCTATTGTAAATGATTGCATTGATTTTGCTTTTTTTGATTGGTCTAAAAACAGGTATTGTACCTTAGGCTATTGTATCTGAAATTTATTTCTTTTTAGGAGGCATTGGCCCTCTTAAATGAATAATTAATCCGTCGAGAAAGTTACGCAAAAATTGATCCCCACATTCCATATATTTTGGATGGTTTTCATTTCTGAAAATTGCCCCTAATTCACTTTTGGAGACTTTAAAGTCCTTTAAAGCACATATTTTTACGATATCGTCATCGCGGAGCTTGTGTGCCACGCGAAGCTTTTTAAAAATGTCATTATTTGTTAATCCCATTCCGCAAATGTAGTTGATATTTTTGTAACATATCATAGTATCAATCGTCACTTATATAACTAATTAATTATAATATGAGAATTTTAGTTTTTGTTCTGTCTCTTTTGTGTAGTGGATTATTAACGGCGCAAGAATTATCTGAGGAGGATACCGCATATAAATATTATGAATCAGAACTCTGGGATGAGGTCATACAAAGCTTTTCTGCGCTTAGCTATAATAATCCAACTAAAGGTGATTATTTTTATAAGTTAGGGACTGCCTTTCGTAAAAAAGAACATTATAAAGCATCTATTGATGCCTATGATAAGAGTTTGAAATTAGGCTATAAAACAGGGAGATGTATCTATTTTATTGCAGCTAATTATGCCTTGTTAAATAATGATACTGAGGCCTTGAAATGGATTGATAAGGGCTTGAAATCCCCTAAGAGTATTTATTATTCCGACCTTAAAACAGATGCGGATTTTGAAAATTTAAGAGCCCTTCCAGAATTTAAAAATTTATATCCTCAGCTTAGAGATAATGCCACGCGAATGGAACGCTGGAATACCGATCTGACATTTTTTAAAACCGCTTTTCAAACGATTCACTATGAGCTTTATGGCCATATTTCAAAAAGCGAATGGGATACTGCTATAAATGAAATTACCGAAAATATAAATAATTTAACCGATGCATCTATTGTTGTAAAATTGATGCAATTGGTGGCTAGAGTTGGAGACGGGCATACCTTTGTACGTCCACCGTTACAGGGAGATATGGGGTTTCATTTTTATCCCATACAATTATATCAATTCGAAGAAGGAGTTTTTGTTACTGCAATAAATGATAAATACGCAGATCTTGTTGGAAGTGAATTAACTCATATCGAAGCTGTTCCAATTGCCGAAGTCTTAGAAAAATTCGAGTCTGTACTCAGTGTTGATAATGCCATGGGTTATAAAGAAAACGTGTATCTATTGATGTTTTCTGAAATTCTTCAGACTTTAAAAATAACAAATGGAAGTAGCGAGACATCATTTACTTTTAAAACAGCATCGGGTAAAACCGAAATCAGGACTATAGAAGCGCGTAATTTTAATCCTGCTTTGTGGAATACTAAAGTTGACTTGACTGAGAAGAGCTTAGCACTGTATCGTTCAAATCCTACGGATTATTTTTGGTACAAACATTTACCTGAACAGCATGCGGTGTATTTGCAGCTGAATATAAATTTTTCCATGCCAGATAAGGATATTGGTGATTTTTATACGGAAGTGTTTGACTTTATAGAAGCGGAGCAAGTGGAGTATTTAATTCTCGATATTAGGAACTGTCCAGGAGGAAATTCATTCAATAATAAGGATTTAGTCCAGCATATTATTCGGAATAAAAAACTACAAGAGAAAGGAAATTTATATACCATTATTGGTCGTAAAACCTTTTCGGCAGCTATGAATTTGGCAACGGATTTAGAACAGTGGACAAATACTGTTTTTATTGGGGAACCAACGGGTTCAAGTCCCAATTTTGTTGGAGAAACTAATTTTGTTGAACTGCCCTATAGTAAGCTGAATATTAGTATTTCTAATGCCTATTGGCAGCGTTCGGTATCCTGGGATCAACGCCATTGGATTGCACCTTCAATTTATTTACCCCCAAGCTTTAAGGCTTTCAGTTCCAATACGGATCCCGTAATGGATTATATATTAAAAACGATTGAGAAATAATTTTTAAATTTAGTTTTTTAACTGAACCTTATTTAACATTAGTAATCGGAAATCCAGGACTTGGGCTCCCTTTAACTCAAGGGCTTTTAATCTAAGTGTCGCTGTTCCTTTTTTTAGTTTTAAAATCCCCAATTCTAAAGGTTTGAAATCTTTAACATAAGATTCTTCACGCTGAACTCTATCTTTTTCAAAACCAACTAGAGGAGGATCATGGGGAATAGTGATTTTCTTTTGTATAGAATTTTCTCCCAAACTTAGAGAAATTGTAGATCCGATATTTTCTGTATTACAAGTGTAATATACGATGGCTTCAAAATTACCAGCTTCTAAAACTTCAACATCCCAAGTAATACTATCTGTAACACTTACCCAATTGGTAAGGAATGAAGCATTAGGCCACCGATTAGATCTTGCAATATTGCCATGAGGAGTCGCATCTCGTGCAGGCAGTTGTGTATATAAAAAATCTGGATGGCCAATAGGCGTCGTTCGTAAATCTTCCTTAGGAAGCTCAATGAGCACCTCTGATTTCCATTGATTCTTAAACTCTAGCATTTTTTCCAGTTGAACAGGATGATTTGGAGCGACATCTATAGTTTGTCCAGGATCATTAATCATATCGAAAAGCCTATCTTGGTTATCAAGTCTAAATTGTTGACTCCGGATACTTGTTCTTTGTTTCCAATGGTTGACTATAAAACGATCTTCCCAATCTGGATTCTCATCTAGAAGTAATGGTTTCAGACTTTTTCCATCTAAAGGTTTTGAGGGTTTTAATGTAATGCCTGTCAATTCTTCAAGCGTCGGAAGTAAGTCTATAGCACTTGCTAGATGTTCAATTTTTTTTCCTGAAGCTATTTTGTCCTTCCACTTTACAATTAATGGAGACCTTACTCCACCTTCATCAGTACTTCCTTTGATGCCTTTCATAGCCCCATTCCATCTCCAGCCATTCGGACCATTATCTGATAAATAGATAATGATGGTGTTTTCTTCCAGTCTTAATTCCTTAAGTTTTTGTGAGAGACGTCCAACATTCCAATCGATATTTTCGCATAAAGCATAGGCCGCCTTTGTATGAGCGATGTTTTCTTTATTTCTATTTGGATGATTGTTGTTGAGATCTTTGTCTTTAATCTTATTCCACCAAGTATCAGGCACTTGCATAGGACTGTGTGGTGTGTTATATGGGATGTACAAAAAGAAAGGGCTATTTTTATTGGTTTCGATAAAACTCAGGGCTTTATTGGTTAAATCATCGGGTAAAAATCCAATGCCCTTCACAATGTTACCATTACGCTCCAACATCGGACTAAAATAATTCCCCCAATGACCAGAACAAAACCCATAGAAATCATCAAATCCACGCGCATTAGGGTGATAGGGGTATTGCATCCCATTGTGCCATTTACCATAAGCCGCCGTTTTATACCCATTTTGTTTGAAATTATCGGCTATAGTTGTTTCGTCTAGATCTAAGCGTTCACCACCTTCAGATGTTGAATATACGCCGCCACGAACATGGTGTCTTCCGGTTAATATTTCGGCTCTAGTCGGGGAACATACCGGACTTACATAAAACCGTTCAAAGAGGGCGCCATTTTGTGCCAATTTATCAATATTTGGGGTATTTATATCGGGGTTACCAGTCAAACTTAAATCACCCCATCCTTGATCGTCTGTTAATATAATTATGACATTAGGGTGTTTATCTTGCTTTTTCGTTTTGACGGAATTACAGGATAAGATCAGTATTAAAAAAAGTCCTCCCGTGATTGAAGCGATAAATCTTGAATTAATAAGTGTTATAAACATTATAAAGGAAAATTACTTTGGATGAAAATCTTTGAAGATTTTTTGATTGTTCCACCAAAATAGTAAACTTGCGAGGATTTTCCAACAGTGATGCTTGAAGATTTGACGGTTACAGGAAGGAATCTAGGAGGAATGATCCCGTGTTTTGTTATCCTTTGATGTTTAATCATAGTTAGGAATATTTTTCCCTAGGATGAGGTCTCTGGTTCCTATCGAAATCTGTCCTTCTTTTGTTAAAGATAGAATTCCATGACTACCGCCTCTTGGCGATTTATTAAAGCGTTCGCTTTTGGTCAATAATGAGTCTCCCTCAAAAAGGTAGCTTCCAACCCAATAGTACTTCCCATTGGGCTCTAAAATTGTGAGGTGAATATGCGCAGCGGTCGACCTGTTTGGATAAACCCCAGGTCTTAAGGTATAGAAGGTATATTTACCATCGGCATTTGTTTTAATCCAACCTCTGATAGAACCATGGCGTTTAGACCAAATCGTTTTACCATCTTGATTTGGGTATATTCCATTTTGATCTGTGTGGTAAATGTAAAGGATAATATCCTTAGCAGGAGATATCCCGTTATTTTGATATACGGTTCCAGTTAGCTTTAGTTTAGGGCCTTTGTTGAAAAATTCTGCTAAAGTGTCAACTGCAGTTAATTTTTTGTCCCCATATTCAAAAATGGCCTCGCAGCCCTCACAAGCTCCTCCAACTAATTGTGTGGCTTTTGAATTTTGAGAGTTGCCACAAGAAGAGACCATGACGCTCAGAATTAATCCTATTATTTGTCTTTTCATTTGACTCATTTTTTATCGTTTCCCTTTCGGTCTGGAATAGTACACCATTGGAAATTAAAAAACTGAGTATAAGGTACTTAATGAAATTTTATATTTTGTTATATCAATGTTAAACATTGTATATGCTCTTAATTTTATTTTTTTAATCCTTCAGAAAATTTAAGCGCAAAATTTTCATTCCTATAAATGTCATGATCAGCCTCTTTTATGATTTCGGGGCTTATTTTCATCCTATTAAACCACTCGGGATTAGGTTTAAAACTGTCATTTGCTCCAAAAACAAGCTTTAGTTTACAATTTGGTTTCTCGGTTTCATATCTTAATCGTGTTGATGATATTGCAAAAAGAGTACTAATGTTTAATCCTTTAAGTCCGGCTTTCCATGCGATTGTTCCACCAATACTAAAGGCGAGAATATTGAGCTTGGAGGGCTCTAATTCTAAAAGCTTTTTAACGGCAATGTCAATACCCTGGTTCACAAATTGTGAATGCAGGCTCTGTTCTGTTGGGGAATCCATGTTTATTTCGCCGAGGGTACAACAGTCGTAATACTTTATTTCAAATTCAGATTTTAAAGTATTCGAATAATTCCCGATCCAGTCAGGTTTTTGATCACCCCATAAATCTGATAAAATTATTAATCTTGATTTCATATGCTTTTACTTTTCAATGTCACAGTTCTCATTATCTAGTTCCGTTTCGATGGTATAATGTTCAAATGAATATTTTTTCAATATAGTTTTGATTTGATTCTTAACGATGAGAATTTCAGAAATATGCGCTATCTCCTCTAGTTTTACATGGGTACTAAATACATGATGCTCCCCATCTAGGGACCATATATGTGTGTGATGGATTGAAACAATATGTGCAATAGTTAAAATCTCCTGTTCAATATTATCTTTATCAATGTCGATCGGGCTGCCCTGTAAAAATACATTGAGGGTTTCCTTTAAACGTTTAACTACATTCCATAATATATAGGCGGTGATGACTAGAGATAATGCTGGATCTAAATAATGGATATCTTTAAATAATAAAACAATGGAAACGATGAGAATCCCAAACCAGCCCAAAACATCTTCTAAGAGATGCCAGGAAATGACCTTTTCATTCAAGGTCTTTCCAGAGGCCATTTTCCATGCGGCATAACCGTTGACGATAATACCAAGAATTGCAAAAAGCATCATGCCACGGGCATTAGAATGTTCGGGTTCGATAATTCTACCTATGGCTTCATAGATGACATAAATAGAGCCTATTATAAGTACAACACAGTTGATTAGAGCAGCAAGAAGGGACCATCGACGGTATCCGAAAGTAAAGGACTTTGTGGCTTCTTTTTTTGATTTTTCTTGCAAGTACCAAGAAGTCCCAAGGGACAGCGTATCTCCTAAATCATGAACAGCATCTGAGATAATAGCGATACTATTGACATAAATCCCTCCAATGATTTCAAATATCGTAAAGATGAGATTTAAGAAGAATGCAATTTTTATATTCTTATTAGAGTGCTTATGTGACATTCTAGTACCGATTAAATGATAACAAAATTATGTAAAATACTCATAAGACACCGTTATAACTGGGGAATTGTTTTCTTTAGGATTATTCTTCAATGCGATTATCATCGAAGGCAGAAGGTAATAATTTAGGAATAAATTTCACGAAAAGAGGAAGCAATAAAGCGCCGCCTGGTAACAAGAAAATAGCCAAACTAGGGATGGTTTTAAAGATGTCAAGTAATTGTTCTTGGGCTTGCTTTTGCTCTTCTTTACTGAGGTCTCTGATTGTAGATTGAGAAAGTAAAACCATTAGTTCTTTACTTTGAGCTAGCTCTCTTTTTAATCGTTTTCCATTTCTGGAGATTAATTTACTGACCAGTTTACTTGAGTTGTCATAAAAGCTTTTTACGATGTTTTTGGAGCTTAGTAATGCAATGTTATTTTTATTTGTTGTGTAAAATGAAATAACGGTGTTTATGGATTTTTCAACCTTATTGTGAGCTACAGCTAAGTCTGTTCCCAGTTGATATAAAAAGGCCTGTTCTTCTTTGTCTATTTGTTTATCCCCCCAGGTGGCCATACTTGCAATATCAAGCACATAGTATTTTTCCAAATTAGTATTGAGTAAACTCACAGCTTCAGGGTAATTAATTTGACTAGTATCTTGATAGCGTCTGGATAATTCAAATAGTTTAATTAAACTCTCATCATATTCTGTTTTACTAACTTTTGCTTGTAATACATTTAGAGAAATAGCCTCAATAGAAGCTTCCAAATTTTTGATAAAAGTACTGGAAATCTGTTTTGTTTTTAGGTATTCATTATAGGCCAATACATCTACAAATAACAAGGCGTTGATGACAAAATATTTAAATTTTTTCGTAAATACATTATCGTCTATTTGTATGCGCTTATGTATGATTTTTTCAAGCAGTAATGTTGTTTTTTTTGCGCCTAAAAGCTCTTGAAAAAAAGAGGTTTTATGAGCGTTGATTTCTGTGTAAAAATCAATAATGCTTGTAATAGGATTAACTTTTGATTTCGAATTATGATGGATGTATAGGAAGGATAATAAAAGATTTAATTTACAAATCTCTTGTTCTGAAAGATCCCCTTTCTCGATGATATCATGAACAATTGAAATATTACTGCCATAGATAAATCCACTGTGCCTAAGTTTATTATAAAATAAAGCTTCTGGATGGCTCAAAAAAGAACTGTTCTTGGACATCTCTTTTTGTAGTTTCTTTATCCATCCACTGGCAGAAGGGTTCATAGTTGATTTTATTTAGGTTTGAAGATAAAAAAAAAGCTGCTTAATAGCAGCTTTTTTATACTTTAAAAAGGATGGTAATTACTCGATAACACCACCACAACTCACTCTACTTCCAGCCGCTCCTGAAGGCTGTGAGGTGAAATCGTCTGTACCTTGGTGTACAATAATTCCTTTTCCTAAAATATCTTTAGTTTCATCACCACAGCCAATACACCATTGATCGGTAGTAAAGTTTATGGTCCCTTGTCCATTAGCATTAGCGGTAAAGTTACCAATATCCCCCTTGTGATAGCCTTCTTCAGCACCCCATTCACCATGAGGTTGAGCCGTTGGGTTCCAATGACCTCCTGCCGATTTTCCATCATCAGAAGAGCAATCACTCTCTGCATGTAAATGTATAGCGTGCATCCCTTCATCCAAACCACTTAACACAGCCACCATAGATACTAGTTTGCCTTCCTGTTTAAATTCGACAGTTCCAGTTACAGAACTTCCGCTCTTAGAACTAAGCATCACCTGAACTTTTTTAGCGGTTTCAGTACTGGCCGTTTTTGCTTCTTTTGCATCCGTATTTTCAACTTTTGTTTCAGCATTAGCATTCGTTTCCTTTTTATCCGTTTTGCAAGCTATAGCTAAAACAAGGCTAAATGCTAAAGCAATAATTGAAGTTTTTTTCATGATTATGGTTATCGTTTAAATTAGAGATCTAAATTAGGTTAATATTTTTCGAATTACAAATTAGTCATATGACATATATCATGTTTTATTAGCGGGGTAGAGGCTAAATTTGCTTAATATTTGTTAGGTATGAATAATTTATTAGTAAAAAAGTATAATGTTGCTGGTCCGAGGTATACAAGTTATCCAACGGTACCCTATTGGAACAACGATACATTTTCATTGGATAACTGGAAGGCTTCGCTTAAAAAGTCATTTGATGAAAGTAATGATAGTGAAGGAATTAGTCTCTATATTCATTTGCCATATTGCGAGAGTTTATGTACGTTCTGCGGATGTAATAAACGGATCACCAAAAGGCATGAAGTTGAATCTCCATATATTAATGCTGTTCTAAAAGAATGGGATTTATATTGTAATCTTTTAGGTGCTAAACCTAAAATTAAGGAACTTCATCTCGGCGGTGGTACACCTACCTTTTTTAGCCCTCAAAATCTTACTAAATTGATTAATAGTATAGTGGGCAGAGGAACTCTCGCAGATGGTTATGAATTTAGTTTTGAAGGGCATCCAAATAATACAACAAGAGCACATTTACAGGCACTTTATGATGTTGGGTTTAGACGTGTGAGTTATGGTGTTCAGGATTATAATGATACCGTTCAGAAGGCAATTCATAGAATTCAGCCTTTTGAAAATGTAAAAAGAGCCACAGAAATTGCTCGAGAAATTGGCTATACATCTGTTGGTCATGATATTATTTTCGGTCTTCCTTTTCAAACTTTAGAGCATGTAGAGCATACTATTATGAAAACAAAGGAATTGCTCCCAGATCGCTTGGCATTTTATAGTTATGCACATGTACCATGGATTAAAGGCAGTGGACAACGCGGATTTAGTGATGACAATTTACCAAGTCCAGAGTTAAAGCGGGAACAATATGAAGTTGGAAAGTCATTATTGGCTGAAGTTGGGTATCAGGAGATAGGAATGGATCATTTTGCTTTGCCTTCTGATTCCTTGTATAAATCGATGATTAGCGGTGATCTTCACAGGAATTTTATGGGCTATACCGCCTCAAAAACTCAAGCGATGATAGGCTTAGGCGTCTCTTCAATTAGTGATAGTTGGTATGGGTTTGCTCAAAATGTAAAAAAAATTGAAGACTATTATACCTTATTGGAAGCTAATGAGCTACCGGTTTATAGAGGTCATATTTTAAACGAAGAAGATTTGATTATTAGAAAGCACATTCTAAATTTGATGTGTCAGTTTAAAACCTCTTGGAATAATGATTATCTTTGTTTTAAAGAACTTCCTGAGGTATTATTAAAGTTGAAGGAAATGGAAGCAGATGAACTCCTGAATATTAATGCTAACTCCATTAGTGTTACGGAAAAAGGCTATCCATTTGTTAGAAATATTTGCATGGCCTTTGATATGCTATTACTGCGTAAACAACCAGAAATGCAATTATTCTCGATGACCATATAATGTTAACCATAAACAAAATACCGATGAAAAAAATAATTGTACCCATAGATTTTTCCGAGTATTCTGAATATGCGCTAAGGACAGCTGCTAAATTGGCAAAAAAAAATAAGGCAGAAATTTTGGCTTTGCATATGCTGGAAATGTCGGATGCCTTACTCACTAAAAGCGATACCCAACAACAGCAAAAAGCGATTTTCTTTTTGAAGCTTGTGGAACAAAGATTTACTACCTTTTTAGATAAACCGTATTTAAAGGATATAACCGTAATTCCAATAATTAAGCATTTTAAGGTGTTTAGTGAGGTGAATGATGTGGCTAAAGAGAATGATGTAGATCTTATTGTAATGGGGTCTCACGGTAGTAGTGGATTTAAGGAATTCTTTATAGGTTCTAATACCGAGCGTGTCGTTAGGAACGCCGATATACCCGTTTTGGTTGTTAAAAATGATATTACAACTATTGATTTTGGAACCGTTGTTTTCGCAACTAATTTTGATGAGGAAAATGTACGACCATACCTCAATGCTTCAAAGATGTTTAATGTTTTGGGAACCAAATTGATTTTGCTCTATGTGAATTTACCTAATGAGCACTTTAGAAGTTCTGTGGAAATTGAAAAGCAAATTGCCGAATTTTTACTTATTGCTGATGGCAATTTGGATAGAATTGATGATGTTGCCTATCAGGCAGATTATAGTGTTGAACAAGGTGTGATTAATTATTCAAATAAAGTTGGAGCCGATTTAATAGCGATTCCAACCCATGGGAGAAAAGGAGTTTCTCATTTTTTTACAGGGAGTATAGGTGAAGATATTGCAAATCATTCATCACTACCAGTGATAACCTTTAAAATTTAAAATAATCTCGGTTATTTTTTATTAGTTGAAAGAAAGAAGGAGTCTTAATTTATAAGATTCCTTTTTTTATGAGCTAACACAATGCATAGTAGCATTTGCAATGTCATATACAGGAGCAGGAGAGAGGTAAGGAATTCCTAAGCCGAGACCTCTTAAAATAAAAAGAACCCCAATCAATACCACAAAAACAGGAATCATTTTTTGTATCCGTTGTCTTATTGAGCCCTTTAAAAGATGGCTAAAATAAATGGCAGTGGTCATTAATGGAATAGTTCCCAGTCCAAAAAACACCATATACAAACCCCCTTGAACTGTACTTCCCATAGCAATAGCTGCAAATAAGGCCATATAAACCAGGCCACAGGGTAAAAAACCGTTTAAAAACCCAATAGTAATAAAGGTGTCTGCGGTTTTCTTTTTAAGTGCTGATCCCAATGCAGTTTTTACCTGGGATATAATTTTGAAAATAGGTTTGGAGAAATTGTATTTATTAAAAGTTTGGTAAGGAATAAGCACAACGATAATCATTAATATTCCTATGACAATCGAGAGTTGCTGTTGCAGCCCAAAAATATATAATCCTTTACCAACAAATCCAAAAATGAGTCCAATAATACTGTAGGCTAGTAATCTTCCAAAATGATAAATACCAATTTGACTTGCTTTTTTATATGTATTTGTATGGTCTACAGGGAGCATAAAAGCTATAGGCCCACACATGCCAACACAGTGGAAACTCCCTAATAACCCTAATACAAACGCAGATAAAATCATGACTAATACACTATTGATGCTTTATATAAATAAGATTTTCCATTATATTGCCAATCTATTTTAATGTTCCAGCGACCATCTACCAAACGTTTGTCAGGTATGAGCAAATGTAGTTTAGATAATGAAATCGAAGTTTCAAAATCTAAGTGTTTGTTAGATGGTCTATATAGGAACATTTT
>Ga0105356_10004964_pt1 | contig 12741 bp, 11 predicted proteins | sample GOMGulsemesocosm_3_FD_83502 | JGI IMG/M metagenome (GOLD analysis project Ga0105356, IMG submission 83502) | Methane-oxidizing microbial communities from mesocosms in the Gulf of Mexico - GOM9D Gulf of Mexico | ecosystem: Environmental > Aquatic > Marine > Cold seeps | place: Gulf of Mexico...
ACCGTCAATTAAAACCTAGATTTAACAAGCCAAACGCCAGCAAAACAGAGTGCGATTATTACTATAGTTTCTTTTGCCAAAAAATAGCTTTGCCCATTTCAGGGTCAAGTTCATACCCTGAAAAACCAATACTTTGATACGCTTTCTGCGCTATCTTGTTCCCTTCCAAAACCTCTAAAGTTAATTTGCAGCAGCCTCTTTGTTTTGCTAGTTCTGCAACTTTTTCAAACATCAATTTTGCAAGGCCTTTTCCTCTAAAACATTTAGCAACAGCAGCATCATGGATATTTATTAAGGGTTTAGCACTAAATGTCGAAAAACCTTCAACGCAGTTTATAATCCCTGCTGGTTTATTATCCACATAACATAAAACAGTAAAAACGTTTGTTTGATGCTTTAGCTTATCAATTAAGTTTTCTCTGACAAAATCAGATAGCGGTTCACCACCACCCATAGGGTCCTCAGCATATTCATTTAATAAATAAACTAAATCCTTAGCATGTTTTTCATCATGGTAATCTGCCAGTAAAAGTTCTATGTTCATACGAATATTCATCCATTTATTTAAATCAAATTATGTATTTTAAAAAAGAGCTTACTATACTTGCAACTATGAACAAAATTAATCAGTTATGTCAGTATCAAGATCCAAAAAATCATATTTGCCCTAATGAAGCGGGTGAAAATGGCTATTGTTATTGGCATGATGCATCCATAGACAAATCAGGTGATGAAGTAAAAGATAAATTACAAGACTACGCAAGCAATGGTGGATTTTTGCGAGGCATTTGTTTAAAAAAGGCAGCCTTACAAAGTATTGATTTGGTTAACCATCATTCTAAGACGGGTTATGATTTTTCTTATGCTGACTTTTATCGTGCAGATCTTAAAAATGCCCATCTATTTAACATCACCTTAACTCGTGCCAGTCTAATGAAAGCCGATTTGACCCATGCCAACCTCAATTGTGCAAACCTAAAAAAGGTCAACTTACTTGGCGTGAAGTGGAAGGATTGTAAAATTGAAAATATTCAAATAGGAAAGTCAATAAGACAAGAATTTCTAGCAAGAAGAGCAATTAAAAAGCGCAATATTGTAGAGGCCAGAGATTACTTCGAACAAGCGGAAGAAGTTTATCGCGATTTACGCAAACATAGTGAACATGCTGGCATCTTTCGATTGTCTGGAGGCTTGATCCAGAAAGAGCTAACAATGCGGCGCATGCAACTACCAAAATTTAGTATAAAACGTTTTACGTCAAAATTTGTTGATTTATTTTGTGGCTATGGAGAAGCGCCATTACGGATTATTGGTATTTCGATGTTAATTATCTTGCTTTGCGCGATGATGTATACTTTTACAGGTCTAAATTACCAAGGTACAGTTTCAGCTTACAGCAATAGTCAATCAACAGAGCAAAACTTTAGTTTCTTTCTTTCTTGTATCTATTATTCTGTAGTGACTTTTACCACGCTAGGCTACGGTGATTTTACCCCCGTTGGAATATCAAGAGGCATTGCTGCTTTTGAAGCATTTACGGGAAGCTTTACCTTAGCATTATTTGTGGTAGTCTTCGTCAAGAAAATGACCCGATAGTCTTTGTTTTTTAATTAGATAATAAAGACTTAAAATTTTATTATCTATAGGCTACACATCTTGAAATTCAACCTTACTTTATCACTCGCAATACTATTGACGTTAAGTTGTACCTTAGCTATTGCCAGTTATGCTGATGAACTTAATTCGCTTTCACCTTTACCTCACCCCGTTAGTAATAATGCAGTCACCCAAATAACGGTAGATAATAAACATTACCTACTTTCTTTTTCTGGCATTTCAGCAAATAAAACCTACCTTGATGTGCATAACAATACCTATATATATGATGTTAAAGAAAATGCCTGGTCACAAGGTAAGTCCGTCCCTATAAAAATTCCGGTTAATGGCCTAACCGGCCGCCTAGCAAGTATTGCCACAGCCATTGGCGATACGGCGTACATTTTCGGTGGCTATACCGTTGCAAAAGATCACAGCGAGGTCTCAGTGCCCGATGTTTATGCTTATAAACTAATGTCTAATAGTTACCAAGCACTAGCGCCTATGCCCGTACCTGTAGATGATAGTGTCGCACTTACTTATCAAAATCGTTATATTTATTTGGTCAGTGGCTGGCACAATGATGGCAATGTTAATCTAGTACAAATTTATGACATAAAAACAAATATCTGGCAACAAGCTAGCCCGTTTCCAGGCAAGGCCGTATTTGGGCATGCTGGAGCAATTATCGATAATACGATGGTCGTCTGTGATGGTGTACGTATAGATGTTCACAAAAATAAGCGACGAACATATGCAGCAGAGCCAAAATGTTACTTAGGAAAAATAGATACCTCCTCTGTAAATAAAATAGACTGGCGAGAACTAGCACACCCGACAGGTAATGCCCGCTACCGTATGGCTGCTTTAGGTAATAAAAAGTCTAAAAGTTTCATCTTTATTGGTGGTAGCGAAACCCCTTATAATTACAACGGCATTGGTTATGACAAAAACCCAGCAAAACCAGATAATAAAGCTTGGATTTATAACTCAATTACAAACCAATGGCATATTAGCCAAACCGAAACATCGACAATGGACCATCGTGGTTTGTTATTGCTCGATGACCAGTTATTAACCATAGGTGGCATGGGTAACAACCAACGGGTCCTAAACACCATAAACCACTATCACTTAAAATAACGCCCTGTTAGAATAAGCGCCATATTATTTTAGCCCGCTACTTTACGGAATATTTTGTCAATGCGTACTAGTCAATACCTACTTTCTACTTTGAAAGAAACCCCTGCTAATGCCGAAGTTATTAGCCATCAATTAATGTTACGTGCTGGTTTGGTGCGCAATGTCGCTTCAGGTCTATATACTTGGTTACCGACAGGGTTAAAAGTTTTACGAAAAGTAGAGAAAATTGTTCGTGAAGAAATGGAGCGCGCTGGCGCGTTAGAAGTTTCAATGCCAATGGTTCAACCTGCAGATTTGTGGGAAGAGTCAGGACGTTGGGACGACTACGGTTCGGAACTATTACGTTTAAAAGACCGACACAATCGTGATTTTGTTTTAGGTCCAACTCACGAAGAAGTCATTACTAAACTCGTGAGCAACGAAATAAACAGCTATAAACAACTACCACTTAATTTGTTTCAAGTACAATCGAAGTTTCGCGATGAAATTCGTCCTCGTTTTGGCGTAATGCGTGGCCGTGAATTTTTGATGAAGGATGCCTATTCTTTCCATTTAGGCAAAGAGTGTTTGCAAAAAACTTACCAAACTATGTTTGATGCTTATTGTCGCATTTTTGACCGCTTAGGTTTGGATTACCGCCCTGTTCTTGCCGATACAGGCTCCATTGGCGGTGACGCGTCACATGAATTTCACGTACTGGCAGACTCAGGTGAAGACGATATCGCTTTTAGTGATAACAGTGATTTTGCCGCTAACATTGAAAAAGCTGAAGCATTAGCACCACAAGGTGAACGTGCAGAGCCAACTCAAGATATTAAGACAGTAGAATTAAAACTCGAGCGTTTAATAAAAACCACCGACATAGATGTAAAAACTACCGTTAAAACAATATTGGTGCTTGGGTCTGTTACTGAAGGTGAACCAGAAAAAATAGTTGCTCTCGTGCTACGAGGCGACCATCAACTCAATGAAATTAAAGCTGAGAACATAGCAGAAGTTGCTGCGCCATTAACGTATGCTACCGATGAACAAGTATCCGAAATCGCAAACTGTCACAGTACTTCATTGGGGCCTAAAGGTTTACCCGTTGAAGTTATTGTCGACCGTAGTGCTGCTCACTTAAGTGACTTTGTTTGTGGTGCTAACGTCAATGGTCATTCTTTCACTGGTGTGAACTGGCAACGTGATTGTGGCGATATTAAAGTTCAAGATATTCGTAACGTCGTTGAAGGAGACCCGAGCCCTTGTGGCAATGGGAATATCATTATTAAGCGTGGTATCGAGGTCGGCCATATTTTTCAACTCGGTGAAAAATATGCGCAAGCAATGAATTGCGGCGTGTTAACAGAATCAGGAAAAAATCAAATTTTGACTATGGGTTGTTACGGTATAGGTGTCTCTCGTATTGTTGCCGCAGCCATTGAACAAAATCATGATAAATATGGCATAAAATGGCCAGCGGCGATAGCCCCATATCAAGTAGCAATTGTTCCAATGAATATGGCAAAATCAGCACGTGTTAAAGAAACCGCAGAAAACTTGTATCAGCAGCTTCAACAAGCGGGTATTGACGTTATATTTGACGACCGTAAGGAGCGTCCAGGTGTAATGTTTGCTGATCATGAATTGGTAGGTACACCTTTGTTATTAATTATTGGTGAACGTAATTTAGATACTCAAGAAATTGAAGTTAAAAACAGAATTACCGGTGAAAAATCGTTAATGGCAATTGAAAGTATTATGTCTTTATTTGAACAATAAAACGCCAAATAAAAACGCTATACAGATCAAAGCTCGATAACACTTATCGAGCTTTTTTATACCTTGTCGATTGAGATTCGATTCAACAGTTCTTGTTGCCAAGATATTTCATAATGCTTCACTATGTTAGAGCCAAATAGACAGCTCAAGCTTAAATAGCCTTATTAGGCCTATAAAAGTGGCATAACTTTAAGCTCATTTTTAACTCTTTGCTAGACCATACTCCAGTCATGTCAACTTACACGTATTTAAAGTAATTATGCATCTAAACAGTCAATAGAGAAAATTAATTTAATGAACCTGTTCGATAAACTTCAACAACTGACAATCTATCGTCAATGATATTTATCATTTCTTGATACTGTGGTGAATTGACATTTCGATATTCTTGTTCAAAAGACTCAGCTGTAATTCCTTCCGGTAAACCAATAATTAATGGCATTATTTTTGATTCACTGCTAATCCCTGCGAGTAAACGTTGCACCTGTACGGCACTACTTTCCGATTGTGTCGCTAACTTCGCCAGCCGTGTTCCTGCTCGATCAGCAAGCAAATCAGCGAAACTAAAGCCACTTCCACCTTTATTTGAATCAAGGAATTCTTTAATTTCTCCTATAGCGTCACTAGCATCACTACTACCAAATAGTTGCAAAGCAACTGAATAGATATAGTGTTTTTGTAAATCAGGACGATTAGCTAACGTTGTTCTAGCTCGCAACAAACGACGGCGCTTTAGCTGATTTTTAGATAAGTCAGCTACATCGCCAACAAGAAACTCAAATCGATTGGAACCAAAATAAAGAGATAATGCCGTTAATGCCGCATAATTTTCTTTCACAGCTGATATTTCAACACCACGTAATGATTGCTCTTGAGCAAGTGTAAATATATAGCCTACATAGTCTACCAAAGACCCGCTAGCATTTGATTTTTCTACATATTTAAGTAACGAGTGGTAATAAAACTGAACATGCTCAACATCACCAAATAAAGCTAATTGATCACGCAACATCGCTAATGCCGACTTCTCATTTTCTTTAGTTTGATGTAAGTCATCGGGCAGTTGCACACCAACTAAAATATTGTCTTGGCTAAGCATCATCCATTGAATGGTATTAAAAGCATCATTACCAAGATTGTCTTTAAGAAAATTATTCACTGCCCACTTAGTCAGTTTTATAAGCCAGCGACCAGACAAGCTTAAATCACCAATTTCAATATCGCCTAATAGCAAACCATAATTTGAGGGTAGTATCGTTGCGCGAATATTTAAATACTTAACTATATTTGGTAATGGTAACTCCACAGATAACTCAGCAATAACCACAGTTCGGCTGATATTGATATTCATTCTATTTTTAGGGAAAGCACGATGAGCTAAAGCAGTTAATCCGTTTAGTTCATCTTGTGATACCGATAAAACTGCAGGTTGTTTAGTACTTTTTAATTGTCGAGTTAATCTTTGCACGACTTTCTGACTATGACTGGCTGCTTGCGCATTAATAATATGCGTCTGCTTGATGTGGGGAAATGATTGCAATGAGAAAAAAGCGATGATTAAAACGCTTATAAATAGTGCAAATAAAATCCACAACAATACTTTAAAAACTAACTTCAAAGTTCACCTATATATTAAATTTCAAACTTAGTAGCTTCAATTTAGTCTGATGCATCGTCTTGGCTTATTCTACTTGCAACTGCGCCTTTTTGATTTTTATATTTGGCGTCACCACGTTTGTTGTAAGGGCGTAAAGCACTTGAAGACATGCTTTCAAAGTTTAGAGCGGCAATTTTCATTTTGGGGCGCAAAGCAAGTGGCAATTTACCACTGTTATAAAACTCTAAGACAATTTGTCCTGACCAACCTGGATCAATACGGTGCGCGGTAACATGGACCATCAAACCTAAACGTGCCAATGAAGACCGACCATCGAGCCAACCAACAATATCATCTGGCAAAGTGACCGATTCATAAGTTACTGCAAGTGCCAGCTCTCCAGGATGAAGAAAAAATGCCTCACCATCAGCAATAAAGATTTCGTCACTCATTACTGAGTTCATTGCATTTTGTACATCTGCCTTAGGGCCACTTAAATCAATGTAAGCTGCGGTGTGGTCTTGAAATACTCGAAACTCATTGCCTAAGCGTATATCTACACTTACCCCAGAAATCATACTTGTCTCAGGTGTAGGAACAATTTTAATTTGTCCTGTTTCAATGCACTCTTCTATATCTTTATCGGACAATCTCATTATTGTTCTTCTTCAGGAGTTAATTTAACTTTAAATATAATATCATCGCTTGTTGATACACGGTTTTGGTGTTGTAAAAATAGCTGAGCAGCTATTTTCCGCGCTATTTTACGGTATTGCAGAGTAATATCACTAGTACTATTTTTAATAACAATCGAATCACCGCTATCAGCATCTTCTCTAATCTCAATATCCAAAGGCAATTGCCCTAATAATTGACTATTATATTGCTTCGCAATGCTCTCACCGCCGTCTCTACCAAATACATGCGATTGATGGCCGCAATTTGAGCACACGTGATAACTCATGTTTTCGATAATTCCAATGACAGGTAATTCAACCTTATTAAACATTGCTATGCCTTTAACTGCATCCTGTAGTGCAATATCTTGTGGCGTAGTGATGATAACTGCAGCAGCAACGGGAACTTGTTGCGCCAAGGTTAGCTGAATGTCCCCAGTACCAGGAGGCATATCAACAATTAAATAATCTATGTCCTGCCATGCCGTTTCATTAAGAAGTTGGCTAAAAGCACGACTCGCCATAGGACCACGCCATACCGTCGCATCACTATCGTCGACCAGAAATCCTATCGACATTGCGCTTAAGCCATGGGCATCAAATGGTGTGATTAATTTACCGTCAGCAGATGAAGGCTTTTGCCCTTTTAAGCCAAGTAATGTTGGTATAGAAGGACCATAAATATCAGCATCCAAAACACCAACTTTTGCGCCTTCAGCCATTAATGAATATGCCAAATTGACAGCGGTTGTTGACTTGCCGACACCACCTTTACCAGACGAAATAGCAATAATATTCTTTATGCCTTTTAGTTCATGTTCACGAACTGAAAAGACATCATATTGAATATTAAAAGCAACCTTTTGGTTCAATAATTTGGATAATGTAGTGGATAATTGTTCAAGCTCACCATTACAAGGGAAAGGTAAAGTGAATGAAATGATAATGCTTTTATCTTTATCTAAGCTAAGCGCAATTTTTTTTTCGGGAAAAAGTATGCCTTTGGGAAATGCATCTGATCGGTAACAATCAAGATGACTGCTAATCATTTCTTTTTTGTCTTCGTCGACAGCTTTATTTGGAAATATTTTAGAGAACATAAAAAACGCACTTTAATCGCTAAAACACGATAATTGTTGATGAAAATGAAAGCCAAATTCTGTACCATTCACACCATAATTACCATCAAAATTACGTAAACTTTATATGTCGCAACAAAATCAGTCTTCACAAGCTCAAAACAAACGAAAAATATTAGTAACTTGTGCACTACCTTATGCTAATGGCTCGATTCATTTAGGCCATTTACTTGAGCATATTCAAACAGATATCTGGGTTAGATTCCAGCGTATGCGTGGTAACGAAACATATTTTGTTTGTGCCGATGATGCCCATGGCACACCGATAATGCTAAAAGCTCAAGAACTTGGGGTGACACCGGAAGAAATGATTGCAGGTGTTCGTGAAGAACATATGGCTGATTTTGCTGATTTTCATATTAGCTTTGATAACTATCATTCAACTCACTCTGAAGAAAATAAAGCCTTTGCTGAAGACATCTATAACAAACTACATGCTAACGGTCATATAAAAACCCGTGTCATCGAGCAATTATATGACCCTGAAAAAGGCATGTTTTTACCCGATCGTTTTATTAAAGGCACTTGCCCTAAATGTAAAAGCGAAGATGAAAATGGTGATAGCTGTGACAACTGTGGCGCCACATACTCTCCAACAGAGGTAATAAACCCACGCTCGGTCGTTTCAGGTGCAACTCCTATTTTAAAAGACTCCGAACATTACTTTTTCGACCTGCCGGCATTTGAAGAAATGTTAACTGATTGGACACGTAGTGGTGCTTTACAAGAAGAGATGGCCAATAAACTGGCTGAATGGTTTGAGCAAGGGCTAAGACAATGGGACATCAGTCGTGACGCCCCTTATTTTGGCTTCGAAATCCCCAATGCACCGGGTAAATTCTTTTATGTTTGGCTTGATGCGCCTATTGGTTATATGGGCAGTTTCAAAAATTTATGTGAGAAGAAAAATATTGATTTTGATGCTTTTTGGAAATTGGACTCAGAAGCTGAACTTTATCATTTTATTGGTAAGGACATTATTTATTTTCACAGCCTATTTTGGCCTGCAATGCTTGAAGGTGCCGGTTACCGTAAGCCAACATCAGTCTACGCGCACGGTTTTGTTACTGTTAATGGCGCTAAAATGTCTAAATCAAAAGGTACCTTTATTAAAGGAAGAACCTATTTAGAACATTTGAATCCAGAGTACTTACGTTATTATTACGCCGCAAAATTAACTAACCGTATTGATGATTTAGACTTAAACCTTGAAGATTTTGCACAACGCGTAAACTCTGATCTTGTTGGGAAAGTAGTTAATATTGCGTCTCGTTGCGCAAGTTTTATCACTAAACGTTTTGATGGCATGTTATCCAGCACTATTGATAACCAGGCCCTTGCCGATGAAGTAATGGCTGCCGGTGATTCAATTGCCGCTCATTATGAGTCACGTGACTTTGGCCGCGGAATGCGTGAAATAATGGCACTTGCCGATAAAGTAAATGAATATATAGCGATCAAAGAACCTTGGCAGTTAGTCAAAGATGAAAGTAAACAACAAGAAGTGCAAGACATCTGCTCGTTAGGCATTAATATGTTCCGTACCCTAATGATATATCTAAAGCCTGTTTTGCCTGTTTTAGCAGACAGTACAGCGAGCTTTTTAGATGATGAATTAACTTGGGACGGTCACAAAACGTTATTAACCAATCATAAAATCAATAAATTTAAAGCATTATTACAACGTGTTGATATGGATAAAGTCAATGCAATGACAGCAGCTTCTAAAGAAAACTTGCTCTTAAAAGAAAGTGCTGACAAACCGGCAAAAGAAGCTAAAAAAGATAAAAAATCTAAGCCTGTAAAGGTTGTTGATAATACAGCGGCCCTGAATGACCCTATTGGCTGCGATCCTATTAGTGAAGAAATTCAATTTGATGACTTTGCCAAAATTGATTTACGAATAGTAAAAATCATTAATGCTGAACATGTGGAAAAAGCAGACAAGCTATTACGCTTAACTTTAGCGCTTGACTCAAAAGAAGATGGCGAAACACGCCAAGTATTTGCAGGTATAAAATCAGCGTACCAACCTGAAGACCTAATTGGTAAACATACGGTAATGGTTGCTAACTTGGCACCACGTAAAATGCGATTTGGTATGTCAGAAGGGATGGTATTAGCAGCGGGTCCTGGCGGTAAAGATCTCTGGATATTAAATCCTGACGATGGTGCTCAACCGGGTATGCGAGTCAAATAGCCAGACTATTTGTGATATTTAAAAAGGCGGACTAGCGTTCGCCTTTTTACTTTGTTCCCTCAACAAGATGAAAGGTTGACAGATGAGACTTAAAGATAGTTTAGCCAATAGTATACCGAGGTTAACCGCTATAGCCTTGTCGATATCGCTAATAAGTTGTAGTACTCAATACCAAGTGAGTACTAATTTAGATAAAGAAAATTTCCAACAGTACTTTGCACCAACCTCAGTAAAAATCTATCAAACTGAGCAAGACTTTCCTTCGTCGTATCAATTTATCGGCGCGGTTGAGGGGCAAGACTGTCAAGTAAAACCCCATTTAGCATCACCTGATAAAATCATTGCACGCACCCATGCTCGCGCACAAGCGTTTAAACAAAATGCGAATGCAATTATCTTTACTGGCTGCGCGTTAATTGCGGATGACAACGCTTCAAAACAATGTCTAAGCACCTTGGTTTGTTACGGTAAAGCATATTTTATCAATCCAGAAAAAAAATAAGCTAAAAGATAATGTCAAACAATCCGCAACTTACAAATAATGATTATTCAGATAAACAGCCATCTACCAATGATAGCTCAATAGAGAAAGTATCGTTTGATGTTATTGGCAAAGTTAATTCACCTTATAAAGAAAAATTCGCCATTCCCCGTCAACCCGGTTTGGTCAGTGCAGCAAAAGGTTCTATTACTTTATTAAATGATATTAATGTTGCAGAAACGGTCAGAGGATTGGAGCAATTTAGTCATATTTGGCTGCTCTTTATTTTTCATGCGACACAAGAACAAGGTTGGAAACCCTTAGTTCGTCCACCAAGACTTGGTGGTAATAAAAAACTCGGCGTATTAGCCACTCGTTCAACATTCCGGCCCAACCCTATTGGCATGTCGGTAGTTAGGCTTGACGGTATTTCTTACGACAAAAATCAAGTTAGCCTTAATATTTCAGGGTTAGACCTGCTTGATGGCACACCAATAATAGATATAAAACCTTATGTTCCCTATTCAGATAATGTTAGCGATGCGCAGGCAGGTTTTGCACAAACGGCGCCACTGAGTAATTTAACGGTAAGCTTCGATAAACTAGCCCAATTAGACCTCCAAAAATATCAAAATCAAGGGGCCGATTTAGCAACACTGATCACGCAAGTACTTGCTCAAGATCCTCGCCCTGCTTACAAAAAGGAGAAAGAAAATGATAACAATGTTTATGGTATACGTTTATACGATTTAAATATTAAATGGCGGCTGATTTCTGCTAGTCATATAGAAGTTATCGATATATCGTTATACTAATGAAAAATTTCGCGCGTTATCAATGATATTCTCTTTACGCCCTTTAAATGTGAACGTTATCAACACTAACTAGGTAAAATCTAATGACTGTACGGCCTCTTATTGAACTACCACTACTCGCCGCTATATGGGGAGGATCGTTCATTTTTATGAAGTTGGGTGGAGCTGAGTTTGGGCCTGTATTGTTTATGGCATTGCGAACACTGATCGCCAGCGCATTTCTAATCCCTATATTGCTACTAAACAAACAACACCTTAATTTAAAGGGGTATTATCTAAGAATTTTTGTTATGGCGATGTTTAGTACTGCAATCCCATTTATACTCTTTGGTTGGGCGACGCTGACCTTAACAGCAGGCATAACTTCAGTATTAAATGCCACGACACCTATGTTTGGTGCGCTAGTTGCTTTTTTCTGGCTAAAAGACAAGTTAAGCATAAGCGCCGTTGTAGGGCTTCTTTTAGGTTTTGTCGGTGTATATTTCTTGATGTACGATAAATTAGTTATCGCTCAAGAGGACGTTATACTGCCCACTCTAGCTGTAATGTTGGCATCCCTATGTTATGGTATTTCAGCTAACATCACTAAAAAATACCTTACCGGTATAAAACCCATCGCGTTAGCAACTGGTAGCCAAGTTAGTGCAACACTCGTATTACTCCCTATAAGTTTGTTTTTTATACCCGATGTTATGCCGAGTAATTCAGCAATTACTTCAGTACTGTTACTTGGTATTTTATGTACTGGTATTGCCTATGTTATTTTCTTTCGTTTAATCACCTTTTTGGGGCCAACAAAAGCAATATCTGTCACATATTTGATCCCCGTTTTTGGTTTGTTTTGGGGAGTGATATTTCTTAGTGAAATTATTACTTCATGGATGACGTTAGGCTGTGGTTTTGTGTTAACTGGCGTAGCACTCACTACCGGGGCAATAAAATTTAAAAGAAAGACAACCATGGTTCAGCTTGATTAGTCACTCCTTCATAACGATAATACTGGCATCCAAATGTAGGTCAATTCGATTATAACAAGGTTCGACTTTATCAATCCGTCGAAAGTCATTTCGACCTACAATATTTCATCAAACTCGTCACTCCTTCACATCCATGTGACCGTGACATTGCCTGCGCGGATGCTGGTACTTAGTTTTTGTCGGGAACTGAAAGGCTTACTGTTCACCCTGAACATCGTTGTTTCTTGCCCTCCTTACCACCACAACATTGCCTGCATGGATGCAGGTACTTAGTTTTTGTCGGGAACTGAAAAACTAACCGTTCGTCCTGAACATCGTCACTCCTTCACATCCATGTGACCGTGACATTGCCTGC
>Ga0105356_10004971_pt1 | contig 12732 bp, 14 predicted proteins | sample GOMGulsemesocosm_3_FD_83502 | JGI IMG/M metagenome (GOLD analysis project Ga0105356, IMG submission 83502) | Methane-oxidizing microbial communities from mesocosms in the Gulf of Mexico - GOM9D Gulf of Mexico | ecosystem: Environmental > Aquatic > Marine > Cold seeps | place: Gulf of Mexico...
AATATCGATTTGACCCATGACTTCGGTCATTTCTTTGCGGGCTTTGTGCATGTGCCCAGGGAACCATTGAATGGACATAAGGTTGACTCTATTTTAAAAAAGCGAATTGTAGCCTGATATGGCAGCGGGGGTAAGGGGAAATTGAAATATTGTGATAAATTGTGCAGCGAAGCATCACATTTGCTTCGCTGCCAATGATATTGGCAATGTACTCCTCTACTGTAGCGACACTTTTAGTCCAACAGAGTCAATGATACTGGCTCTAGTAACCTTTACTTAGCGCCGACGGGCGGCGTGGATCTGAAGCGCCATAGACACCGTGGTCGCTACGCATAATCGTCTGGGTGCTCCCCATCGATGGTTTAACGACCACTTTATGCCCCTTTTGTTGCAATAGCTTAATCGTATCGAGGTTGAGTCCTTGCTCAATGCGTAGTTCATCCGGTAACCATTGATGATGAATACGTGGTGCCGCAGATGCTTCGGCAATGTTCATTCCGTGATCGATAACGTTCATGATTAATTGTAAGGTGGTGGTAATGATACGAGAACCACCTGGGCTGCCAGTCACGATATAAGGCTGACCATTGTGTAGCACCATGGTTGGAGTCATCGAGCTTAATGGACGTTTGTAAGGCTGCACTGAATTGGCTTCGCCGCCAATCAGGCCAAAGCCGTTGGGCGTACCGGGTTTGGCAGAGAAATCATCCATTTCGTTGTTCAGTAAAATGCCAGTGCCTGGAGCCACTAAACCTGAGCCATAACTAAAGTTTAGGGTATAGGTGTTAGATACCGCGTTACCAAACTTGTCCATCACGCTGTAATGAGTGGTTTCATTACTTTCATACGGCAGTTTTTTGGTTGGCGAGATATCACTGCTCAGGCTTGCCTTATTGATATCGATTTGCGCGGCCAGTTGCTGGCCATATTGCTTAGACGTTAGTGCTTTAAGTGGGATATCGACAAAGTCCGGATCGCCAAGGTAATGACTACGGTCGGCATAGGCTCGGCGCATACTTTCGCTCATTACATGAATAGTATCCGCTGTATTATGACCCATTTTGTCAATAGGGAAGCGTTCTAAGGTGTTAAGCATTTGCACGATATGTACACCGCCAGACGACGGTGGTGGCATCGAGACCACTTCATAGCCGCGATATTGGCCGCTCACGGGTTGACGAACGATTGCCTTGTAGGCGGCAAAGTCGGCGACGCTTAATATACCGCCCGCCTCTTGGACCGCGCGGCTAATTTTTTGTGCCGTTTCCCCTTGGTAGAAGCCGGCGCTGCCTTTGGTGGCAATCAGATCAAGGCTGTGCGCTAGTTCGGGTTGTTTAAGCGTTTCACCCGGCGCGAAAGTGCTACCGTCGGGCTTAAAGAATATTGCCTGAGTACTGTTCCATTGCTTAAGGCGGCGCTGACTCGCCCCAAGGGAATTGGCTAAATCGGGTGTCACGGTAATACCATCTTTGGCGAGTGCGATGGCCGGCGCGATGACTTGCTTGGTGCTCATCGTGCCATATTCTTTCAGCGCTAGCTCTAGCCCCATGACTGTACCGGGTATGCCAACAGCGAGGCCATGGTAACGTGATAGTGCGGCGTCGGCGTCACCATTTTCGTTTAAATACATATCACGGTGGGCTTTAGCGGGCGCCATTTCACGATAGTCGATGGCTACTGTACGTTTTTCATCAGCGAGATAGACCAACATGAAACCACCACCGCCGATATTACCTGCGCGGGGGAGTGTAACCGCTAACGCATAACCCACGGCGACCGCTGCATCAATCGCATTGCCGCCTTGTTTTAGGATATCGACGCCAATCTGAGTGGCCAAAGCTTCTTGGCTTGCGACCATGCCTTGTTTCGCCCACACCGGATGGTGTATCGCCATGTGACTATAGATAGCTTGGTCTTTATTGATCTTATTTTTGGTGATGTCGGCTTGGACACCACTGGTTAGTGTTAGACCGATTATTGCTGCTGCCGTTAGGCCCTGAAACACTCTAATTATATGATTTTGCTTATTAAATATCATAGTTTAAGTCTTGTCAATTGATTTAATTGTCCACACATTACCACAGCTTATGTGGGATGCCTATGATCGACCGCTAATTCTTGAGCAAGTGAGTGCATTCACTGACGTCTCGCCGATCCGGCGCTGCTGTCATCGTGTCATGGCGCTGACGCCATTGGTTGATAATATGGCTATTATGGTGAGGACAAAAATTAGCCTGAGCGCTAACTCGTCGCCTAAATTTTATTCACCATTGCGTTAGAGCGGCGCATTGGCTGTGCCTGCTATATTGCAATAGTTCTGCGGTAAGTTCAGCGAGCATGGCCTCAGAGTGACAGTTGATGATTGTGGCAATGCCGTTAAGAAAATGATGATAGTTAATCCCTTGGAGTGTCATGATAGACAATAGTTGGCCAAGTAAGGCCTCATCTTGCTCGCGTTGGTGGGATTGATGTTTAGGCGCTAACTCGAGGCCAAGTTTTTGTGCCATAAATACGGTTAAATAATCATTAACTAGCGGGCTAAATTGTGCCAAACAATGTGCTCTGCTTGGAGCATCTAACACGTCACTTAAGCAGCGAGATAAAATCTGCAGATTAAAGTGGACAACTCGTGGCTGTTGACCAAAGGCATAACGGCGGTGTGAGTCATGCGGATCACAGCAAAATGTAGGATCGTAGCGTTCGATAAAACGGCCTCCGCCACTATCGAGTGTGAGACCCAACAATGAAAAATTATCACTATTTAAGGTGCCGTGACAAAAACCATTTACCTGCCAATAGGCGACTAACTTCGCCAAGTGCCGGGTTATACCCGTGCTACTTGAAAATGCAGGTTTCAGAGCTTGGGTAGGATGCTAGCACAAGGCATGATTTGTAATTAATGGTTATTCCCTGATTATGAATCATAACGCCGTAATAGCTTTCTACCCAATCTCCCGCAGGGCAAGGCGATAAGCGACCAACTGCGTCGTTATAATCTATTGATTTAGAATGACTAAACGACACATATTATGCCTAGCATTTGGCACGCTTCTCGACTTGCTGAAATCACGCATTTCCAGGTGGCACGGGTATAAATACACCAAATTGGTGACCGCTATAGCCGCTAGCATAGCCAGATATATTGGGCTTATCTTGGTTAATTAATAAAGGATTAAGCGTTTGAGTGACTGCGTCATTACAACCATGATATAAGGTCAACTTGTTCAATGGTTGGTAGTGAGCGGCGCTAAAAACAACGGCGGGTTGTGGTCTTTGTTTTGCGGTCAACCGGTTGCTCATTACCACTCCAAAGCGCGTTATGATTAGATGGATCGTTTCTAATACTAAGGTAACCGCAGTATAATCTAGATATCGGTACATATTACGTAAACTCGCCGTAAATATGTCCCTATAGGCTCAATTTTTCGTCTCGGCAATATGCTCCTGCTTTGCCCTAATATAGCCATCCTTGGCTAAACATGAAAATACGGTTTACTCCACATGCACCCACGGCAAGCGCATTATAAATATCGCATGCCATAATCCGTACATATTACGAAAAACCACCGTAAATCCATCCGTGGAGGCTTATTTTTCGTCCATGAAAAAGATGTTTTTCTTCACATGCACGGACAATGTCAATTTACCTCTCAAGCTCTGATAATTTCAAGTTTTCAGAGAAATTGATTGACTAAATATTGCTTTGAAATGGAGAAAACCTATTTTCAGGGATGAAAATCAGAGCTACATGGACGTATTCATGCGTTTTTCGTAATTCAAAGGAATATTTCGTTGCAGCAGCTAAAATCAAATTAATACGCTCTTGCCGTGCACATGCACCAATAACTCTGTCATTATCGGCGCTTTGTTTAAAGTTCTCTTACCGTGAAAATATAACCTAATTTATCCATTTAGCGCTTGTATTTATTTGACCATTGGTCTTATAATTGCCGCCACAGCGATGTACTAATCGTTGTTATCTTGTCGGAGTGCCACTGGCTGAGACCGCGAAAGCGGGATCCGTAGAACCTGATCAGGCTAATACCTGCGAAGGGAAACAAGAGGAATAATACCCTTATGGCGTCTCGCCGTGCCCAGTTTATGCTGCGGCTATTTTCAGGGGGTATTCCGATCTCTTGCCGTTCTCCTGACAAACAAAAACCAATTATAATTAAACAGGTGATGTTTGCATGGCTAGAATAGATAGACAAAAAGCGCAAAAATTTATTGAAGAAATTTGCGGTCAACCCTTTCCCAATTCAAAAAAAATATACGTAACGGGTTCACGTGATGATATTCAAGTGGCGATGCGTGAAATTTCCTTATCTGATACCTTAGTGGCTGGCAGTAAAGATAATCCGGTGTATGAGCCTAATGAGCCGTTGCATGTCTACGATACATCGGGTCCTTATAGCGATGAAGCCTCGATTATTGATTTGCGTAAAGGTCTGGGCGCGCTACGTCGTGATTGGATATTAGATCGTGATGATACCGAAGAGCTAAGCGGTGTAAGTTCAGACTTTACCCAACAACGAATGGCCGATGAAGGGCTTGACCATCTGCGTTTTGAAAGCTTACCTAAGCCGCGCCGCGCCAAGAAAGGCAAGTGCGTAACCCAGAAATATTATGCATTGCAGGGCATTGTGACGCCCGAAATGGAATACATCGCGATTCGCGAAAACCTCAAGCGTAGCGACGTTAAGGATGCGGTCTTAAACCAGCAACACCCTGGTCAGAGTTTTGGTGCTGCATTGCCTGAACAAATCACCGCTGAGTTTGTGCGTGATGAAGTGGCACGCGGCCGCGCGATTATCCCTAACAACATTAATCACCCAGAATCTGAGCCAATGATCATCGGCCGTAATTTTTTGGTCAAGGTCAACGCCAATATTGGTAACTCGTCGGTCACCTCATCGATTGAAGAAGAAGTTGAGAAACTGGTGTGGTCGACACGTTGGGGCGCAGACACGGTGATGGATCTTTCCACTGGGCGTTATATCCATGAAACACGTGAGTGGATAGTACGTAACTCGCCAGTGCCAATTGGTACCGTACCTATCTATCAGGCGCTCGAAAAAGTGAACGGCGTCGCTGAAAATCTAACGTGGGAAGTGTTTAGAGATACCTTAATCGAGCAAGCGGAGCAGGGCGTCGATTATTTCACTATTCATGCTGGCGTCTTGTTACGTTATGTCCCGATGACCGCCAAGCGTGTCACCGGTATTGTCAGTCGCGGTGGTTCCATCATGGCTAAATGGTGTCTTTCGCACCACACTGAGAGTTTTCTATACACCCACTTTCGAGAAATTTGTCAGTTATGTGCAGAGTATGACGTTAGCCTATCGCTAGGTGATGGCATGCGCCCCGGATCCATTGCCGATGCGAACGATGAAGCACAATTTGCCGAACTTGAAACCTTGGGTGAACTCACTCAAGTGGCATGGGAATACGATGTACAGGTGATCATCGAAGGTCCGGGTCATGTACCAATGCACATGATCAAAGAGAACATGGAAAAGCAATTGGAAGTCTGTGATGAAGCACCGTTCTACACGCTTGGGCCACTGACCACGGATATTGCGCCCGGTTATGATCACTTTACCTCGGGAATTGGTGCGGGAATGATTGGCTGGTTCGGGTGTGCGATGCTGTGTTATGTCACCCCCAAAGAGCATTTAGGGTTACCCAACAAAGAAGACGTCAAAGAAGGACTGATCACCTATAAGATTGCCGCACATGCCGCTGATTTGGCCAAAGGTCATCCTGGTGCTCAAATACGCGACAATGCGATGTCCAAAGCGCGTTTTGAATTTAGATGGTATGACCAATTTAATATCGGTCTAGATCCTGAGCGTGCACGTGAATATCATGACGAAACGCTGCCACAAGATTCGGGAAAAGTCGCTCATTTCTGTTCGATGTGTGGTCCTAAGTTTTGCTCGATGAAAATCTCGCAAGAGGTACGAGATTATGCCGCCGCGCAAGAGACAATAGAGATCCAGTTGGTGGGTGAGACAATTACCATCGATGCCGAAATGGCAAAAAAATCTTACGAGTTTAAGCAACAGGGCAGTGAGATTTATAAACTGGCTAAAGAGGCTCAGTAATGATTCATCAAAAGCCAGCGCCCTGCGTGTGGGCTATTGGTGGCGTTGACCCATTAAACTTGGCTGGGCTTGGCGCCGATATGCGCGCCAGTGCACTTAGTGGCGCGCACTGCGCCACTATCGTGACCTGTGTTACGGGACAAAACTCCAAGGCATTTCGCACGTCAATGCCAATGAGCATCGCTATGCTCGACGCTCAGTGGCATGCGCTGTTAGAACAAACAATGCCGCAAGTGATTAAGATTGGTTTGTTGTGTGATGTTGAGCAAGTTCAGTGGCTGGCGAGCAAATTAACCACCATTATCGACACGTTGCCGCAGCTGCGGGTTGTTTATGATCCGGTCCTGCGGGCAACGGCGAATGGGCAGCCGCTTGACCCCCTAATGCTCGAGGCGATAAAAGCTTATTTATTGCCTCGCGTCGATTTACTGACCCCCAATACCGTCGAAGCATCGGCGTTATGGGGCGCTCACGTTACTAATCATCATGACATGCTGCGCGCTGCGCAAGAGCTTAGCGGCGCCTATCAGCTCAATGTGCTGCTTAAAGGGGGCCACCTTGCAAGAACAGCGCACAGTATTGATTGTTATATCGGACTCGATGGCGCGGTTTTCCCGCGCTTTATCAGTGAGCCAACACAAAGCTTTGCCGTTGCTTGTGAGACGGTAGCGACGGTGCATACTCGTGGCAGCGGTTGTACCTTAGCTAGCCTTATTGCGGGACTGGTAGCCAACGAATACACGTTTTGCGATGCCATTGTGGTCGCTAAAAGTGTGCTCACCAACGCGATGAGCAAAGCAACGGCTTGTGGCAACGATAAGGGAGGATTGCTCGATTTATCTCTGCCGAGCAAATTTGAACAACTACCGAGCCTGTTAAGTTTGGCGGACTTTGCTAACGAACGAGCGACTCCGCTGGCCGCCCCGTTTTTAAGTTGCCCGACCAACTTAGGTTTGTATCCGGTGGTGGATAATTGTTTATGGCTTGAGCGACTACTAAAACTGGGCGTTAAAACCATTCAATTGCGTGCCAAAGATTTGAGTAATCAATTAGCCGAGCCGCTGGTGATCGAAGCCATTGCACTGGGACGACAATATCAGGCGCGGGTGTTTATTAATGATTATTGGCAATTAGCGATTAAGCATCAGGCCTACGGCGTTCATCTAGGGCAAGAAGATTTAACCCAAGCCAACCTCGAGGCAATAAAGCAGGCAGGATTAAGGTTAGGGCTTAGCACACATGGAATTTATGAAGCGCTAGCGGTTAATGCGCTTTGCCCAAGTTACATCGCACTAGGGCATATTTTTGCCACCCAAACCAAAGATATGCCTTCCCAACCGCAAGGCATCGACAAGCTTAAGTTACAGGTGAAATTGTTTGCGCAACAGCGTGCCTTGGTGGCCATCGGTGGTATCAGTGCAGCGCGTGTGGAGTCAGTACTTAGTTCCGGTATCGCCAGCGTCGCGCTAGTGACCGCGATCACCAAGGCTGAGGATGTTGATGCCACCACTGAGTCTTTGATCAAGCAGGTTGGAGTCGGTGCTATTCATCGCCAAGCGCCGCTTAATACGACGTTTGAGGTGATCCATGGCTGAGGCTTTGAGTGATCGCGAGTTTATTCGGTATTCACGTCAACTGATGTTAGATCAATGGCAGGAAGAAGGCCAGCTACGACTTAAGCAAGCGAAAGTGCTGATCATTGGTTGCGGCGGACTTGGCAATACGGCGGCAAGTCTACTCGCTGGTGCCGGTGTGGGTCAATTGACGCTGATGGATGATGATAGTGTCGAACTGTCTAATCTACCACGCCAAATTAGTTACGAAATGGATGATATCGATAATGCTAAGGCGTTCGCGTTGGCCAATCGCCTGCGCGAACAAAACGATGATATTGAGGTAATAGCGCTTAAACAACGGTTTGATTTAAGCTGTGCCAAGCATCACCTAATTAAGTTCGATCTTGTGCTCGATTGCAGTGATAACTTTACCACGAGATTTTTGCTTAATCAGCAATGCGTCGCGGCACAGCTCCCGTTGCTATCGGCCAGTGTGATTGGCTGGCATGGGCAGCTGTTGATGATCACCCCTAAAACACTTGAATATGGTTGCTATCAATGTGTCTTTGCTACGGCCGATGACCAAGTGTCGAACTGTAATAATTCCGGAGTGGCGGGCAGTGCTGTTGCGATCGTGGCGAGCTATCAGGCCAATGAAGCCATTCGTTTTTTGTTGGGGCATGTCAGCGCGCTGAGTCAATCAATACTGCTAATTGATACATTATCCGCCAATAATCAATTGCTACAACGCACAAGAAATATCGATTGTGTCGCGTGTGGCGACAACAGGAGCATGATAGATGCCGTCTAATGATCAATGGGTGAGTGTTAATCAACACCAAAAAATTACAATTGAAGCGGGCACTAGCACGCTTGTTGATGTCTTGCGCGAGCTTGAGATTGACAGCAAAGTCGCCGTCGCCATCGACAATCAAATTGTTACGCAATCTGCTTGGCCCGACACCGTGCTACATGGCGGTGAGCAGCTTAGCATTTTTGGCGCAATCGCCGGAGGATAGTTATGTTAGATCTTGAAGTAACCGATAAGTTAATGATATCCGGTCATCATTTTTGTTCACGCCTGTTTACGGGAACGGGTAAATTTGCCAATAGCGAGCTGATGACCCAATCATTAAGTGCGTCGGCCTCAGAGTTAGTAACGATGTCGCTTAAACGGGTTGATTTAGATGGACAGCGCGATGATATCTTAGCGCCATTGCTCGCCAATAATATGAAACTACTGCCCAATACCTCTGGCGCAAAAACGGCGCAAGATGCTATATTTGCGGCTCATCTTGCGCGGGAGGCATTGGCGACTAACTGGATAAAATTAGAGATCCACCCCGATCCTAAATACTTGATGCCTGACCCAATAGAGACCCTCAAAGCAGCCGAAACGCTGGTCAAGGACGGTTTTGTGGTATTGCCGTATATGCACGCCGATCCGGTATTGGCCAAGCGTCTCGAAGAGGTCGGTTGTCAGGCCGTGATGCCGCTAGGCGCGCCAATTGGCAGTAACAAGGGCTTGGTCTCACAAGACTTTTTACAGATTATTATCGAGCAGGCTAATGTGCCGGTGATTGTTGATGCAGGCATTGGTGCGCCATCCCATGCCGCTTATGCGATGGAGTTAGGGGCAGACGCAGTACTGATTAATACCGCGATGGCGGTATCACCAGATCCTGTTGCCATGGCGCGCGCGTTTGCTATGGCGGTGGAAAGTGGTCGTATGGCTTATTTAGCTGGGCTTGGTACTGTTGGTTCACAGGCGATCGCCACCTCGCCATTAACCGCATTCTTGGATTAAGCGATGAATGAATTTGCACAGGTGATGTCACGCTATGATTGGCATCAGGTTAAAGAGAGCTTTGAGTCGATTAGTGAGTTGCAAGTGGTGGCAGCATTACGAAAGTCACAGCAGGGTTTAGAGTTATCCCTCAGTGACTTTAAGGTGCTCATCTCACCTGCCGCCGCGCCTTACTTAGAGCATATGGCGACCCTTAGCCAAGGATTTACCCAGCAGCGTTTTGGTCACACTATGCAATTGTTTGTGCCGCTATATTTATCGAACATGTGCTCAAACATCTGTACCTATTGTGGCTTTAGCATGGAAAATCGGATCCGCCGTACTACCTTAACCATGGCACAAATTGAGCAAGAGGCGCTGGCGATTAAAGCGATGGGGCTCGATCATATTTTACTGGTCACAGGAGAGTCTGAGCGTAAAGTCGGCATGGATTATTTTGAAGAAGCGCTTGGCGTGCTTAGCAAACATTTTAGCCATATCTCAATGGAGGTGCAGCCCCTTAGCACGCTTGAGTATGCTCGATTGGCAAAACTTGGTGTCGAGTCTATCTTGGTGTATCAAGAAACTTACCATCGTGAAAAATATGCTAAGTATCACCTTAAGGGTAAAAAATCAGACTTTGACTATCGCCTTGCTACGCCAGACAGAGTCGGGCAGGCGGGCATTTCTAAAGTCGGTATTGGCTGCTTACTCGGACTTGAAGATTGGCGCACCGATGCGTTTTTTGTCGCCGCCCAGTTGGATTATCTGGAACAAACCTATTGGCAGATGCGCTACTCGTTGTCGTTTCCACGGTTAAGGCCTTGTGAAGGGGGCAGTGAAGTTAATTCGCCGATGTCCGAGCGTGAGCTGGTGCAATTGATTTGCGCGTATCGCTTGTTTAACCATCAAGTCGAGCTGTCGTTATCGACGCGTGAATCAGCGGTGTTTCGCGATAATATGCTTAAGCTTGGTGTGACGACCATGAGTGCTGGCTCCAAAACCCAGCCCGGTGGCTACGCTAATGCTGACAAGAGTCTGGAACAATTTAGTATCGATGATAATCGCAGTGTGAGGCAGGTGGCGTCGATGATCACCAGCAAAGGCTATCAAGTCGTGTGGAAGGACTGGCAAACAGGGTTGAATCAATACTAGCGCTTGTTAAAACTACATTGAGTGTTGTTTTAAAAAAGGCTAAAAACGCTTTGATGCGTTGGTTTTCTTTGAGATCGCGGTGATAAACAAACCACAGTGATGATTTGTTCGCTTGGCCAAAATCGATGTTGAGTTTTACTAATTCGTTAGTAACATCGCCAATATCGCTACTGACCAAGCCGATACCCATGCCCTCGACAATGGCGCTATGAATACCTCTAAAACTATTACTCTGATAGACCACTTGGCGCTGTAGAATGTACTCAGCGAGTGACCTAACCGACGGAATATGGCGTTTCTTACCATTAGGTAGGATCCATTTGTGCTGCGCGAAATCCGCAGTACTGCGAGGCTTACCAAAGCGTTCTATATAATCGGTGGACGGGTATAAAGTCGCGCAAAATGGTGGGCGATGAGTTCGGGCTCATCGATGCGCTGGGTAATGCGTAGCGCGACGTGGGCTTGTCCGCTAACCAATGGCACACACTCATCGGTCGCGATGATTTGGATGCGAAATTGTGGGTAGCGATTTTGAAATTGCTTGAGCAATGGATTGAGGCTCAATGAAAAGTCGCTCACGGCACTAATAATTAAGTCGCCATCGAGTGAACTGGCACTGCTGTTAATGTCATTAACCAGATGTTTAATACGACCACTGATTTGCGGCATTTGCTCGACCAACAGCGCCCCTGCGTCAGTTAAACGATAACCTCGCTGGTGGCGAATTGTGCAACAGTTTATCTTTATTGAGTGTTTTTAATCAAGTCGAGTGATGTTATTGTTAGGCTACTGTATTTGAGTGGAACAATTATATTATGGCGACGCTAAAGAATAGCCAAAACGCCTATGGCTTGATCACCATTATTATTCATTGGCTCTTTGCCATCGCTGTGTGTGGCTTGTTTGGTTTAGGGCTTTATATGGTGGAATTAACCTATTATGATACCTGGTATAAAGGCTCGCTCGACCTTCACAAAAGTATTGGGATCGTGTTGTTTATTTTCTTATTAGCTCGTTTGGTTTGGCGCTTCATCAATGTCCAACCAACACCTGAAGCGGGCGAAAAGTGGGAACATCTTAGTGCGGCTTTAGTTCATGGGCTGCTCTATCTTTTGCCACTTAGTCTCATGGTTAGTGGCTACCTTATCTCGACGGCTGATGGCCGTGCGATTGAAGTCTTTGAGCTATTTTCCATTGGCGCATTGCCACCATTAATGGAGAATCAAGAAGATAGTGCGGGGCTAATTCATTTGGTGTTAGCATGGTCAACAATTGGCATTGCCACGTTACATGGCTTGGCCGCACTAAAACATCACTTTATTAACAAAGATCAAACGCTCAATCGAATGATTGGACGGAACAAAAATCATAACAAGTGAAAATTATAACCAATAGGAATCATCATGAAAAAATTATTATCTGCTGCTGCTCTAATCGCAGCAATGACCACCGGTTCAGTCGTGCAAGCAGCTGAGTATGTTATCGACACTAAAGGTGCTCACGCATCGATTGAGTTTAAGATTAAGCACTTAGGCTACAGTTGGTTGACTGGACGTTTCAATACCTTTGAAGGGAATTTCTCATATGATGAGAAACAACCTAACAGCTCGAGCATTGAAGTCACCATCGACACCATGAGTCTCGACTCAAATCATAGCGATCGTGATAAGCATCTTAAGGGTAAAGATTTCTTGAATGTGTCTAAGTTCAGCCAAGCTAACTTTTCGAGTAGCTCGATCACATTCAGCGATGCAGACAATGCCAAGGTTAGTGGTAACTTCACCTTACACGGTGTGACCAAGGCCATTACGTTTGATATTACAAAAATCGGTGCAGGTAACGATCCATGGGGCGGTTACCGCGCTGGTTTCTCAGGCACGGTATCACTGAAGCTAGCTGATTATGGTATCGACTACAACCTTGGCCCAGCATCAACGCATGTTGATATTACGCTACATGTCGAAGGTGTACGTCAGAAGTAATTCTAATAAGCGGCGGCCATTTGGCTGCCGTTTCTTTTCTATTGCTGGTTACCTTGTAATTTTTCAATCAAAAAATCAATGAACGCACGCAACGCTGGTCTGGGGTATTTACTGCCATGATAGACTGCATAAATCTCGCCACTTGA
>Ga0105356_10004974_pt1 | contig 12728 bp, 10 predicted proteins | sample GOMGulsemesocosm_3_FD_83502 | JGI IMG/M metagenome (GOLD analysis project Ga0105356, IMG submission 83502) | Methane-oxidizing microbial communities from mesocosms in the Gulf of Mexico - GOM9D Gulf of Mexico | ecosystem: Environmental > Aquatic > Marine > Cold seeps | place: Gulf of Mexico...
GCCATGTGGGAAAGCTACGACAACAGTTTCGAGCAACAGCTCAATACCGAACGCAAATATCAGCGCGAAGCTGGGCGCAGCAAGGATAGCGCCGAGGGTGTTAAAGCCTTTATTCAGAAGCGCGCAGCGCAGTTTACCGGCGAGTAAAATACACCGAGATCAGAGCCTCTGTGGAGGCTCTACTGCAAGTATTGCACAGCTAGGAAAAAGTACTGGAATCAAATAGTGCGCTGTCAATAAGCCTAGGTCTTAGAATACTCAGAAGAACTTATACAAACCGTTAGCTATCAGTTGCGCCAGCAACTGTTTCGCTGCGGCTTATTTAACTAAGAGTCAGATATTCGGACAGCTGCTCCAGTTGCATATAATCGAGATATCTTTTAACCACCACCGCCGTCTCTTCACTGTCCGCATAGGACAGACCCAATAGTAAATGACCCGTCTCTTGGCTTAGGGATTTTATCTTGATATGAAATGATGAGTCCGAGCTGTCAAATGGAAAACGTACGTTCAGAGTCGAGGTCTTGTCGTTCTCCATAATCGCCTTGATGCCGTCAACATTGGAGGTCAGCTTCATTCTAAGCAGACAACCACCCTCGCTAATATTAATCAACACGCCGCGATACTTGGTCTCCCCCAACAAAAAACCGGCCTGCAGTACGCAGGGGTAGCGAACACCTGCACGCAATTTCCGAATCTGAATCTTTTCGGGCAGTGAGCTCAGCAATAACTTGCAGCCCTCTTGGTATTGCACTTTTACCTTGGAACCAAATGCGTAAATATTGCCGTCGACGATAAGGCGCATCACCAGTGCCGTATCGGCGCCGAGAAAGCTCTCGAAGGGGGTTTGTGACTCTGGCAGTTGCGCGGCTGCAGGCAGGGCGGTAATCAGTAGCCCACTGTCATAACCAACCACTTTACTGCGGTATTTGAGACCACCACCACCGGTAATATGTATCGCCGTGGCTATGGCCACCTTGGCGATTAGCTCACCTCGGCCGATAAACGTATCTGTACTCATGGCACTAGATCTCAGTGTTGATATGACACAGTGGACCGGCGAACAGTAAGTGCGCGCAGGACAAAAACCATTGCCTGCAGTATGAGTTAATTGCAGTGAAAACGAAACAACAAAGAAGCTCGTAAAATAATGCAGCTAAATGATAGGGTTATATTGAAATAGTGTAATGCAGGCTAGAAAAATCGGAACTTAGACAGGAGCAAACTAAAACCCAACAGCCACGGCGCTTGAGCGCCGGACTGTTGCAATAATAACCACTACCAGGAGTCGTGCTTTTGCGCTTCGGCGCGACCAACAACCATGTGATGCACTTCGTCAGGACCGTCGGCAAAACGCAGGTGGCGCTGATTGGTGTACATTCCCGCCAGCGGCGTCCACTGTGAAATACCGGTAGCACCGTGTATTTGAATAGCCTGATCGATAATATTACAGACCTTCTCAGGTACCATGGCCTTTACTGCACTGACATAGACCCGAGCTTCTTTATTACCCAGTACATCCATGGCCTTGGCCGCCTGCAATACCATTAACCGACAGGCGTCCAGCTCGATACGCGCACGGGAGATAACCTCAAGGTTTTTACCCAGGCGCAAAATGGGTTTGCCAAAAGCAATCCGGCTGCCGGCGCGCTTAACCATTAGTTCCAAGGCGTGCTCGCCCTGGCCAATTGAGCGCATACAGTGATGAATACGACCAGGGCCTAAGCGTACCTGTGAAATCTCAAAACCGCGGCCCTCACCCAGCAACATGTTGCTAGCGGGCACCCGTACGTTGTTGAATTTAATATGCATATGGCCACGGGGCGCGTGATCTTCTCCAAACACCTGCATGCCTTCGAGTATTTCTACTCCAGGGGCGTCGGTGGGCACCAGAATTTGAGACTGCTGACGCGAGGGCGCCGCATCGGGACTGGTCTTCACCATGGTAATCATGATTTTACAGCGCGGATCACCGGCACCGGAAATATAGAATTTCTCACCGTTGATCACCCACTCATCGCCGTCCAAAACCGCTACTGTGCCAATGTTTTTAGCATCGGAAGAGGCAACATTGGGCTCGGTCATAGCATAGGCAGAGCGAATTTCGCCATTTAGCAGAGGTGTTAACCACTTGTCTTTTTGCTCCTGGGTACCAACCCGCTCCAGTACTTCCATGTTACCTGTATCCGGCGCACTACAGTTCAGTGATTCGGAGGCCAAGGGATATTTACCCAGCTCGGTGGCTATATAGGCGTAGTCCAAGTTGGTTAGGCCTTCGCCGATTTCAGAATCAGGTAGGAAAAAATTCCAAAGACCGGACTCTTTGGCCTTTTGCTTGGCGCCTTCTAATAATTCCAGCTGCCGAGGATGCCAGCTCCAGCGGTCTTTTTTACCGTGCTCCAAGGCGCGAAACTCTTCGATGATCGGCACAACATTTTCTTCAATATGTTTTTTAACCGCAAACAGCAGCGGCTGCGCTCGCTCTGACATAGCGAGGTTAAACAGGTTTTCATCGGCATTAGCCATAGGTTTTCTCCGTTATTAAGATTCTATTATTAGGCGGCTAAACCCTGTCCACCGCAGCGAACAGGGACAACATCACTTAAGCCGATTAACTGCCTGCTCCGACAGGTCCAGCATACTGATAATACGATTGAGCATATCTTCCATATCGATGCCATCGCTGCTCTTCTGACCGGCCATGTAGCGGGCGTAAACACCGTGCAATATTGCGGCTGACTTCCAGCGATTGAAGCCGATGTAATAATCAAGTTGGTCTAAATTACGGCCGGTGCGCTGGGCATAGCGGGCAGCCAGTTCGCTGCGCGGCGGAAAGCCCGAGGCACCGGTACCACTGGTATTAAGGAGGCGTTCGTCCTCGTCTTCAGGCCAGGGATTGAGCGCATAGGCCAAATCTGCCAATGGATCACCTAGGGTAGAAATTTCCCAGTCGACCACCGCAGCCACTTTGGAATCGGCTCCGATGAGACAGTTGTGCAGTCCGTAGTCACCGTGTACAACTCTAGCCTTGCCCTGGTCCGGCATATTATCGAGGAAAAACTGTTGCAACTCGTGGGCCCGGGGATCGTCGAACTTCGCCGGCTCGATGGAGGCATTCCAGGAGCGGTACCAGGTCTTTAGCTGACGACCGACATAATTTTCTTTTTTACCCAATTCACCCAAACCTATCTCGTCGGGGTCCAACGAGTGTAAATCCGCCAGCGAGTCGAAAAAGGAATGGGCCAAGGTCACCCTTTTGTCCTCGGGAATCCAGGCTTCGGTCTCTTCCTGTGAGTACAGCGGGCGCCCATCGATCAGGCCCATAATATAAAACCAGGCACCGGTTACATCAGGGCTCTCGCAAAAGCCGATGGCCTCTGGTACCGGTACCGCGGTTGGACCCAGCGATGATATAAGCGACCACTCGCGGCTCATATCGTGGGCCTTGGGCAATAATACTCCCTGCGGTGGGCGACGGATTACCGCCTGCTTGCCACTGCTGTCTTCTATCTGATACGTCAGGTTTGAGTGTCCGCCCTCCAGGCGGGTCCACTTCAACGGCGGCACCAGCGTACTAACATTTTCTCTAATCCATTTTTCTACCGCTGGGATGTCGTAGCCTTCCGCTTGAGACTCACTCATGGTACTTCCTCTACTTGCTATCGATATTATGTTAATGGAGCGACGGGGTTAAGTTAGCGACGGCACTGGACCTAGCTAACAGCCAGTTCCATCGCTAAAATCTCTGACAATTCTTTTAGCGCCTGGGCGGCGGAGGTCACTTTAATCGTGCGCATGCCCATCGCCTTGGCAGGCTTTAGATTAATACCTAAATCATCTAAAAATACCGCCTCTGTTGGTTCAATGCCCAGCTTTTCACAGGCCAGCTGGTAAATTTTTGGATTGGGTTTTCTAAAACCCACCACGCTGGATTCGATCACAAAGTCGAACAGCTCCATCACCTCGCTTACTCTGGAGGCCTTTTCACTGTCACTGGCCATACCGGGACCAGCACCGGCACCCTTCACATTATTGGTGATACAGGCAATGCGGTATTTTTGCTTGATCAGCGCCAGCGCGGTCACCATGTCTTCGCGAATAGTGCCGGATAACAGCTTCATCACCTCCGCGCCCTGAATACGGTGCCCCGCAGCTTCGGTCTCTCCGGCAAAAATGGGGTCGAACTCCTGCAAACTAACGGAGTTGCTCTCAAACTGCGCCCAGGCATTGCTGTCGGGATTAGTGGCATTGACCGAGCGGATAAAATCTTTGGGGATATTATTGGCGGCCTCATAGCGGTTAAAGGCCTCGAAGGGACTGGAGGTAATCACGCCACCAAAGTCCCACAGCACTGCTTTAATCATAATTCTAACTCAAATAATGTATGTGATCGTAGGATCGGGCACAGCGCAATACACTGCACCGCAGCTTCGTTTTTATAGAGACTACCAAGCTCCGTGTTTTTGCGCCTCAGCGCGACCCACCACCATATGGTGCACCTCATCGGGTCCGTCTGCCAGGCGCAGACAACGCTGACTGATGTACATGGCTGGCAGCGCGGTCCATTGGGAAACACCGGCGGCGCCGTGCATCTGAATCGCTTGGTCGATAATAATACAGGCTTTTTCTGGCACCATAGCCTTCACCGCGCTGACATAGATACGGGCTTCTTTGTTGCCCAAGACATCCATTGCTTTGGCCGCCTGCAACACCATTAAACGGCAGGCGTCGATTTCAATGCGAGCCCGAGATATTACCTCTAGATTTTTGCCCAGGCGCAAAATAGGCTTGCCGAAGGCGATGCGGCTACCGGCGCGCTTGACCATTAACTCCAGCGCTTTTTCCGCCGAGCCGATGGAGCGCATACAGTGGTGAATACGCCCTGGGCCCAGACGAACCTGGGATATTTCAAAACCGCGCCCTTCACCCAGTAGCATATTTGATTTGGGTACTCGCACGTTGGTAAATCTGATATGCATATGTCCGTGGGGGGCATCCGGGTCACCAAATACCTGCATACCCTCTACAATTTCAACACCTGGGGCGTCGATAGGTACCAAAATTTGCGACTGCTGCCTGGAAGGCGCGGCGTCGGGACTCGTTTTAACCATGGTGATCAAAATTTTACAGCGCGGGTCACCGGCACCGGAAATATAGAATTTCTCGCCATTAATAACCCAGTCGTCGCCATCTAACACTGCTTCTGTGCCGATATTTTTCGCATCAGAAGAAGCCCGATTAGGTTCGGTCATCGCATAGGCGGAACGAATTTCACCATTTAGCAATGGTGTTAACCATTTGTCTTTTTGCTCTTGAGTACCCACCCGCTCCAGAACTTCCATATTGCCAGTATCGGGGGCACTGCAATTAAGTGTTTCCGAGGCCAGGGGGTTTTTCCCCAGTTCAGCAGCGATATAGGCATAATCCAGATTTTTCAAACCCTCGCCAGTTTCAGCATCGGGCAAAAAGAAGTTCCACAAGCCAGACTCTTTGGCTTTTTTCTTCGCGCCTTCCAGCAGTTCGAGTTGCCGCGGGTGATGGCTCCAAGGATCAGTTTTGCCTTTGTCTAAAGCATAAAACTCTTCGACTATGGGGTCGACATTCTCGACAATGTGTTTTCTTACGGCAAATAACAGCGGCTGGGCTTTTTCTGACATGGCCAGATTGAACAAACTTTCTGAATTATCAGGCATAATATTTTTCCAATAGTGTGAGTGCTATCAATAGCTAAACCTGGTCAATCTACTGGGGTGATGCACCAGGTTTAGGTACTGCAATACTTTGCGCAAGGGCTAATCCGTCGACAGATATAACCTTAATATCAAAAAGCAAAAGCTGGGTGTATCCATTGACACACCCAGCTGTCTTAGTGATTTTCTAAATACCATAGCTAATAGTCTAGATCCGGCACTTTAAAAAAAGACCTACCAAACACCGTGCTTCTGAGCTTCGGCACGGCCAACCACCATGTGGTGCACTTCATCGGGACCGTCAGCCAGTCTCAGTGTACGCTGGCCGGTATACATAGCCGCCAGAGGAGTCCACTGAGAAATACCGGTAGCTCCGTGCATCTGAATAGCCTGATCGATAATGATACAAACCTTCTCCGGAACCATGGCCTTGATCGCACTAACGTAGACACGCGCTTCTTTGTTACCCAATACGTCCATCGCCTTGGCCGCTTGCAAAACCATTAGCCGGCAGGCATCGATTTCGATACGGGCTCGAGAAATAACTTCCAAGTTTTTACCCAAACGCAAAATAGGCTTGCCAAAGGCAATACGGCTACCGGCACGTTTAACCATCAGTTCCAAAGCTTTTTCGGCCTGACCAATAGAGCGCATGCAGTGGTGAATACGACCCGGGCCCAGACGTACCTGCGAAATTTCAAAACCGCGACCTTCGCCGAGTAGCATATTGGCTTTAGGTACACGCACGTTTCTAAATTTGATATGCATGTGGCCGTGGGGGGCGTCGTCGTGATTAAACACCTTCATGCCTTCGACTATCTCAACACCAGCGGCGTCGATGGGCACCAGAATTTGCGACTGCTGTCTTGAGGGTGCTGCATCAGGACTGGTTTTCACCATGGTAATCATAACTTTACAACGTGGATCACCGGCACCGGAGATATAGAACTTATCGCCATTGATCACCCATTCATCACCTTCTAGTACCGCAGAGCAGCCAATGTTTTTCGCATCGGAGGAAGCACGACCTGGCTCAGTCATTGCAAATGCCGAGCGAATCTCACCGTTTAGTAGAGGTGTTAACCACTTGTCTTTTTGCTCTTGGGTACCGACGCGCTCAAGTACTTCCATATTACCGGTATCGGGAGCACTACAGTTTAAGGTTTCTGATGCCAGTGGGCTAGCACCTAATTCGCGAGCGATATAGGCATAGTCCAGGTTCGACAGGCCTTCACCGGTTTCTGCGTCGGGGAGAAAGAAATTCCACAGACCAGACTCTTTGGCCTTGGTCTTAGCGCCTTCCAGCAATTCCAACTGACGAGGGTGCCATGACCATCGGTCTTCCTTCTCGGCATCCAGAGCAAAAAACTCTTCAGTAATGGGGGCTACATTTTCTTCGATGTGCTTTCTAACTGCAAACAGCAAGGGCTGTGCTTTTTCTGACATTGTCAGATCAAACAGGTTTTCACTATTATCGGCCATGCTTTTTCTCTCCGAGATTAATTATGTGGGCGCTTAATCTACAATAAAAAGCTCATATTTGCCATCCGTTTTACTTGTGACAGGTCAATTGCTTTGCTTTTTTTGATTAACACTAGGCAACGCTAAGCGTCACTGAGAGCGACTTCTGGGGGCCGCACAGGGGGCTGGCTAGCGGTACAGGCCCAACCAAACCATCTCGGTCGGGCATTCATTTATTATAAAAAGTCTTTTAGCAAACCCATAAAATGATCGAGCTGATCGTGATGTACCCAGTGACCGGCATTGTCAACATTCTCAACTCTGACATCGCTGAACAAGGCCGCCCGGCCATCGACCTCAGGGTCCGATGCCCAGCTCTCAGTACCCCGTACTAATAGCGTTGGGCAGGTAATTTTGCCATGCAAGGACAGGGTGTCTTCGTTACTCATTCCGGTGGCGGGAAAGGCGCGTACATAGTTGTCAAACTTCCATGTGTAACTACCGTCTTCATTCTGATTAATACCGTGTACCGTCAAATGATGGGCCTGCTCCACGGTCAGATGCGGATTTGCCTCCTTCATGCGCTGCGCTGCCTCTTCTAGACTCGGGTAGCGCCTAGCTTGCCAACCCGACAGCTTGCGCATTTGATTAACCCAGCCGCGCATACCCCGGGCCACCTCAACCTGCTCCCGTTTTTTCAGCATTTCCGGCGACGGACCGACGCCCTCGATAGCTACTAGCTTGCTGACCTTTTCCGGGTAAATGCCGGTATAGCGCAGCGAAATACCGCCACCCATAGAGTGAGACACAATACGCAGCGGCGCCAACTCCAACTGATGGATTAGCTGGGCTATATCGTAGACGTAGTCCATGGTGGTATAGGTGCCGCCGGTAATCCACTGACTGTCGCCGTGGCCGCGCAGATCGGGGGCAATAACATGGTAGTCTTTGCAAAGCTCCCTGGCGACCCAATCCCAGTTGCGACAATGATCCCGACCACCGTGCACCAGCAGCAGCGGAGGCGCCTCTGGATTACCCCAGTCAACATAGTGCAGGCGCAGGCGCTGAGAAAAATAGGTATGTGATGTGGGTCCTAAAAGGGCCTTCATAAAAACTCCAAATTGCCCGACCTGCGCTGGCCGGTTAGTTAGTATTGCGCTGGGCGATTATTAACAGCCGATAAACTTAGTGGGCAAGTACTGCCTTCAAGTCGTAGCTAAGGCCTTTAAATTCGCCGAACAGCTCCTTTACCTGGGGATGCTGCACCGGCTTGCCGGTCTCGTCCGTCAGCAAGTTCTGCTCGGAGACATAGGCGACGTAAGAGCTGGCTTCATTCTCTGCCAACAGATGGTAATAGGGCTGGTCTTTGATTGGCCTAACCTCTTCGGGAATGGACAGCCACCACTCTTCGCTATTGCTAAAGGTTGGATCGACATCAAAGATTACCCCCCTGAAGGGGAAATGACGGTGGCGAACAATCTGCCCAATCTTGAATTTTGCTTCCCGTTCCAACATGGGAATACCCCTCTTTGTGGCGCCGGCGCTGGAACCGCCAACAGGCCTAGAGCTCGATTATAAACGCCGCTGAGGCCAAAACAACACTATATTGCCAAATCCCTATGCCACAGCAACACACTTTGATTGCTCTACCGCGTACTTAATGAGAAAATGGCAGTCTCTATGCAAACAGATTTACCCTGTTGGACCCTTAGCGATTGAACCATAGCGGCTGTCATAGGTAGCTGGACACTTGCAACTGGACCTTTACCACGACAAGCGTACATCTATTTTTATAACCGATTGTATTCCCGCCTCAAATGGCCGAATAATCAACAGCCAAGGAATTTCCCATGCCCAGCTATAAAGCCCCCGTAGACGATTTTAAGTTTATCCTCAAAGACTTCTTACAGGTACTGGAACACAAAGACCTACCGGGTTTTGACTTACTCGACGACGAACTCATCGACCAAATATTGGAAAATGGCGCCAAATTCTTCGAAGAAGTCTGGGCACCGCTCAATATGATCGGCGACGAGCAGGGCTGCACCCTGGAAAATGGTGTAGTACGCACTCCGGAAGGGTTTAAAGACGCTTTCCAACAAGCCTCCGCCGGCGGCTGGAATTCACTGGCGATTCCCGAAGCCTTTGGCGGCGCCGGTCTGCCGGGCATTTTGTCCTCCTGTATTAGCGAAATGGGCAATAGCTCCAATCAATCCCTGGCTATGTACGGCGGTCTCAGCAGCGCAGCGCTGATGTCATTGATGTATCTGGGCAACGACTTCCAGAAAAACGTAATCGTGCCCAAACTGGTATCCGGCGAATGGACCGGCACCATGAACCTGACAGAGCCTCACTGCGGTACTGACCTGAAACTGATGAACACCCGGGCCGACCCACAGGAAGATGGCACGTTCCGCATCAGCGGCACCAAGATATTTATCAGCGGTGGTGATCACGACATGACCGACAATATTATTCATATGGTTATTGCCAAGATTCCCAATGAGCAGGGCAAGCTCGAAAATAGCCTGGGCACCGTCAACTTCTTTATGGTGCCTAAATTCTTGATCAATGAAGACGGCTCGCTGGGCGCCCGCAACGGTGTTACCACCGGCAGTATCGAAAAGAAAATGGGCATTAAAGGCAATGCCACCTGCGTGCTCAACTATGACAATGCCCTAGCTTTTAAAGTACCTGAGAGTAAAGCCCCCGTCGCCGGCGAAAAGCAGTCCTCTGCTTCGGGCATGGCCGGCATGTTCCTGATGATGAATGGTGCCCGCATGGGCGTTGGCATGCAAGGTTACTCCCAGGCCGAAGTAGCCACACAAAATGCGGCGATCTATGCCAACGACCGACTGCAGGGACGCTCCCTGTCAGGCCCCAAAAACCCCGATGGTCCCGCCGATCCCATTATTGTCTATCCCGATGTGCGCCGTATGCTGATGATGGGCCGATCCTTCTCTGAGGGCGCCCGGGCACTGCATATGTGGCTGTCATTTCTCGGCACCAGCGCCAGCAAGCTGACCAGCGACACTGAAAAACAAGCGGCGAACGAGATCAGCAACCTGTTAACACCTGTTATCAAAGGTTATCTGACCGACATGGGCTTTGTCTCGACCAATGCCGCTATGCAATGTTTTGGCGGCCATGGTTTTATCAAGGAACACGGCATGGAGCAGTTTGTCCGCGACAGCCGTATTAACCAGATATATGAAGGTGCCAATGGTGTACAGGCATTGGACCTGGTTGGTCGCAAGCTGTTTGCCAACGGCATGATCGGCACCAATGCCTATTACGCCATGATCGACAGTGACATTGCCGAAGCCAAAGCGCTGCCAGAGCTGGAAATAATGTGCGCCGGACTGGAACGCAGTATGACCCGACTGCGTGAAGCCACCAGTTGGATTGCAGAGAACGCACTGGCCGACCGCGAAGAGGCTGGCGCCGCCTCCTACGACTTCATGACTATGTTCGGCACTATATCACTGGGCTTTATGTGGCTTAAGATGATGAAGATTGCCCAGACACAGCTCAATGCAGGTACTGGCAATGCACAATTTCTCAACAAGAAGATGGCTCACGGTAACTTTTGGGCGCAAAAAATGCTGCCGGATACCGCATCACTACTGGAGAAAATCCAGTCCGGTGGCGATGTGTTAATGACTATGGAAGCCAGCAGTTTCTAAAACAGACTGACCCAGTAACCTCGCCACTACCTCTAACTGAGGTAGTGGCGGGAACCGCTGCAATAATCTTCTGCGCTAATCAGCGTTCTTGTGCATCAATCTTCCTAGTACTCTCACCACTGTTATCGCCATCGAGCGAGGCATCTTTTTTCATCAGGCTATTGAGATAGCGGTCAATCGATGACTTGGCACTGGCTGTTAGCCCACCCTCGCCGTGCCCGTCCTTCAGCAGCTGTTCGATTTGAGAGAACAGGCGATCGACATTGAGCTTCTCATCATCGTCAGTGCCCTCCAACTCTTTCGGATTGCCAAATAAGTTAATCCAGTTATCGGTGCTGTGACCAAAACGCATCAGCCGATGAAACAATCCCCGCTGCCGCGACTTGCCACGCAGTAAATCGATGGCGATAAAAACAATCGAGACCGGGCTCAGCAGCAAATCTCTACCTGCATCGAGGCCCAGCTTTACTTGGAATATCAACCCGGCACGCACAAGTGACCAACGTGAATTTTCCGTTTTATTCATCGCTATTATCCTCTGGGCCCGCATCGACAGAAAATCGAGGTCGAAGAAAGAACAGCCGCGACCAATTTTAGGTATTTTTAGCTTAGAGAATGCCCGCAGTGAAAGCAACCAGCAGCTAGCGTTTGCCAACTTCACCACAATAAGTTCTGCACAACTAACGGGGCCGATCATCCCCTGCTCTCGCGCTAACCGCAGCCCACGTTGTGCGGCTGCGTGGAGCTCTCTATTATTGCCCAATGTTAATGTAATTCCCCGCCTATTCATTGATTTCTGGGAAGGTGCGAGTATGCTTGATAAATAACCAATCTAAGGAGCGCACTTCATGAAGAAAATTGCACTGACGCTGGCTTTAACTCTGGCGCTACCGGCGCTGGCATTGAGCCCAGACCAGAATGTTGAGAATTTTGAATTGCTGGACCACACCGGTACCTCCCACGAGCTGTACTACTTGTCAGACGCCAAGGCTGTGGTATTTATGGTACAGGGCAATAATTGTCCCGCGGTCGAGCAGTCGCTGGCAGAGTTTAAAGCCCTGCGCGACGCCTACAGTGAAAAAGGTGTCGAGTTTCGCATGATTAACTCCAGCCTCGCCGACAACCGCACTAACATCGCTGCCGAGGCCAAAAAACTGGGTATCGATATGCCCATACTCATCGACACCACGCAAATTATCGGTGAGTCGCTGGGGCTAGAGCGTAGTGGTGAGCTGTTTGTCGTCAACCCCAAGACCTGGAAAGTGGCCTATAGCGGTCCCGTTAGTGATGGCAAGAAGCAGTATCTAAGTGATGCTCTAGACGCCCTAGTAGCGGGCACGGCAGTAAACGTGCCCCAAGCTGAATCCGCCGGCTGCGCGGTTGAGCTAGCCGGCAATAGTAAGGCTGCGCGCATGGCTCACAAGCAAATCTCCTATTCCGATACCATCGCGCCGATTATTCGCGACAACTGTGTTACCTGCCATCGCGCCGGCGGCATGGGCCCTTTCGCCATGACCGACTACAACATTATTCGCGGTTTTTCACCGATGATTCGCGAAGTTATTCGCACTAAGCGCATGCCACCTTGGCACGCCGACCCCCATTACGGTGAATTTTCCAACGACCGCTCGCTGTCCAGCCAGCAAATTCAGGATATGGTGCACTGGATAGAAGCCGGCTCCCCCCGCGGCGAAGGTGCAGACTTGTTAGCTCAGGACGAACGCACTTGGCCTAAGTTCGCCCTCGGCAAGCCCGACTTTGTTATTGATATTCCCTCCACTAATGTACCCGCTACCGGCGTGGTCGACTATCAATACAAAATGGTAGCCAACCCTCTAGACAAAGACGTATGGGTAGCCGCCACCGAAGTTATACCCGGCGACAACAAAGC
>Ga0105356_10004976_pt1 | contig 12727 bp, 9 predicted proteins | sample GOMGulsemesocosm_3_FD_83502 | JGI IMG/M metagenome (GOLD analysis project Ga0105356, IMG submission 83502) | Methane-oxidizing microbial communities from mesocosms in the Gulf of Mexico - GOM9D Gulf of Mexico | ecosystem: Environmental > Aquatic > Marine > Cold seeps | place: Gulf of Mexico...
TATGGACGTTGTCAGTCGACCCCGAGTCAAAATAGAGAAAAGCGATAAGGTTGTCTGTAAAGAAGGTTACGACCACTACATGCATAAAGAGATTCATGAGCAAGCAGGTGCTGCACAAAAAACTCTAGAAGGGTTAAATCAATTAACCTTAGATGCCATTCCTGATATGGACTTTTCGAAAATTGATCGTTTGAATATTATTGCCTGTGGTACCAGTTACTATGCTGCGATGGTTGCAAAATATTGGTTTGAAAAAATCGCACGCTTACCTGTTGAAGTCGATCTTGCATCAGAATTTCGTTATCGTCAGCCGCCTATGATGGAAAAGGGTGGTTGCTTATTTGTATCACAAAGTGGTGAAACAGCCGATACCCTAGCGGCATTACGCTATGCAAAATCTCAAGGGCAATATTGCTTATCAATTGTGAATGTCGCACAAAGTTCGATTGCTAGAGAATCAGACTTTATATATCGCACGTTATGCGGTCCAGAAATTGGTGTGGCGTCAACCAAAGCATTTACCTCACAGCTTACGGTACTGGCCAAGTTAGTGGTTAAAGCTGCCAGTGAACGTAACATTCATAGTGAGGTGGTTACCGATAAAATGATGTCTATGTTAGCGGATATCCCACAATGTATTGCGACTGCATTACAGCAAGAGTCGGCGATTAAAGAAGTCGCTAAAACATTGTTAGTCTCTACCAGTACCATATTTCTTGGTCGTGGTCAGTGTTATCCCATCGCCTTAGAGGGCGCGTTAAAACTCAAGGAAATTTCATATATTCATGCCGAAGGGTATGCCGCAGGTGAACTGAAACATGGCCCCATCGCCTTGATCGATAAGAATATGCCAGTGGTTGTATTGGCACCCTATGATGGTTTATTTGAAAAAACATTATCAAACCTACAAGAAGTAAGAGCCAGGGGAGCAAAGGTCATATTGATTAGTGACTATCGTGGTATTGCTGCCTGTACTTCCAAAGATGGCAAAGAAAGTCGAGTAGATTCTGTTATCGAAATGCCCGTAGTGTGCGAAGAATTACAACCCATTATGTACACCATACCAGTGCAATTGTTGGCTTATCATACCGCTTTATTAAGAGGAACTGATGTTGATCAACCTCGAAATTTAGCAAAGTCAGTTACTGTTGAATAGTGATATATACCATTCAGAAATAGTGAGTGAGCAACTTATTAAAATAAGTAAATTTAAAAATAGGTGATTATTATGCAGCTTTTATATTCAACAAAAATGTGGCTAAAGAAATCAGAAACTCCATTAGCTAAAAAAATGATGTCTTTGATTAATACAATACGTTTTTTAGAGGTGCCAACGATTTCTATTGTTCATCAGACTTTATATTGGTTGCATATATCGATAGAGAAATTCATTAGTAATGTTATGAGAATATGTTATTGGACTCCAATGTTTAAAAGTCAGCTGAGCAAGTCAGGTAAAAGATTTTATCTTTATAGCGGTATGCCAATGGTATTAGGGGGGGTAAAAATATCAGTTGGTGATGATGTTCGAATGTCAGGAATCTCAACCCTATGTGGTCGTAGCAGCAATACAGGCAAAGCAGAATTAATCATCGGTAATAATGTTGACATAGGCTGGCAAAATTCGATTAACGTGGGTGGGAGAATAGTTATCGAGGATAACGTGCGCTTAGCAGGCAAGGTTATGCTCTCTGGTTTTCCTGGTCATCCACTCAATGCAGAAAAACGAGCTAAAGGATTGCCAGAAGAAGATCACCAAGTAGGCGATATAGTATTGAAAAAAGACGTTTGGCTAGCAACAGGGGTTATTGTTATGGCCGGCGTCACTATTGGTGAAGGTACGGTTGTTGCAGCAGGAAGTGTTGTAACTCATGACTTACCTGCTGGTGTCATTGCCGCGGGTATGCCAGCAAAAGTAATCAAACAGATTGGAGAACAATCATGAATCGCTTATCGGATAACTACCCAATGGTCATGTTTGGTGAAGACTGGGGTGCCCACCCTAGTAGCAGTCAACATCTAGCTCGTGAATTGTCTAAGTTCCACGATATCACCTGGGTGAATTCAATCGGATTAAGAGCGCCAAGGTTCAACTTATCTGATATGGGGCGAGCTTTTAATAAACTGTGTGCGGTATTGAGATTTAGTAGAATTCAGCCAAAAGTTTCTAATCCACATAAAGAAGACTGGATGCCTGAGGTCGTTAATCCATTAGCTATTCCTTTTCACGGTCAAGGTTGGGCGCGTTGGATTAATCAAAAACTAATTAGTAATAAACTCTTTAATGTCTTTAGCAAAAATAATGCTTTGGATTTGGCCAAAGAAAAACCCATTTTGTGGTTATCTTTACCATCAGCAGTCCCATTACTGGGTAAAATTAACGAATGCTTTAGTATTTATTATTGTGGTGATGATTTTAGTTCTCTTGAAGGAGTCGATCATGATGTTATGGCGAAGCTGGAAGCAGAACTGGTTGAGAAGGTGGATTTAATTCTAGTAGCGAGCGAAGCGTTATCAAGGAAATTTCCGAGCGAAAAAACGATATTCATTCCACATGGTGTTGCCGACTATTTTTATGAAGCCCCAGACGAGAGGCCAAAAGATTTGCCTGAAGGGCCTGTGGCAGGATTTTATGGAAGTATTAGTGGGTGGGTCGATCAACAGTTGTTAATTCGTACCGCAAGAAAAATGCGTCACTGGAACTTTGTAATTATTGGTCCTCAGCGTTGCTTTGTAGAGCATTTAAAGCGTGAGCCTAACATCCACCTATTGGGAGAAAAAGATCATCGAGAGCTGCCCAATTATATTCACCACTGGCAAGTTTCGTTATTGCCTTTTAAAGATAATGCTCAAATTAGAGCCTGTAATCCATTAAAATTAAGGGAATATTTGGCTGTGGGGAAACCTATTGTTAGCACTAATTTTCCCGCTCTGAAACCGTATAAAGATTGGATTACTATCGCTGGTAAGGATGATTTTTGTCAGGCCATTGAATCAGCTGCAGCAGAAGTACCTAAGGCACAAGAATTGATTGCTAATACTGGTGCTGTGGACTTCTTTTCTGCCATAGAGCAATGGGAAGATATTGAAAAAATAAGACATATTAGACAACGTAGATCTAGCCAGGTAGGGAGTCATACATGGCAAGCGCGTGCTTTAAAGATTGAACGTGAAATTCTGCAACGAATCCGTCTTGAAAAAGTGAATACAGATCAATAACTCTTTTATTATGGGAATTTATTATGTACTCGCTTATTGTACTCGCATTATTACAACTCTCACCTGCTGTATTAGTTGAGAATACGAGCTTGCCTTGGAGAGTCGGACTAGAGCAACTCAATCAGCAGGACATTTTAGTGATTAAAGGGGTTAATCCAAACTCTAGCCCGCAGTTATTGGTCATTCGAATTGACGATAAGAGTAGTCATGATTATTACAGTCGGGCAAATTTAGAGCGGAAAGTACCTGCAGGCGAATTTGTATTACGTATTTCAGCCCTAGGATTGAAAAAGGAAAATAAGGAGCCCCTAGATATCAGCCAGCTAAGAAAGCTGTTTGTATTTAGTGGTGGGCCCCGCCCAAAAACATCTATAGAAATATCTTCTATTAGCATTGAAAAAACTCAGCCTTTTTCTGATGTTGTACATGCCTATGATTTTGGTGGACAACAAAGCGGCGTACTAGAGGGAGCAATACAAGTAACCTTGGCGGTAAATAAACAACCGAATTCAGCTATTCAGCTATTTGGCCAGATGCGAGAAGTCGATCGTCCAGGACCAGATCCTTGGATAAGAGATGGCATTGCTGGCATAGAAGAACTGCGTATGCCATTGGATAAAGGTTTTTGGCGAATCGTTATATTTCGGGAAGACATCGGCGAATGGGAGAACTTACCTAGACAGATGGATTTAAGATTGTCGCTTAACGGTATTGAACAGCCGTGGAAACAACCAATAAAATCGGCATCTCAGTGGTATCAGCAGCAGTATTTAAAATTTTACCACCAAGTTGCAAAAGAAGACCCTTGGCAGGATATCGTTAGCCATCGAGGCCTTGTGCAAAGCTATGATTTTGAACAGTTATCAGAACAATTATCACTCCAGCTGTTAGGTGATAGCCCACAGAACCGTTTTATTAGTGGCATTATCTTACAAAAGTTAGAAGACGGTGTTTATCAATCTACTAATAATGGGCTAGATCTAGTCAATGCTCGTAGAGAAAAATACTTTCGCCAACATTGGCTGATTGAAGATAAAAAATTGTCTATCGGTCGTAATAACAATAATAACATTCAGTCTCTCCGTTTAGCGCAAGGTGAGGGCCAGTTGATTGAATTTGACATACAACTTAAAGGGGAATCAATCCCTGAGTGGCAATCAACATTTACTGATATGGGGGGGTATTTGGAAGTCAGAAAAGCTTTGCCACGCTGGCGCAGACAAGGCAGTGGATTACATATAATAAAACGCTTTAGTCATTTAACGGCATTAAAAAAATCTAAGTTAACGAAAGGCAACTACAGAATTTCAATCTGGTTACAGGCAGGAGGAGAGCAAGCTGCTGGACAGTATGACTTTAAATTAGTGTTTAAAAGTAAAAATACTGAAATAATTAAACAGTTAGCAGTGAATATTGAGGTGCTTGATTTAGTATTACCAATGAATAAACAGAAGGTCGGTATTTATTTAGATCATAGTCCACACCTAACATTTTTTAAACAGTGGGAGTCACTGCAATTAGCGCAAGTATATTGTGACTTAAATTATTTGGATAGACTCAATTTGCGCGCACTGGCACCACCATTAGTGACCCCCACAGAAAATAATATCCAAATTTGGCAGCAAGAACTTGCCTTGTATTATGAATTTTATGGGGCTACTGATCTATTAGCTTATACCCCCTATAAAAGATTAAAAGAAATTTTTCCTCAAGATGCATTACAACAGAGAATGGATACCCTATCGGTAGAGAAACAACCTGGGCCCAATATTTATTGGTCTATCGCAGATGAAAATTTGGCTCCAAATTCAGTCGTGGAGCAAGACGCACAGCAATTGCATTCTGCAAATCAGTTTGCAAAAACTGCGGGGCATTTAAATAATAAAAGCCAAAAGGCCTTGATTGATTATTTAGATCTAGTGCTGATTAACCATGGTTTTGGCGTTGATGCAGACGAAATTTATAGAATTAAAAATACTAAAAGCAAAAATAATAAGCGTATTTGGTTATATAATATGCCGAATCGGAGATTGGCTGCAGGGGCTTTTTTGTGGCGTAGTCATGCCGATGGCTATGTGCAATGGCATGGCAGGATGCCAACTGCGAACCCCTACGATCCTACCGACGGCAGGGAAGCTGATTATCAGTTCTTTTACCCACAGCCCAGAGCGTGTGAGGCTTTGCCTGATGTCGATAGGGGGCTATTTGAGTTAGCAATGGGTCAATATGAGCTGCGTTGGCTTATCTGGTTAGAGCAGCAAAAGGAAGAGCAAGCTGTGCTATTGAAAGAGAGCATCGAGCATCATCTAGGGCAAACTTGGCAGCAAGCGGTTAAGACCACGCCCAGCCAGCTTGATAATTGGTTTAAGCAGATCATCAATTTGGCACAAAGCTTGATACATCCTGTTAAAGCGGAAAATTCGGAAAGTAACTTTTCTCAATTATCAGGTGATTTCAATGATCAAGATGCTAACACTAACCATGACGATCAAATGCAGTTTGCTAGCCGCTGTATTATGCATGGCGGGGTGCGCATCAACACGAGAGAAGGATGCAAATAAAAATTTATTTGAACAGGCACTGGTATTACAAGAAGTAAAAGCCAGTACTGTGAATAAAAGTCAAAAAGATCTAGTTCAAAAAGAAAGAATTCAATGGCAGTTTGAAGCGACACAATTTCAACCTAATGCTAAGCAGAAACGAGAATTGTACATTTGGTTTTCCCAGTTAGAAAGTTATAGTGATAATCCCATTTTATTACAGCTAGGTCCTGACTGGATGTCCAGCTATAAACGCGGTAATAACATTAGAAAAATGATACCTAGGGGTATTATTATTGAACAGCAATTCGATGCTAGCCTGCCTGAAAATGAAGTTGTATTTAGCCTAAAAGTATCCAAGCCGATTGCATTAGAGAAAGGAGGTCGTTATGAACCCTCTTCTCAATAATTCAGATGTAATCACGTCTAATGCAAATGGAGCATGGAAAAATGTGTATCTAATAATGATGGCAGCTTGGCGTCAGCGTTACTTGATATTTATCCCCGTTTTAATTATGCCAATAGTTGGTGGATTAATTGCGTTAACTAGAGGCAAAGTATTTGATACCCATACAACGATATTGGTACAAGAAACATCAAAATTGAATCCCTTCTTAGAAGATCTTTCTGTCTCAACCAATCTGAAAGAGCGCATGTCAGCATTAAACACACTAGTGCATAGCCGACATGTATTATTTTCTGTGGCAGAAGAACTTAACTTGATTGACTCTGAAACCGACGATGGTGAAAAAGGTAGAGTGATTCGTCGCATAGCAAATGGATTGGTCCTAAATCAAGAGGGCAAGGATTTAGTGAAAATATCCTACCGTTCAGATAATCCTGACAATATGAAAGAAATTCTTGATGTCGTTAGCCAACATTTTATTGAACAGTTATTAGCACCAGAGCGTTCATCAATTGAACAGTCAGAAAAATTTATATTGCAGCAGTTACAGTCACAAAAAGAGCAATTACTAGCAGCAGAGAAAAAACTATCTTTGTTTAAACAAAAATATGCTACAGATTTACCCGCTTTTCATGGCGGGAATGTCAGCCGTCTGCGTGAAATAAAACAACTACTAACAAAAAAAGAAATCGAATGGTCAGCTGCTAAAGCCGCTTTGTTATCGATGGATAAACAGCTGTCTTCTAGCAATCCTGTTGTCGCAGCTCTCGAAAAACGTATTGTATTATTAACCAGTGAATTAGCCGTACTCAATGCACGTTATACCGATCAGCACTCTAAAGTGGTTAATGTGCAACGACAAGTAGATCGTTTACAGGTAAAGCGCAATAGCTTGTTAAAGAAAACAGCAAAATTAACTCCTAAAGAAATAGAACGTTTATGGCACTTGGCTATGAGTTCTACTGGAGATACAAATTCATTATCTAATAGTGATAATGCCAGTTCTCCATTACTGGTTTCACAATTGCAAGAAATTCAAAAGTCTCGTGCTCAAGAACAAGGATTAGAGCAGGAGGTGATTAGCCTTAATAAACAAATCAAGAAAATGGAAATACAAGTAAGAGCATTTTCATCCATCGAAAGAGAATTGATTGAATTAGAAAGAGAATTAGATACCAAGCAAAACTTATATAACGAGTTTTTGAAACGCTATGAAATGGCGAAAATAACGGGTTCTCTAGGTCGCTTTGAAGAAAAAAATAGAATCAAGATTATTGATGAACCCTTTACTCCGTTATTGCCATCAAATATTCCAAGTATTGTCTTTATTTTAGCGGGGTTCATTGCTGGAATTCTGTTTGGTTCAGGCATGGCAATTATTGTTGAAGTTATGGATACCAGTATTCGCAGAATCGATCAAATTCAGGCTTATACCCACGCACCACTGTTAAGTCGAATACCCAAATTTCAGGCCTTATTAGAGTCTGGTACTGTTTTTGAAGATCGCTAGTTTTAAATAACGAGAGGAGTTTTGTTATGAGGAAATACGCTAATAAGGTAGTAGTTCAAGTTGTACAACACCTGCGCGCGGGAGGAATCGAGTGCTTGGTGCTTGAAATGCTGCGTTCGTCATCAATGAATAAGACCGAAGATATGCATATTATTAGCTTGGAAGGCAGTATGGAGGAGGCGTTAGTACATTGGCCACGATTATTACCCTATAAGAAGAAACTGCATTTCTTGAATAAAAAATCCGGCATCTCTGTCCGTTGCATCTTTGCAGTAAAAAAAGTATTAAAATCATTGAATGCAGATGTAGTTCATAGCCATCATATCGGCCCATTACTGTATGCAGGAATTGCCGCAAAATTAGCGGGTATTACTAGTCGTATTCATACCGAGCATGATGCATGGCATATGCAAGATAATAAGCGTAGAAGGTTAGAATCCCTGTTATTGAATTGGGTAAAGCCAATTCTGGTTGCCGATGCTAAAGGGGTTCAGGAACAGCTGGATATTCATCAACCAGGTTACCCAAGTCACATTATCCATAATGGTGTAGATTGCAAAATATTTCACAAGGGAAATCAAAGCTACGCCAGAGCACAACTGGGATTACCACAAAGAGACGTGAAAATAATCGGCTGCGCAGGAAGATTAACTGAGGTTAAAGGGCATAAATTTTTAATTTCTGCACTAAAATATTTACAAAATGACTGCATGCTTGTGCTTGCCGGAGAGGGTGAGTATCGCAATGAATTAGAGTCATTAATACAGCTTAATGGTTTGCAAGATAGAGTGATGCTATTGGGCAATATAGATAATATGGTGTACTTCTACCAGTCTCTCGATGTCTTCTGTATGTCATCCCTTAATGAAGGACTGCCTTTATCACCTCTTGAAGCACAAGCCTGTGGCATACCTGTTGTACTCACTGATGTCGGAGGCTGTCGAGAAGCCTGTTGCCCGGATAGCGGAATATTAGTCGCTTCAGGAGATAGCTCGGCGTTAGCCTGGGCAATTCGTAAAACACTGAAAAATGTAATGCGAAATACACTTTCATCTCCTAGGCAGTTTGTCATTGAAGAGCGTGATTTCATCCAGATGCTTAATAAGTACCGCACACTTTATCATTCTTAATAATATTTCAATATAAGTGAGAATCAGCCATGGCTATTATCGCACTAATTCTATTAATAATAATTATTTATCACCATTTAGGTTATCCAGTTTTGCTAAAAGCACTCGGTCGTTTTAAATCGAATAACATTATGGAAGGCAGTGATAATGAGCTACCTAGAATTCATATTGTCATACCAGCTTACAACGAAGAGGATGTCATCGAGCAGAAAATTGATAGCTTGAGTTGGTTAGATTATCCAGATAATAAGCTATCGATTTCAATTTATTGTGATGGCTGTACAGACGATACCTTAAATCGAGCAATTAAAAGCCAAGGTCAGTTCTATAATCGTGATTTGGATATTCGTATTGTTAATATTCAAAAAAATATTGGTAAAGTTGCAATCATTAATAAGGCCATTACAGAGTGCGATGAAAATATACTGGCATTTTCAGATGCGAGTTCTATTTTAAGCAGTGATACCCTACGGCTAACAGCGAAAAAGATGAGTGATAAAAAAGTCGCTGTGGTTACAGGTAATTATTCATTATTCAGTATTTGTCGCGATACCTCTACTAGGAATAATGGTGAATCTCTTGGTGAAAATGTCTACTGGCAGTACCAAAATAAGATTCGCAGCCTAGAAAGTAATTTAGGAGCGGTGATGGGTGTTACTGGAGGCTATTTTTCTATTAAAAAAGAAAGTTGTAATGCGCTAGAGGCTGACACAATTAATGATGACTTCATTTTACCTATGCGAGCCGTTATTAAAGGTGGTTTATCGGTATTAGACTCAGATATTCGTATCTTAGAAACGGAGTCTACACCGCTAGCACAAGATGCTGAGCGCCGCCTGCGTATTTCGCAAGGGAATATGCAGCAGCTAATAAGATTAAGAGCACTATTATTACCAGGAATTAAGTTAGAACGAATATGGGCTAGTTGGATGTTTTTTTCAGGTAAAACTTTACGAGTAATTATGCCCTATATATTGATGTCTTTATTAGTCTTTAGCGCTCTTTTGGCAACCGAATCAATCCTATTTATGCTGTTATTTTTCTCTCAGGTAAGTGTGTATTTGATTGCGATAATTCATCAGTACCTTAATAATTTACAAAGCTCTAATCGATTCTTTAATAATAAATTGGTAAAGGTAATAAGCTACTTATGCCAAGGGCATCTAATGGGATTTATCGGTTCGGCAAGTTATTTGCTCAACTCTTTTAAACAACATGTATTAGGCATTGCTGGGCAGCAACGCTGGCATAAACTTATCATTAAAAATAAATAGGTGATGGTTATGAATATGAATGGACAAGAAAATACGTTTATTAATGCTTCTCAGGGTTCTGATTTGAGTTTAAATCAGCTAAAGCAACGATCATTACCTGCTGACTACATTCCTAGCAATGTGCGTAAGAGCAAGCGAGTTGTCGATGTCGTTTTGGCCAGTGTAGGACTAATAGCAACAGCGCCGTTATTTCCAATAATCGCTTTGGCTATAAAGCTTGAAAGTCGAGGGCCTGTATTCTTCAAACAACTGCGTATTGGCCAGAGTTTGCCTGATAAAGTGGATATATTTATGATGATTAAATTCCGCTCGATGGCTGCCAATGCTGAAACTCTTTCAGGGCCAACCCTGGCGACTAAAAATGATATGCGAATCACTTTAGTCGGTAAATTGCTACGTAAAACACGGCTGGATGAAATTCCACAGTTTATTAATGTTTTATGTGGGGATATGTCAATGATAGGGCCGCGTCCTGAACGTCCTAGTTTTTGCCGCAAATTAGAGAGTGCAATCCCTTATTTTACTGATCGTACCTATGGTATCAAGCCAGGGATAACGGGCTTATCTCAGGTTCATCAAGGGTATGATGAATGCATAGAAGATGTGAAGAATAAACTAGGCTATGACTTATCTTACTCACTCTCTATCAATACGATTGGTCGCTGGTTAAAAATGGATGCGGCAATAGTCTTGTCAACGATCAAGGTAATGGTCTTAGGCAGAGGGCAGTAATATTCAGTAAAGCACGGCATACCGCGATACCCTAAGGGCTTTAAATATTACTATTTAAGGCCTTTTTTAGTTTTAGGTTTTAAGGATAGGCACTGTGCTGTGAAACTTAATAGTGAGGCTATTGAGGGATAGGAAGGAAGTATATAGATTAGCAGGAGCGGTAACAGAACGAAAAAAGCTGCGACAAACCTAAAGTCTAGGTTAGTCGCAGCTGGCACACTATACTACGGATTTTGATTTATATTTTTGTTGTAGACTATGCCAAACAAAGGCTAGGCTTGCTTTAAGGTTTCTAATGCTAGGGTTAAGTATTAGTCCTTTTAACTGGTGCCAAAATGCCCGCATAAATTGTTTCTGCTCGGCAAAATGTTCAGCATACCCTACTTCTAAGCGACCATCCGCCTGAAAAACAGACCAAATATTATGACGACGCACATAAGTACGATAGCGCTTCATAATAACTTGCATCTGATCAAGACGACGAAGGCGGTTGCTGGTTTTTGATCCAGGTCTTACTAAATATTCCATCAATTGCTCATTACAAAAACCAACTCTGCCAAATTTACTAAAGCGTAACCATAAGTCCCAATCCTCAGCGGATTTTAATTGTTTATCAAAACCACCAAGTAGCTTATAAGTTTTTGTCTTGATCATCACGCATGACGTGCCAATAATGTTTTCACTATAAATTCGTTCAGTAGGTTGATCTAAGAAATAGAAATTATCGTCATTAGTTACTAACTTTTTAAAGTGTGGCCAGTACTGAAAGCAATCTCCCAAATCAGTCTTCTCTGGCGTAGTGTGGTGGTAGTTGGTAAAACTAAGTACAACATTTGGGTTGTCGCGGTGAAAGCGAAACTGTTTAATCAGCTTGTTGGGGTGCCAATAATCATCAGCATCCAAAAAAGCGATAAGGTTTGCTTTCACGCGCTTTAAGGCAAAGTTTCTTGCCCGAGCAGAACCAACACCATTTAGATGATAAGGTCGAATTTGAGGGTGCCTTTCTTGTTGCTCTTGTAGCCACTGCCAGGTGCCATCGCTGGAGTTGTCATCAACTATAATTATTTCAATATTATTAATGCGTTGTTCAAAAATACTGGCAATAGCTTTGGGTAAATATTCCAAGCAATTATGTGTTGGAATTATCACACTTACTAAAGGTTGTACCTTGCCTTTGTTTTTTTTATATATCTGTGTATTTGAATTCATGATTTTTCCTCTTTGTTTTTAGTTTGGCATTTGATTTGCAATTCCTCATTTGTATAGCTTGTTTTGCAAGCAGGGTGCCAAAGATTAAAAGAACAGAAAATATGTAGAGAGGGTTTTATTATGAAGAAAATTGCGTATGTAATCCCTGTATTTCCCATTGCCAGTGAAACCTTCATAACGACTGAGATGAAGGCTTTAATGAGCTGTGGTCATGAGGTTCAAGGCATTTGTTTTGAACGCAGCAAAGAAGTATGTCAAGCAGGTGACGAAGGGATTGAGGAGGTCATGCTAGACATCAGGAAAGTTAAGCTTATATCACTCAGTACCTTGATATATAAGGTTATTTTTAATTTTTATAAGAGTGGTTGGCGAGCAATAAAATTTGCGTTCTTACAGCAAGGTATCCGCCCTAGGTCATTATTATTACAGGGTCTTAAGCTCGCGTATCTGACTCATAAAACGGGTTGCGAGCATATACACGCACATTTTGCCCTGTGCTCTACTGCCACTGCAATTGTTGCTGCTCGGCTTTTGGGGCTTAGCGCTTCATTTACCAGTCATGGTTCAGATGTCTACAAATCTCCTTCTGACTTAGCACTCAAATTGCAAAATGCAGATTTTTCAGTTGCAGTTTGCAAACGGATGCAGATTGACTTTAATAACTTCACACCAAAGGCTCAGGTCTATACCGTTCCATGTGGAATTGA
>Ga0105356_10004978_pt1 | contig 12726 bp, 9 predicted proteins | sample GOMGulsemesocosm_3_FD_83502 | JGI IMG/M metagenome (GOLD analysis project Ga0105356, IMG submission 83502) | Methane-oxidizing microbial communities from mesocosms in the Gulf of Mexico - GOM9D Gulf of Mexico | ecosystem: Environmental > Aquatic > Marine > Cold seeps | place: Gulf of Mexico...
CTTCTTCAAAACCGACTCTTTTCTCTCTTCTGAATAACGCGCCATTTCTCTCTCATTGACCGCCCCCTGTTCATTATTTAGACTAATTTCAGAGGGTGCCAACTATCCTGACACAGGGGGGTACCGCTGGAAACTTTTATCTTAAAGATAAATCAGAGAAATGGGAATCGCTCGAAGCGAAAAAATAATTGGTACGCAATCGCTTGCCGTATTGGGTCTAGCTGTATTAGATATTCCCCAAAAAACCTTACCTACAATGCAGGCAGCTATAGATGGCACTCTTTCTTATTACCCTCACCTTTGGAACATCGAAAACGAAACCCAAGTTTAACGACAGCGTGAAATGAGAAACTGCACTGCTGTTTGGAAATAGTAGCACCAGGCTAGTTTTACAGGCGTTTACACTTACAGTGCCGCTCACGTTTTCAGGAGGTACCTGCGGGCCCTTCTATTTGGTTATTAACTTATATACGCGAATGTTTTCCTGTTTTTTTAAATAGTAGAGCAGAAACAAGAGAGCAACTTCTTGCCAAAAAATACAGATAGAACGTTAATGAATTCACTAGAAAATAAGAAAACTTTACATGAAAGAACTTTACAAATGAAGCAACTGCGCAAAGTAATATTATGGAAAAAAATGGCAGTAACTTTAACATTACAGATTTCATTTCCACGACAAAAGTGAGAAGAAAAATGAAATGCAACGCTATAAAAACCAAAGTCAATATCGCCACTTTTGAGGACATAATTGACTGTAAAGAACCCCAGTCGCCTCGGCCGTGCCAAACCTCCCTATTAAAGAAACTCGTCATAGTTTCCGGCGAGCCGTGATGAGTGATAACTAGTTCTGGAAAAGCAACGATTTCTCCCCCGGCCTTTTTGGCATTCAAACATAGAACGAATTCTTCCGACGTTTCCATATCACCTGGAAAGCCACCTATGATGTCGAAAAACTGCCGAGTAATAATTAAGTGACACGCGCCTATATGAGTGGGCGCTTTTTCCAAAGTTTTAGGTTCAAACCATGATTTCATCAGTACCGAAGAGTCTTCAGGCACTTTGGGGTGAGAGCCACATACATATTTAGTATTTTTAGCTAGCAGCTTAAACACCGCCCCGATGTTAGCCGCCCATTGCGAGGTTAAAGTTATATCAGCATCAATAAACAGCAACAATCTACCTTTAGAACGACTAACACCTAAGTTACGTAGGGCCGCAATTGTTGCTTCAGACTTGCCATCAATTATCTGCGCCCCGGCTTCTGACGCTAACGTGGCGGTATTATCAGTTGAACCGTGATCGACCACAATAACTTCAAATTGATAGCAATTTGGCATCCATTTAACAATGGACTTTATGGTCTCTGAAATGAACATTTTTTCATTATATGCTGGAATAATCACTGAAACATCCATATTTAGACCTTAATTTCTGAAAACTCGCCATGGGCTAATGTAGCACTTAATTTATTTACCTTTTTTAATCTCATCTACTAACCTTAAGCCTAACTCCGTTATAGTAAGGCCGGTGTTAGCATAAGAGTGCTCTTGGATTACGGAGCCATCGCAAACAAAAGCATTATCACAACCTCTAATTTTAAGGTTACTATCTAAGATGCAGCTTTCATCATCACCCAAAGAAATTGTCCCTGAATGGTGTGCTCCCGACCATAACCAATCAGCTGTAATAGGGTGCTGAATGTTAACTTCTTTAGCTATCTTTGATATATCGCTATCTACCTGCTCAAGTAACTCTTGATAAATAGCTAACTCTTCTTTCGAAATCCCCCAATCAATCTTTAGCTTACCGCCTACAATTTCCACACTGTTAGCAGCTGTTTTTTGCTCGAAATAGATCAAAATATTAAAGGTGTTAGTCGGTAGAGTTACTTTAAATAAATGAGTGAAAATTTCAGCTAAAATATCTGGATGAAAAATCTTCCATGAAAAAGCATTTCTCAGCCTTTCTACACCGCTACTAGCACCGAGCTCCGACTTGAATTTATAGATAGACAATCTATTTGTCATCGTTAAGGCTGGTCTAAAAAATGCAAAACAGCTATATTTCCCACACTTACTTTTATATTTTGCTGCCGTACAATTTTTATAGCTACCTTTATCTTCGAGCGAAAATCTATGTATAATCTCACTATATTCTTTATCAAATTTCACTTTCCCAAGAAAGCCAACCGGATGATCAATTAGTCCTTTACCAATTGTGGAAGTTGATAAATTTAGGCGTTTCAAAATCCTTTTTACAACATTAGGAGACCCAAACGCCCCGGCTGCAACAATAACTATGTCCGGCTTTACCGAATGACGCTTGGAATTACATTCGAAATCTACGCTCGCTATTTTATTGCCGGCATTCCGGAAAGAGATATCGTTAACTTCATAGAATGACTCTATTTCATTTTTTAGTGTCAATTTAGCAAATGTTTTAGGGTATAAAAGGCAGTCTACACCATTTTCAAAAACCGCCATACTATTGGCCAGTGCATTCATTTCGGCTACATTTTCACTATATACATTTAGGTAATTTGGTTCTGGAAAGAATAATATTTCGGCAGCTTTATCGGCATATTGATTAGCGTCCGACAAAATACATCTGAAACTATCTGACACCACATCGCGCTGATCAATAGGTATCAATCCATTGTGCCAGAGGTTCGTACCACCTCCACCACCGAAACAAAACGTTTTCACGTTTGCTAACTTTTTTCCAATAAAATCTATCTTTGGAAATGTTATTTTATTACGAGCACCCAACTCCAATATAGCTACATCAGAAAACGTCGCCAATTCATTGGCAATAACTGACCCCGAAAGCCCGGACCCTATAATGAGAATTTTCTTTTTCATCCGATAAAAGTCCCTTTAGGAGCTAGAGCTTTGCAAGCTTAACCTGCAAACCGAAAAAAATATACGTAACAAAAAAAGCAGATGAAAAAGACAAAAAACCTACCATCAAAACCCTGGACGCTTCACAATACAAGAAGTTATTTTCCAAAGTCAAAAAACCTAGCAGCAAGGCCAAAAAAATTAGATTTGTAATCCTCCAAGAAATTTTATACAGAATCAACACCGTGGCGCACCCTGCGCACGGGGACATGATACGTTTGGCGTACCAATTAGTTAACTTGAGCGCATCACTAAATGTCAATCGTTTCTTACACGCAGGGCATTTCATAAATAAACCTCTTTTTCTTTAACAATGAACTTCTTCATACCATAACTGAAACATAACTAATGAAAATATTATTTTATTATGGTCGTCAATGCCTTGCTCTTGCTGCCTCACCAGATCACAAACAACTTGAGGGTCAAATATTTTTTGCTCACTAAGGCTATTCTCACTTAATAATTTGTTTTTCAATAATTTCAATTCATTATTTAACATCGCACTGAGCGGGCTTTCGAAACCTTGTTTTTTGGCCTTAAAGAGTCTCTTGGGCAAATAGGCAGCCGCTATATTTCTCAACATGGCTTTCTTTACCCAAAACGAATACTTTGCTTTTCCTGGCAAGCTATAAACTGCATTGAAAAGCATTATGTCCATTAATGGCACTCTTAACTCAAGAGAGTGCCACATACTTAAGCGATCAGAAAGGGTTAATATTTGCTCCGGGACATAATTTTTTAGGTCAGTATACGCAGCTTTGTCAATAACATGCGGAGAGGCACAGGCATTAAAGCTTGTTATTATGTGTTTGCCCGAGACGGTCGTGTCAATTTTATTCCTTACATCGCCGAGGTAAAGTCTTTTTCTATCTTCCTCCGAAATGGCGGTAATATAAGACAAGTACCGCTGACTTAAAGACAATTCACTTGCCATAAGAAAACGCTTTGCATGCTCAATTCTTCTCGAATAACGTCCTTTTGTCGGCAATCTATTGACAATAATACCTATCAATTTACGCAGTGGTCTCGGTAACTTGTCAAAAAATGTGCTTATGTAAAGGCCAGAATACCTCACATAACCCCCAAACAATTCGTCTCCACCAAGTCCTGATAACGCAACTTTATAGCGCTTACTTACTTCCTGGCAAATGGTGTACGTGGGAATAATGGAGTCATCAGAAAAAGGCTCATCAAATGCATTTACGGAATCTCTCAATAATGGTTCTAGCTCACTAGTCGGTGTAATTGTATTGAACTCGACGCCATATTTTTCCGCAACGCTTTTAGCTAGGGGAGATTCATCATACAAATTACCTATATCATCAAACCTAATTGTATAGCTGCTTTTTAATTTTGAATCACTCGAGGCAATTGCTGTAACAAGTGAACTATCAATACCACCAGAAAGCAATGTAGCAATATCAACGTCAGCTTCTAAATGAGCTTCGATAGAGCCAATAATTTCTTGCTCAATATTATCTATCTTAGCTTGAGAGTCATCATTTTTTATTTCGTTAGGGTCCCAAAAACTAATGACTTCAGCTTCTTTACCAGCCGCAAATTTAATGTAATGCGCGGGTTTAAGCTTATTAACTTTTTGGTAAATGGTGGAGGGGGAAGGAATATAATTGAATGCCAAAAACATATCCAATGCCTGATAGTCTATATTTTTGTCAACGATCCCTGTACTAACTAATGTTTTAAGTTCTGATCCAAAGGCAATTACCCCATTATCAATTGTATAATATAGAGGCTTAATACCGAAATGATCACGAGCTATAATACCTTCTTTCTTATTTATGTCCCAGATACAAAAAGCAAACATACCTCTTATATGGCTAAACATATCCTCACCATATTCTTCATACAAGTGAACAAGCACTTCTGTGTCAGAGTGTGTAGAAAATGAATGCCCGAGCGCTTCCAACTGACATTTTAACACTTTATGGTTATATATTTCTCCGTTAAACACGACTACAACACTCCCATCTTCATTGAAAATGGGCTGAGTGCCTCCTGTCAAGTCAATGATACTTAAACGACGCATGCCGATTGCCATCGAATCATCTCGATAGAACCCAGATTCATCAGGTCCTCGCCGAATAATTGCGTCAGCCATATCTTCAACCTTATCTCTTAACTCACTTGAGTTAGGAGAAAAAACACCTACAATGCCACACATCTATACTTTACTTCCTAGACAATAAAAACCGCTTCATTACGAATTATTAACTTTTCCTGCGCCCCACCTAAATTCCTGGAAAGACACACATTAGCTTCAAAAAATACGCTCAACATAGCATCACTTAATGCCTCAAAATCTGAGTAAATAGCAACAACCCCCCATATTCGCCAAATAGTCGTCAACATTGGGGACTCGGCCCCTCTCCCCAGTAGGACTTACGCGTAACCCCATCCCCAGCACCCCTAACTCGGCACACAAATGTCAAAAGACAATAATATGCCACACACCGCACGGAAGAAGTTGCGGGGCTAGTCAACCTTGTTCGCCCAGTCTACTAACTGCAAAGTATCTTCCGCGGTCATGTGCCGCGCGCTCTTGTAGTCCTACTACTATAAAGTTGCGGTATCCAACGTCCCGCCAAACAACCCAACTTCTACTATATATCCAAATAACCAAAAGTCTAGTCACTGGAGTATAACCATGGGCAGTGGCCGTTAATCTAAACACTCTTAAAGACATTTGCACATGAATATGGAATATTAATTCCATATTCATGTGGGTGAAGCTCACTTTTGTTATTATTAGCTGTATGATTTCTAAGTGCGAAAATATTATCACATTCAACTACCGCTAGTAGTGCATATAGTAAAGACTATTGAATCGACTTGGATTTTAACAAAAAATCATCAACATCAATCTGATAGAAAATCTCGCTTTCCCTTATCGCTCTCCTATAGTAGTCACTACCCACACCAAAATAATTGCTAATAGACTGCTTAATTAGTAGCAGCCAATTTGAAGACCAACCTGAAAAACGCCCATTGTAGCTCCGGAGGTCATGCATCGCCTCTAACGCAATAAACTTCATCCCAACAGTTTTAGCACTAAGTACGTGAGTATAGACAGATAAATATTGTGACTCATCTCCAGTCGCCGGAAATAATATCTGTGCGGACGAAGGGAATCCAAAAGGAAATGACTCCGCCCTCAGAGGATGATTATTGTACAAAAAAATCTGAGGTTTTACGTCCAGTATTCTTAGCGCTTCCGCCAGCGCAGCCGAAGAATACCGATGATCCTCATGTGAATCAAGAATAGGTTGTGCAGTAAAGATAGCGTCTGGGCCCATATGATCAATCAACCTCACAAGGTCCTTTACAAGATTATTCCACTTGTAATTCGAAGGCTGATTAAAATCTCTATTTACATTTAGCTGCCTGAATATTGCGCCGTTTGTCAAACCGGTCCTCCTCTCATATACGACTTCATCTGGGTGTTTATACATCTCACTCAACAAGCCTGTAGGGTAGCCAAGATTAACTGCTCTACCCACTTTAACTCCACCAATCAAAGGCACAAAAATACTATCTATCACACGCAACCGGCCCTTTTCAACCCACCGATTCCCCTCGCTAATAAATGGTTTTAAAACATCTCGCCCTCCCGCCCCTGATGTGATTGTCACAATTGATGAGTTCACGTTTGAATAAAGCCCAAAAGCAGCTATCTCAGCGTCATCAGGATGCGCAGCCACTACTAAGATATTTTGAAATTTCGGCTTTTTTACCCTCAAAAGCTCAATAGACTCAAGCTCAAGATACTCCCCTTTAGCTGTAAAGTACTCTATACATGCGTTAGCCAAAGGTATATATCTGTTCCCCTTGACACCAAAATCGAGAGCAAAACTGAGTTCTTCACCCACTGATGTTATAGTCGAAATTTTCGGCCTTAAAAACCTACCTAGAAAGTTATGCGTGACTCGAAACTCAACTAGTAGCTGATAATCATTACAATTTTCTACTGTAGGAAAATGAACTACATTTTCATTTTTAACAACAATAGCTACTTTCTCAGCGTTATCGAAAGTATATTCATGGAATGCTGCTGGGTCATACTTATTAAAATGCCTTTCCCCCACTACTGGGGCAAAAAAATGCAAGATTAACATCACAAAAAAACAAATTATCAGTAAAGTTTTGATTTTTTTACCTCGACAAAATTTTATTTACCATTTTGCATTCTAACAAATCAATTTTCTCACTCAGAAAATCATGCCTGGCCGTAAACCTGAAGCTAGTTTAACTTAGCTCCGGCACACGGGCTCTATAAAACGATGCAGTAGTGGCCCCTCTCCCTGTATGTCGTAGAAATTATAATTGACAGAGCTAATTGAGGGGTCATAGTAAAACCGACGCGCCCCAATACACCCAAAGGCCAACCGAGTTTTGACGCAATCGAATAACGGGCTGCTGCTTAATGACGAAAAACCTCGACCGTTTGTTAATAAGGCAACTGATGAGAGCAGCCATGGGACACCACGCCGTAACCCGACTCTTGAATAACTCGTACCAAGTATGGATATCGCTTTGCGACCCAGGAAAAATGGAAAGGTGCCTATATTATTGCCGCTCAACAAGGTCGAGTGGCTTGTGTGTGCTGGCTACGACTCTGCCACAGTCGACAGCAAGCAAGACCTCAGGCGTTGTCACTGATGGCAAAGAATTACCCGGGGATTTTCACATTAATCATCATCGCATTTTCAGCTAATGCCACAACTCCGTTTATTCACCGCAGGCACTAAGTCCGAAATTACTCTAACTTACTTGATAGCGAAAACCCGCAGCGTAATACGTCGCACCCAACAGATTACCCCCATAGCTCCTTTCTTCAAGGCTCGCGGGCCATTTATGGCTCATTGCGTTATTGAGGTTATGATCTAACCACACCGCGTCAGTCATGCTATCATAATATAACGCTGGTTTTTACCTGTCTTAGTCGCAATAAACGACCTTTTGCGTTCAACCTACTAACTGAAAACTACCTCTGGTAAGCGCTGCCCGTCGCCGGGGGCAATTTGTAGATAAGCCACGCACTCACATATTGACCTCAACTCACTCATTATTCCAGTCTCCTGAAGGACTTCCCCACCACCGCCCCTCTGACCTCTTTCTTTAACAGCATTTACTGCCCCCTGTAGTCGTATTACGCGGAATCATACACGAAGTGCATCACTTGGCTCGGTAGAAAAAGAGTCCTACTGGAGGTAAGCTCCTTCCATTTTTCTTCGGCCAGAGTTTAGCTGATGACAGGAACTTACCAACAGTTACACCCCGAGCAACGATGCCAGGTTATCAGCGCTAAAGAAAAGTGGTCGCAGCCAAAAACAAGGTAACTAAGGCCGGTCATACTAGTTGTTACTACTGATTTCAAAACAGAACAGAACAGAGGCATGTGACCCAGTCTATACTATTGCAATTTCAATTTGCATTCAAACTCATGTAAAGCGTGTTTAAATCAACGGCCGTATGCACACTACTGAATTTATTAATAGCTACCTTGCAGTACTCACTCGACTGACTTTTAACATGCGGGAAATCGTTTACCAAACGATTTATGGCCGAATACAATCCTTCAACTGAACCCGTCTGGAAAATGACAGCCGGCGATGACTCACACACCTCCCTCATGCCAACGCAATTACTTGCAATTATTGGCGTACCCACAGCCAAAGCCTCCATTGGTAATAGCGGGCATGCCTCCCAGCGAGATGGCATCACGGCTATATCCACTCCTCGCAATGCTGCCGGCATATCATTAGTTTCTTGAAAAAAAGTAAATACATGTTCTAACCCCTTCTTTCGTATCGCCTCTTGCTCCTCTCGGATAAACCCCCCCCAACCAAAACAAGCCACATGAATATTCTCTAAAGTTTTATTGGACTTCGCTTTCTCTAGCGATAAAATCAGCAAATCAAAACCCTTTTGGCTCATGAATCGGCCAAAAAAACCCATCAGAATTATCCCCTTGCCAACGCCGGCCTCAGCTTTTAGATCTCTAACTACTGAAACAGAAAATCTATCACAATCTATACCATTACGAATTGGTTTTATTTTTCTAGAATCTATATCAGAAAAGAAAGCTTTGAAGTTTTCAGAAGCATCAAAGCCACAAGGGTTAATGATAGTTGCTTTGTTAAGCAGGTAGCCTATAAACTTTTTCTTAACTAACCCCGCCACACCCGTATACTGGGAATCAAAAAACACGTCATGCATTGTTACCATGTGAGGCGTGACCTTCGTCATCAACATCAATGACACTACAATGCCCGCGGTTGTACCGTGGGAGTGTACAATATCTGGCTGCTCAACAGCCATCGTATTTTTTACTTTCCTACATAGGTCTATTGTATTGTTCTCAGAAGCTATAAACGTGTAACTCACGCCAGAAAAAACCTGCACTAAATACTCACGTATACCCAAGTCAGGCGCCACAATGACATACGTGTGTCCGTGCAAAACATTCTGCTGAAACACATAGTCTAGATAGGTACGAATGCCACCTACAGGCCACCGAATAACGAGCATTATTTTCATTTAACATATCCCATGCAATGCATATAAAAACCAAAACCATTGCTAAATACCCGCAATCGTAAAAACTGTAAAAAGTGCCCAAAACTTAGGCTGAGGATCCAGTAATCAGAACTATAAAAGATATATGTATAAAAAAACACAATCTACAGTAGGCCCCAATACCCAAGACGAGCTCTTCAGCGATTATAAGATAGCACCATGTAGTCCATTACAAGCACTGCCTATACAGCGTCAATCGATATTGTGCTCGGCATAGTTTCACCGGGACTAGGCGATCAAATGCTTGATATGTACGCTAGTTGCTGTAAAGAATGGAAGGCTTTACCCAGGGAATTCCGCAATGCCCCGGCTATGGTGCATACCTTGAGGTAGGCCTCCTCGTGCTTCATGAAACGCTAAAGGCGCTTTACTATAGCGTCCTATAATTCGTCCCCTGTCGTCCATTCTCATCTCTTTGATAATACAGGTGAAGCCCTGCCCGGGAATTCGCCTGCCCTAATCACTGCTATATGCCACCAGTCTGGCGCTGCCCCAATGGCTCTGGGGACTTATACAGATACTGTTTACAGAACACTTCCCGCGGTAGCACTTAGTGGCAGTAACAAGCCATTATGGCCGCCACATAGAAGCAAGGGCCTACGCGCCTTATCCCCGTGACCCTCGGGTATCAGGTTTGACTGGGCCAACTTTTGGCATTTCACATGGTAAACCCTGACAGGTCTAGCAACCTAGTGTCGGTTTGGTCATACTGGGGCCTGCTGCCACCGATTACAATCCCATATTCTTCATCAGTCGTCGAATGTGCTAACGATTAACTAAAAATACCCCCGACGCTTTGTATTACATGTTTTCCGGATATCGTAAAATAGGTGCGGGTACTCTTCACAGGCCAGATGTATTACATTCAATTCCTGTGCGCGCTTTCCCTTCAGCTGCGTTGTAATAACTGCTGAGAGTAGCCCCAGCCAACATTTAATACCTACCAAAGCTGATATTACGGCGTTAGTACACTATAGCCCTCTGCTTTTCGGCTAGCCTCAGGCGCATTTCTTACTGGCATGAACAAGAACCGGTCCTACCGCGGGGGGTTATATCCAGCTGTTCACTGGTGTCTTCACAGATACAGGTCTTTTGACAGCCACACTGGCAGCGCTTTTCCGCTTCCGGCAGGTCATGTTCAATACGAACCCGAGGTAATGTTTTAGGGAGAGATTTACGCCCGGGCTTCGCTAGTTTGGGTGGTCTGTTGAGAATTACTGGTCCACATCAACGCTTCAAGTCTCTTACCTTGGTCTACCACACTGTGGTTGGGAGGCACTAGCAGATTATGGGCGATGAGTATTGTGAATAACCTCTGGTAGTTCACATTACAAACAATCGATTATTGTGAAAAACCCACAAAGTAGTGTATATTTTGTAGAACTTTAAAGGGTTGCGAGGTATCAGTAATGAACGTTCTTTTAAAAATGCTGTTAATAGTTTCTGCTTTAGTTCTAGTTGTATCAAAGGTTGCGGTGTCGCAACCAATGATCACGTCTATCGATAAATCTAGGCTGGCAGAAGGACTAGTCACTATCACTGGGAGTAATTTTGGCGGCGCCCCGAATGTGGAGCTACACGATGATTTTGAGCATACTGGTGCGGTAACTGGGGAGACAGTCGCTTTGAATAAGGCAATTGTCGGGGATTGGTATCAGAAGTATGAAGCCTACACGCCTTTATATGACGATTTCGCAATGTCTGGTAAGCATAGTATGCTCGCGTGGAATAACGAAATTCCATATATGAGGACCTTAGAACATACGTTTACTACTCCTATTCAGTCGTTCTATATGTCATATTGGGTAGCGATTCCTGATGGGTTCCCATTTCCAGGTTACGATAATGATGTTGGTGGTTTTTCATCAGATAGTTCTTGGAAACTCACATGGATTTTTGACGAAAGCCGAAAAGGGCTGGATTCGGACCTTTGTATCCCTACCTATATTGGTGGGGGGCAGTCACTAATCGCGGGTAACGACTGGAATTTAGCTCATCCGGCGGACATTACTGAGTGGTGGTCTTGGGGTAAATGGATACGAATTACGGCGTGGCTTCATGCGTCCCCAGACGCCCCTACTGTAAGTGGAAACTTACGCTTTAGTACGTGGTCAAAAGAACACGGCCAATACCTGCTGGAAAAAGACACACCGGTATTTGACAATGACGGGCCAGCTACCAAACAATACAAAGCCATTACATTCCCTGGATGGATAAGGAATTTTACCGACGGAATTGGTAGACCGCTCTATGATGACGTTTATGTGGCATCTGGAAATAACGCCTACGCTAGGGTTGAGTTGTCCGATAGCACCGATTATTATTCTTCCTCAGAGTTTGCAATACAGCACATCGAGAGTTGGAGTGATACTCAAATAATATTTAGGGTAGTAAATGGAGGGCTTACTGACGCAATAAATGCAAAAATTCATCTTTTTACAGGCGATGGCAATTCTTTAAGTGAGGGATCACCTCCAGCTGCCCCAGAACTGAAATTGGGGTTGTAGCTATGCATTTAAATTACTCTTCAACACTATTGACCGGGTACTTTGAGGATGCAGCGACTCTTAAATGTCGCTGCATCGCTTTGCAGCGCCAGCCAGTAGCCAGGTCGTCTAAATAAACGCACAAAGCCAGCTAAGTGGCTATGTTGATAACCTTTTCCCCCTGTCGGATTTTGACGACAATTCAGTCTAGAAAAAATGGATAAACCGTATCTAAGGCCGTGGTGCCTATCAGTGACTAACTCTAGAACGGTATCGGCAACTTTCGATATCAAGGCCGCTGATACGGCAGCGCCATATAGTCCCTAAATGTCACGACAATCTCGCGGGGCACTCCCCCTAGAGCATACGGGTGACGGGTATCGTCTTCTATCACGTTAAATCGGCGCTGGTGCTTCGTGATCAGCTGAGACTCGGGACTACCGGCGCGGTCGCTTGAGGTGCCTAACCCACTATAATGAGCTGCCTCCTATTTGTACCGTTTCTGATGACCTGCTTAGTTATCGCGGCATTTCCCAGTAACACGACCAAATCCCAGAGCGCCCTCCGATCCAGCGTGGTTTCGGCAGTGGACTTAGTCAGTATTTACCAGAACGGGCTGACTATAGTGGACCCCGAAATCGGGACAGTGAGTTAAGATACACATCACTGTTAAAAAGGGTTAATTATGAACCGGAAGTCCTTCACGTCAGAGTTCAAGTCCAAAGTTGCAATAGCTGCGCTTA
>Ga0105356_10004980_pt1 | contig 12723 bp, 10 predicted proteins | sample GOMGulsemesocosm_3_FD_83502 | JGI IMG/M metagenome (GOLD analysis project Ga0105356, IMG submission 83502) | Methane-oxidizing microbial communities from mesocosms in the Gulf of Mexico - GOM9D Gulf of Mexico | ecosystem: Environmental > Aquatic > Marine > Cold seeps | place: Gulf of Mexico...
ATTTTGGAATTATCATGACCGATAGCAAGCCTTTAACAGGCGGCGGATTACTATTTAAAGTACTAGAACAGCATGGTGTAGAACATGTTTTTGGTTACCCTGGTGGGGCCATTATGCCTATTTACGATGCGCTCGTTGACAGCAATGTTCAACATTTTTTATGTCGTCACGAACAAGGCGCCTCATTTTCAGCTGTCGGTTATGCCCGTGCTTCTGGAAAAGTCGGTGTTTGCATGGCAACATCAGGTCCTGGTGCAACAAATTTAATCACTGGTCTAGCTGATGCCCTTGCTGATTCAATTCCCGTTGTAGCGATTACGGGTCAAGTACCTACCGCCGCTATGGGTAGTGATGCTTTTCAAGAAACTGACATTTTTGGTTTATCTTTAGCCTGTACCAAACATTCGTTTCAAGTAACTAATATTGATGACTTAGAGAAAGTATTACACCAAGCATTTGCTATTGCGCTTGAGGGTCGTCAAGGACCCGTATTGGTTGATATTCCAAAAGACGTTCAAATTGCAGCTGTTGAACAAACATTCAAAAAAGTCGCCTCTTTGAAAAATAAAGTAAAGCTTCCGCTAGCTGATATTACTAAAGCGCTAGATTTATTAACCCATGCCAAAAAGCCTATTTTATATGTTGGTGGCGGTGTTGGTATGGCTAATGCCATTGAGGAAGTAAGAGGTTTTGCAAATAAAACAGGAATGCCAACGGTTTCGACTTTAAAAGGTTTAGGAGCAATCAACCCTGATAACGAAAACTATTTAGGTATGCTTGGCATGCATGGCACTAAAGCGGCTAATTTAGCCGTGCATGACTGTGATTTACTCATTGCTGTTGGCGCACGTTTTGATGACCGTGTAACCGGTAAATTAGATCAATTTGCTCCGGATGCTAAAGTGATTCATTTTGATATAGATACGGCTGAAATCAATAAACGTAGAATTGCAGATGCCCCTATTTTAGGTGACTTAAAAGAGAATCTTCCTTTATTGACTATGTCATTAAATATTCAAGATTGGCAAATACAAACACAAGAAATGAGAAAGAATTGCGCGTGGCGATACGATCATCCAGGTACTGGTATTTATGCTCCTGCGGTATTAAAAGAAACCAGCGATTTAATGCCTGAAAATACCTGTGTTACCACCGATGTAGGTCAGCACCAAATGTGGGCTGCGCAACACATGAACTTTAACGATCCAAGTAACTTCTTAACAAGTGGTAGTATGGGCACTATGGGTTTTGGTTTACCTGCCGCTATTGGTGCACAAATTAGTCGTCCTCACGATACCGTTATTGCAGTGTCTGGTGATGGTTCTATCATGATGAATGTGCAAGAATTAGCCACTATTAAGCGCTATCAAATTCCGGTAAAAATCATTCTAATTGATAACGCTAAATTAGGTATGGTTCGCCAATGGCAAGACTTGTTTTTCGAAGGTCGCCTAAGTGAAACTGATTTATCTGATAACCCTGATTTTATTATGTTAGCAACCGCTTTTGATATAAAAGCCAAGCAAATTACACAAAAAAGCGAAATAACTGCTGCGATCAACGAAATGTTAGATCATGATGGCGCTTATTTATTACAGGTTAAAATAGATGCAAAAGACAACGTTTGGCCATTAGTGCCACCAAATAGTGCTAACAATGAAATGATGGAGAGCGCGTAATATGAATCCTATGACTATGAATAAGTATAAATTAATCATCATGACGGATGACAAACAAGTTGTACTTGAACGAATTTTACAAGTAACTCGTTACCGTGGCTTTCTAATTAATGGTATGAATGCGCAAGTCAACACTGGAAATAATGTCGCCACTATCGAACTAATGGTCAGTAGCGATCGTCCAATCTCACTTTTAATTGACCAAATCAATAAACTGGTCGACATCAAGAGTGTTGCAGTAGACAATAGCGCGTCACAGCTTTGCAGCGCATAAATAGTGCTGTTAGCTTAATAAATTAGGTAGTAACTATGCTACCTACATCAAAAATTACTGATCAATATGCCAGCCAACAACAGTAGCAATTTTAGGAAAAGAAAATGGCAAAAGTAAATGCAGATTTAATTTGGTTCAACGGTAAACTTATGCCGTGGAAAGATGCTACCGTTCACGTAATGAGCCATGCGCTACATTACGGCTCTTCAGTTTTTGAAGGCATTCGTGCCTATGAAACATCGAAAGGTACTTGTATCTTTCGATTAACTGAACACATTGAACGTTTGTTTGATTCAGCAAAAATCTACCGTATGGATATTCCTTACACGGTAGAAGAAGTGATTCAAGCATGTAAAGATGCAGTCAATGAAAACAACTTAAATTCAGCATATTTACGTCCATTAGCCTTTTTAGGCGATGTTGGCATGGGACTTCGTCCACCTGCCGATGCTAAAGCTGATTTAATGATTGCAGCCTTTAACTGGGAAGCCTATTTAGGTGCTGATGCTATTGAACATGGTGTTGATGTTGGTGTTTCAAGCTGGAACCGTTTAGCGCCAAATACTATGCCTACAGCGGCAAAAGCAGGTGGTAACTATTTATCTTCGCAACTTATTTCAGCAGAAGCTAATCGTCACGGTTATACCGAAGGTATCGCTATGGACATTAATAACCAAATCAGTGAAGGCGCAGGCCAAAACTTATTTTTAGTACGTAAAGGTATTATTTATACACCTCCAGGTACTGCTTCAATTTTGCAAGGTTTAACCCGTGATGCGGTATTCGTATTAGCAAAAGAATTAGGTTATGAAGTACGTGAAGAAACAATTTCTCGCGAAGCTTTATACCTTGCTGATGAATTCTTTATGACAGGCACAGCAACTGAAATTGTACCGGTAAAATCAGTTGATGGTTTACCTGTAGGTAAAGATGGTTCACGTGGTCCAATTACTAAAGCATTACAAGACGCATTCTTTGGTATTTTTGACGGCACAACTGAAGATAAGTGGGGCTGGTTAGAACCTGTAGCATAAGCGCTAGTTCACCTCCCTATTACTACACACTTATTTGTTTCAACTAGACAAACTAAGTGTGTAGATTCTAAATAAAACCAAGTTTCATTTTAAAAACTATTTTCAACGCTTGTTAAAAATGCTTTTCAAAATAAAATTCAATCCCCTTATTACCCTTTAACTTGGATACCAAAATCATGCCTAAATTAAGATCTGCAACTTCTACCCAAGGCCGAAATATGGCCGGAGCCCGCGCCCTTTGGCGTGCAACAGGCATGACAGATAGTGATTTTGGCAAACCAATTATCGCGGTAGTGAACTCTTTCACGCAATTTGTACCCGGTCATGTACATTTAAAAGACATGGGACAACTAGTTGCTGGTGCTATTGAAGAAGCAGGTGGTGTTGCCAAAGAATTTAACACTATTGCGGTTGATGACGGTATTGCTATGGGCCATGCCGGTATGCTATATAGCTTGCCTTCACGTGATTTAATCGCTGATTCAGTAGAATACATGGTTAATGCCCATTGTGCTGATGCTATGGTTTGTATCTCAAACTGTGACAAAATCACTCCAGGCATGTTAATGGCAGCAATGCGTTTAAACATCCCGGTAATTTTTGTTTCTGGTGGCCCAATGGAAGCGGGTAAAACTAAGCTTTCAGATCAAATTATCAAATTAGATTTAGTTGATGCGATGATCCAAGGTGCTGATCCAAAGGTATCTGATGACCAATCTGATCAAGTTGAACGCTCAGCCTGTCCAACCTGTGGTTCATGTTCTGGCATGTTCACTGCTAACTCAATGAACTGTTTAGCTGAAGCATTAGGCTTAGCACTGCCGGGTAACGGCTCGATGTTGGCGACTCATGCTGATAGAGAAAAATTATTTTTAGATGCGGGTAAACAAATTGTTGAATTAACTAAACGTTATTATCAAGACAACGATGAATCAGCACTACCACGTAATATTGCTAACAAAGATTCTTTTTCAAATGCCATGTGTTTAGACATTGCGATGGGTGGCTCAACCAATACCATCTTGCATTTACTCGCAACTGCGCAAGAAGCTGAAATAGATTACACCATGGCAGATATGGATAAATTATCACGCATCGTGCCACAGTTATGTAAAGTAGCGCCGTCAACACCTGAGTATCACATGGAAGATGTGCATCGCGCAGGTGGTGTAATCGCTATTTTAGGTGAGTTAGCACGCGCCAATTTATTGAAAACCGATGTGCCAAACGTATTAGGTACTACCTTAGCGGATGTTATCGCCAAATATGATATTACGCTGACTGACGATGAAGACGTTAAAAAATTCTACCGTGCTGGCCCTGCTGGTATTCGCACCACTAAAGCCTTTAGCCAAGATTGCCGCTGGGATACCCTAGACGATGACAGAGCTAATGGCTGTATTCGTAACCTTGAAAATGCATTTTCGTTAGAAGGTGGCTTAGCCGTGCTTTCAGGAAATATTGCCATAGATGGTTGTGTTGTTAAAACAGCTGGTGTAACTGACGACAATTTAGTATTTACTGGTCCTGCGCACATTTTTGAAAGCCAAGATGATGCAGTAGCAGGCGTTTTAGACGGGAAAGTAGTCGCTGGTGAAGTAGTTGTTATTCGTTACGAAGGCCCTAAAGGCGGACCAGGCATGCAAGAAATGCTGTATCCAACCACCTACTTAAAATCTATGGGTTTAGGTAAAGCATGTGCCTTATTAACTGACGGTCGTTTCTCTGGTGGTACTTCAGGTTTATCAATTGGTCATGTTTCACCGGAAGCTGCTGACGGCGGCACAATCGCCTTAGTTGAACAAGGCGACATTATCCATATTGATATCCCTACCCGTGAAATAACCTTACAAGTACCTGAAGCTGAACTTAACGCCCGTCGTGCTGCGATGGAAGCTAAAGGTAAGGATGCTTGGAAACCAGTTGATCGTGTACGACCTATCAGCTACGCACTTAAAAACTATGCAATGTTGGCAACCAGTGCCGATAAAGGCGCAGTTCGAAACAGAGCATTACTTGATGGTTTAGTTGAGAAATAATAGAGCAACACTATGACCGCAACACAAAGCCAAGCATCACTAAACCAAGAGCTAACGCAACAAGCTGAACAACTTGATTATTTAAGGCGTATTTTACTTGCGCCAATTTATGATGTTGCCGTAGAGACTGAGCTGACACCGTTAACGAAGTTATCTAGCCGCTTGAATAATCAAATTTATTTAAAGCGTGAAGATCAACAACCAGTACATTCTTTCAAACTTCGAGGTGCTTACAATAAGTTATCCACCTTAAGTGAAGCTGAGTGTATTCATGGTGTTATTGCCGCTTCAGCAGGTAACCATGCGCAAGGTTTAGCGTTAGCAGCCAATAAATTAGGTATTAAAGCAACGATTGTTATGCCTAAAACCACACCAGATATTAAAGTGGATAATGTCAGACGCTTTGGCGGTGAAGTACGCTTAGTAGGTAACAGTTTTAATGAAGCTCAAGCGGCCTCAATTGAATACGCTAAAGCTGAAAACAAAACACTCATCCATCCTTTTGATGATACCGATGTTATTGCTGGGCAAGGTACTGTTGCTAAAGAGTTATTACAACAACTTCCTAATGCTGATATTGTTTTTATCCCCGTTGGTGGTGGTGGTTTATTAGCAGGTATGGCTGTTTATTTAAAACAGCTGAGTCCAAAAACTAAAATAATTGGCGTTGAAGCTGAAGATTCTGCTTGTTTGAAAGCCGCCCTAGCCGCAGGAAAGCCAGTTGACCTCGCGCAAGTAGGTTTATTTGCTGATGGTGTTGCGGTTAAACGCATTGGTGAACATACATTTGGCCTTATTGAGCGTTACTGTGATGATGTTATTACCGTAACGACTGATGAAATATGCACCTCGATTAAAGATATTTTTGAGCAAACGCGTGTTATTGCTGAGCCCGCAGGCGCTTTATCATTAGCAGGCTTACAAAAGTACAGTAATCAATATGAACTAAAAAACCAGTCTTTAGTTGCCATTTTATCTGGTGCTAACATGAACTTTCATAGTTTACGTTATGTGTCAGAGCGCTGTGAATTAGGTGAAAAGAAAGAAGCAATCTTAGCGGTTACCATTCCTGAAGAAAAAGGCAGCTTCAAACGTTTTTGTCAGGCTTTAGATAACAGAGTGATCACTGAATTTAACTATCGTTATGCTGGCGAACCAAGTGCAAATGTTTTTGTTGGGGTTCGTTTAGGTGGTGGTATAGAAGAACGAAAACAGATGCTTGACGAGTTAGCAAGCGCCAACTATCAAGTGAATGATTTTACCGATAATGAACTGGCAAAGTTACATGTTCGCTATATGATAGGTGGTAAAAGCAATGCTACTGCTCAGAATGAACGTTTATTTAGTTTTGAATTTCCAGAACATCCTGGTGCCTTAGAAAATTTCCTTGATGCAATGGGTGAACTGTTCAATATCACCTTATTTCATTACCGAAATCATGGCGCTGCATTTGGACAAGTACTCGCGGGATTTGACATAAGCAAAGATAAAGAAAATGAGTTTTTTAAACATTTAAATGCTTTAGGTTATCAATTTGAAGAAGCAACAGACAATCAAGCTTATCAAGCATTTCTTAACTAAAAATTTTATAGGTTATTGCATTAAACTTCACTCAGGATGAGCATATTTGTTCATCCTGAGTTTGTTTAATAAATTAACTTTTCCAAAGGCATAAGTCACAAAGCTGATATTATTCTGACATTTATTTCAAGTGTTTCTGCTTTTACTGCACTACCTAACCTTCACAAGCCTCTCTCGACACCAACACTTGCTACACATTTTATGCTAATAAAATTCATCCTAAACACATTAAAAATTATGTTCAAAAACACCTTAGTTCGCAAAAATACATTCTTGTGCCATAGTTAAAACATCCGATGAATTCCTTCTCTTCTGATTTTTAGGGCAATAGCATGCAGAGTGATGTTCAAAAGGTGTTAGAAGCAATTTCAAATACCTTTGGTAATGACTTTTTTAATGTCATCACTTTAGTATTACATAAAGCTATTAAAGCTGATTTTACTTATATTGCCGTCATTAATGAAGATGAATATAGTTCACAAACTATTACTTCGGTGGCAAATGATAAAATAGTTGCTAATCTTGAATATTCTTTAGAACATACACCTTGTGCTAACGTAGTCAAAAATTCCATTTGTTATTATCCGGATAATGTTTGCAATATTTACCCTAAAGATCACCGATTAGCAGAACATAAAATACAAGCATATCTAGGTATTCCTTTGTGTGATTCTAAGCAAAGAGTTGTGGGGTTAATTGTTGCCTTATACAAAAAGCCTCTTGAAGACAACAGTATAGCTCTTACGCTATTTCAAGAATTTTCAGGACGTATTACTGCTGAGTTAATACATCTTAACCATAAAAGCGCATTAGAGAACAAGATATCAACACGTACATTAACGCTCTCTTCCACTGTGCTACAGTTAAAACAGACTCAACAGGAATTAATTGAATCGGAAAAAATGGCATCTTTAGGAGGATTGGTAGCAGGCATTACTCACGAGGTTAATACACCTTTAGGTATCGCCATTACGGCCCATAGCATCATCACTGATGAACATCGCTTACTCAACTCAAAAATAACAAGTGAGCACCTTAGCATGAATGATATGCAGCATTATTGCCAGACTGTGGATAACGCGTTAATCATTCAGGGTGAAAACTTGACCCGTGCAAAGAAATTAATTGAAAACTTCAAAAAAACAGCAGTTGATCAACACCAATTAGAAATTGAAACTATCAATATCTACGACTATTACAGCAAAGTTATTTCGACATTAACTTCTATTTTAAAAGCCAAGAAAGCATCAATAGAAATAACCGGTTGCGATAACATTAACGTCGCCACTTATCCCGGCGTACATGCTCAAATATTAACAAACTTAATCACGAATAGTGTCCGTCATGCTTTTGAAGGCGTTGTAAAAAACAAAATAATGATTAATATCATTCAGCACAAAGATTTTGTTGAAGTCCACTATCAAGATAATGGCATCGGTTTATCAGATCATGTACAACAACACATTTTTGAACCTTTCTTTACCACAGCTCGAGAAAGTGGCGGTATAGGCTTAGGTATGTCTATTGTTCATACCTTAATAACCCAGAAGTTAAACGGTGACATTTTTATCGACAAAAAGAGCAAAGGAGCCCACTTTATATACCAGTTCACAGATAGCAAACCATAAACTGCCAAAACACCACATACAGACAAAATGTAACCATCCACCACAAGATATTGTACTTAGTGGATGAATAGTTGATCTCGATCAACTACCAAACAATCAAAAATACTATATATTGTGCTTTATTATAATAAAAACACAACATATAGGTTTGTCATGATATTTAACTGCATATCTCCTAGCATTGTATTTCAAGAAGTTCCCGGTGAAATTAGCCTTTGTTTTAGCATTACGGGTTGTACAATTGGTTGTAAAGGCTGCCACAGTACAGAACTATGGCAAGAAAATTACGGAATGCCACTAACCAATATTAACTTTATAAGTTGGCTAAAGAAATATAAAAACTTAATCAGTTGTGTTGTGTTTTTTGGCGGCGAATGGCAAGAAAAGGCATTAATAGAGAAGCTCATTATTGCTAAAAATCATGGCTTAAAAACCTGTCTTTATTCTGGTCAGAAGCACATCAACATTAACATTTCTCAGCACCTTCATTTTTTGAAAACAGGTGCATGGCGTGCTGAACTCGGCGGTCTAGACAGCCCTATGACCAACCAAACCTTTCGCAATATAGCGACAGGTGAAAACCTAAATCACTTATTTGTAAAAAGCACTATTAATATAAATAACTTCTCAAGGGGACTCAATAATGTTGCGGCTTAGTACAGAACAAATTAACAATAAAAAAGATTTTATCCATAACTACTTTTTAGCAAAAAATGCTGCTGATGGTTCAAAGATGGATGCTAATGCCAATGTTAGCCATAAAAATATTGCCACTTTAGAAGCTGAATTATTAAAAGATTGTTTTGTCCAAATCAATAGAGCATTGGTGCATGACAAAATAAGCGAGACCTTTGATGAATATCTCGCAAAAGAGTATATGCGACAAATTGAAAACCATGAAATTTATGTACATGATGAAACCAGTTTAAAGCCTTACTGCACTTCAATTAGTATGTACCCATTTTTACTTGATGGTTTAACAAAATTAGGTGGTGAGTCAAAGGCACCTAAGCATTTAGAGTCTTTCTGTGGTTCTTTTGTGAACCTTATCTTTGCCATTTCAGCGCAATTTGCAGGTGCAGTAGCAACAGTTGAATTTCTTACTTATTTTGATTACTTTGCGCGTTTAGAATATGGTGATGACTATTTAGTTACTCATCAATTTGAAATTTCAAACCATTTACAGCACGTGGTATATGCCATTAATCAACCTGCGGCTGCGCGTGGTTACCAAAGTGTTTTTTGGAATATTTCACTGTTTGATCAACATTATTTTGCATCCATGTTCGGCGAATTTGTTTTCCCTGATTTTTCAAAACCTAACTGGAAAACCGTGGACACATTGCAACAGTTTTTCTTAACTTGGTTAAACAAAGAACGTGAACAATCCGTGTTAACTTTTCCTGTAGTAACAGCAGCAATGCTAACTGAAAACGGCCAATGCAAAGACCAAGATTTTGCCTATAAACTCGCTAGTCAAAAAGCCGAAGGTAATTCATTCTTTATCTATTTATCTGATAGCGCAGACTCATTAGCCTCATGCTGTCGACTGCGCAATGAAATATCTGACAATACTTTTTCTTATACCTTAGGTGCAGGAGGTGTCGCCACAGGTTCAATTAATGTTATCACCTTAAATATGAATCGACTTATTCAAGATGGTCGTGATTTAAAAACAGAAATTGAAAAAATTCAAAAGTACCAAGTCGCTTATCGTAAGTTAATGGAAGACTACAAAGCACAAGGCGCCCTATCTGTTTACGATGCTGGTTTTATCAGTCTAGACAAGCAGTTTTTAACCATTGGTATCAACGGTATGGCAGAGGCAGCCGAATTTAGTAATATTACGGTTGGCAATAACGATGCATACAAAAACTTTGTCAGCAAACAACTTAAAGTAATTTATCAAGCAAACCAGAATGCAAAACAAGAATTTGGCTATATGTTTAATACCGAATTTGTACCTGCAGAAAACCTAGGCGTTAAAAATGCTAAATGGGACATAAAGGACGGTTATCAAGTAAATCGTGATTGTTATAACTCTTACTTTTATCTGGTGGAAGACAACGATACTAACCACATAGACAAATTTGTTATGCACGGCCAAGAAATGACGCAATACCTTGATGGAGGCTCGGCATTACATTTGAATTTAGATGAATCTTTATCAACCGAAGCTTATGTAAAGTTATTCAATGTTGCTGCACAGACGGGCTGTAACTACTTTTGTATAAACGTAAAAATTACCATTTGCAATGCCTGTGAAAAAATAGATAAACGCACCCTAACTGCCTGCCCTGATTGTGGCAGTGACAATATTGATCATGGCACGCGTGTTATTGGTTATTTAAAACGGGTTACTGCATTTAGCCAAGCACGACAAAAAGAACAAGCGCTACGTCATTACCATAAAGAAAGCGCCTAAGCTGAAAAGCATTTTATAAAGTAGTCTCTGTTTCAGCACTTATGCCGGGATTACTTTATATGCACAACGCCTTGCGCCTTCAACAATGTGCTCTTCTCGGCTAATCACCGCAACATCACTAAGCAAGCTTTGGAACAACTGTAATTCACTGCGACAAAAATTCGTACATTTTGTTGCAGCAGCACAAATAGGACAATGATTTTCTAATAACCAGAAAAAATCCCCCTCTTGCTCAACTGTAGCCATATAACCTTCATCGCTACGTATTTTCGCCAGTGTTTGTAACTTTTCTTGTACACCATATCTATCAGCTAACGCTAAGCGATAGCTGCGCATTGAAGACTCTTCTCTATTAGCAATGAGTTTATCTAAACCATCATCACCGAACACGGCAATAACAGAGTCAATTAACTGCACAGTTAACTCATCATGTCGATCTGCAAAATGGCTATTAGTTTTCTGAGTTAATGACCAAAAACGGGTTGGCCTACCGCGAGGAGCTTTTTCATCCTTAAACATCACTTCACCTGACTCTTCTAACGCCAGCATATGTTGACGCACTCCCATCGTAGTCACGTTAAGTTCTTGCGCCAACACTTTTGCGGTCAATGGTCCTTGAGTTTTAAGTAATTCAATAATTTTATGATGGGTTTTCATAAGAGATCCAATGCACTGAGTATTACTATTATCACCAAAAAACATATTATGTAAACTTTTTTATTTATTTATTTTACATTTATACTTGATAAAATTAAGTAAAGAGTTTAGTTTACATAATAATTAGTAAACAATTTTATCAATAATAATTTCCGTACACGGAATGAGGACAACTAATGAATTTAGTTATTATAAGTGCTAGCCAAAGAACACAATCACAAAGCGTAAAAGTAGCTCAATATATAGCAGAGTCTGTTACTGGCTATAAAAAGGTTACTCACTTCGAACTTTGCCAATATAACCTTCCTTTATGGGACGGTACGCAAGTAGGTAAATCTGCTGAACAAAGCGACTGGCCACTATTGAACGAACAAATAAGCCAAGCTGATGCATTCATTATGATTACACCTGAATGGAGCGGTATGGCATCTCCTTTACTGAAAAATTTATTATTGATGTGCTCTGGCCAAGACACCGCCCATAAACCAGTTTTACTCGTAGCACTTTCTGGTGGTATCAGTGGAGTTTATCCCATTGCAGAGTTACGCATGAATGCTTTTAAAAATAACAAGCTAGTCGCTATTCCAGATCACCTTGTTATTAGAAATGTAGAGGAAGTTCTTAATGGTGAAAATGGCACGGTATTATCTGAGAGAGATAATAATATCCGCCATCGCATTGGTTACAGCTTGCATGTTTTGTTTCACTACAGCGAAACATTAAGAGCATTACGAACAAATTTATCGAAGCAGCCCTATACTAATGAAGAGGCTTATTCTAATGGTATGTAATACCAGTTTCATTAAGTTTGTGATCTTGTTGTACGTAGGAAAAATATTTCAGGGCAAGGCGCTCGATTGAATAATAGCTGGCTATTAGGATTGAGAGCAACGCCGACAGGACTATTTTAACCAGTACAAGTGAGCAATAATTTAATCAAATTGGTATAAGGTTAGCAATTTAAAACGCTAGAAAAACAGGAGAGCAATATGATTACTTTAGAACATGTCAACTTAGTCGTAAGCGACATTGAAAAAACATTGAAATTTTACCAAGCAGCCTTTCCACATTGGTCTGTTCGCGGCGGCGGTCCTGGAGAGTGGCATGGTAAACCACGCAATTGGGTACATTTTGGTGATGACTACCAATACCTCACTTTTAATGATGATGGTGTAGGTGAAAACCGTGACTTGACCGGTCATCAAATTGGCCTTGCACATTTTGCTTATGTCACTAGTGATTTAACTGGCGTAATTCAGCGTTTAGCACAAGCTGGTTTTACCGTTGATAAAGAAGGTGCTGAAGACAAATATCGCAGTAATGTTTACTTTATCGACCCTAGTGGCTATGAAGTGGAGTTTGTGCAGTATCATAGTGATTTACCTGAGCTTAGAAACAGATATTAA
>Ga0105356_10004984_pt1 | contig 12720 bp, 13 predicted proteins | sample GOMGulsemesocosm_3_FD_83502 | JGI IMG/M metagenome (GOLD analysis project Ga0105356, IMG submission 83502) | Methane-oxidizing microbial communities from mesocosms in the Gulf of Mexico - GOM9D Gulf of Mexico | ecosystem: Environmental > Aquatic > Marine > Cold seeps | place: Gulf of Mexico...
ATTATTTAGTGACATGATTTTTATCCTTCAATTAATGAAGATTTGATCATGCAATAATTACAAAAATTTGGTAGGTGGGGTTAACTGAGCGTTTACATATAAAAAAACAGTCAAGCACGAACTGAAAAATTGAAATAGCCCCAGTTTACAAGACACTTTCAAGCCTTAGCATAAGGGAAAGCAGACAATAACTATAGGCAAAAAATTAAAAAGCCCTGTCATTAAAATGGAATGTATTGACATACTGTAGCATGCCACAACATGTCAATTTCAGTTCAAACTTTGCTAATCAAAATACCGACTTAAAATGGTGAACTAAAAGTACTTATTACTTTCTCCCTAAAATCACCTGTAATCTCAAATGTAAAATCATTGATACAACTTTTATTTTGATAGATAGGATCAGATAATAATTGATATTCTGAAACACTATCAACACAGATATCTAGCGTTAAATCTCGATTCTTTTTTTCAAAGAAGTTCCGTTTATTTAATATTTTAAAGCTAGGCTCTTTTTTAATATTTTTGTCAATTATAACTTCCACACAAGGGATCTCTTGTTGAATTCTCAATGAAAACTCACTAAGTAATGGCTCTGCAAATGTATAAAGCCAAGCATCTTTATTTTGAGTCTGGTTCATACGCAAAATACGTCCTAACACCTGCCTAAAATACAATTCAGTTTTAACGTGACTCAAATGACAGCATACTTGTAAACGAGGGAGATCTATCCCTTCAGATACCATATTTACCGACACGATCCACTCTGTATCACTATAACGAAATTGAGCAATTAGATGCTGAGAGTCTGGCTGTTTATAAGTGACTAATATTGCACTTTGCTTAAACTCAGTTCGTAGAATCTCCATAATATGCTCAGCATGTTCAACTGAAGACGCGACTATTAAACCAGCAGCATTTGGGTTCGTGCACCTTATTTCTTTTAATTTGTTGCAGGACAAGCTTAATGCATAACGAATTGCTGTATCGTTTGTAATTATAGTTTGGTAGGACACTAAGGGATCATCTAATAGAGATTGAAAGCTTGTGAATACTTTTAAATCTTTATTTTCTTGAGTAACGGTGAGCTTTTCATTATCAATTAAAACAATTTTAGGGTTTCGGCAGGCACCGTCTCTCACAGCCTCATAAAGCCCATAAGCGTAGTCACATTGAATCGCCCCATCTGGCTCAAGATAATTAGAAAGAGCTATAGGAGCCTTATCTGAGCGCCATGGTGTCCCTGTAAGCGCTAACGTATAGGCTGCCTGAGATTGAATGTTTAATATAATTTCCTCACCCCATGCATTAGAATTTTCAATTCTAGAGCCAGAGCAATGATGGATTTCATCAAAAATAACTAATACACGATGATTATTCATTATTTGCCAAAAATCATCATTAAAAAACAATAAGCTTTGATATGTATATGAACAACCTAAGGCACCTATAATCCCATCGAAGCGGCAATTTAAACGCAGAGAGAACGTATCTCTAATACTGTTTGCCACATTGATTGATGGTGAAAAACACAAAATAAAGTCGATCAAACTAGATTCATGTAAAGTTGCTGCTAACTCTGCAGCCATAACTGTTTTACCGGCACCTGGCGTAGCTAAACATAAAAAATGTTTGTTGATATGCTTAAAGTGTTCAACCGCAGTCAATACACACTCTTCTTGCCAAGGTCTTAGCTTCATCATTTCTTCTTCTGGTGTGAGATAACACTTTTTATCGCTTTGATTTGCCCTAATAATCTAGAACTGTGTTCGCGAGACTGCAAATAATTTGACTCTAAGTGCTCTTTCAATTCCGGCATCGACTTGTACAAGACCATGTACTCTTCCGATTCAGCAATACTTGCAATCAAGTCCACTTCAAACTGCTTTAAACGCTCATCTAGCAATGAGCTAGTCATTTTTTTCGAGCTACTTACAGGCGTTAATCTTGTTTTTTTATTGTTAAGTTTCTCAGTCGTTAAACCTGTCTGATAAAACACATTCGTTTTATTGTAGCGATGCTCTTTTACTTTCTCTGAATCAATTCTTTCAAGCATATATAATTTTTGTAGACGCAAGATTTGTCGATAAACTATTTTTCGAGAAATAACAGGATCTGTTTCACCAGCTGTCTGCATGTATGCCTCCCTCATTTCACTTACTGTAAAATCATTCAAGTCATCGGTAATCAAAATAGAATATATTGACGTTGTAACTTTTATCGGTTTTTTCGGCATCGTTTTAAATCCAAGGCTCGCACTTTAAAGTATCACAAAATGCGGATTATAATCCGTTGTTTTTAGTGTTACAAGAGCGGATAGTCTTTCATTTTTAGAATGATTTAAAATGAAAGACTTAGCGATTAATGTTGGATTGAAAATCAAGATCAGAAGAAAAGAAATGCGTGTTTCTCAGGATAAACTTGCATTACTAGCCGATATTGATCGATCGTATGTAGGTCGAATTGAACGTGGTGAAGTCAACATTACGTTAGAAAAGCTATTTGAGATTGCTGAAGTGTTAGAGTGTGATGCTAAAGACTTACTCCCATAGAAAACGCGATTAAAAAACTTCAGATTTTCTATAGTTACATCTTAAAAACACCATTACCACTATTGTTTAGCAAATTACTGAAAAGGTAGAACAGTCAATTTCTCTTGGTCATTATAAAAATGACAAAGTCCCTTGGTGATCACATAAGAACATTACATTTCGTAGCTCACTTTTGGACAAAAATGGCTTAGAGTGATTGTACTAGCCGATAGTAATATCATTATATTTTGTAGGGGAAGTTAAAGGCTCTAACTGATGCCCTCAGTCCCATTAACCATAACATGCATTTACGCCGATCTATTCTAGATACCAGATAAGTAACAGAAAAAATAGTGTTCTATAAAGCATTCATACGTTGGACCTTAAGCATTAATTGGTTCAACGCCATATTGTAAACGCCCGGTCTGGCGGTCTTTCAATTGATTCGCTCTCCGGGCATATTGGCTCAGATATTTTATTGTCCGGGACCAAATATATCTCATGTCACTATATACATGTAGAGTAATAGCTTCCATTAATGGATAAAACCAACCTTGTGTATTTTTTGCCACCATGAACGTGGAAACTTCTACTTTATTTAATGACTCGACGCTAAACGCGATACTGCGTTTTATCAACATCGAAAGCAAACTTGCCCATATTAGCCCTTCCATAATCTCTTTCTTTCTTGTGTTAAATTTCTTCAAATTATTCCACGATTTCCACTCTTTAAATAACAACTCAATCTGCCACCGAAGCCGGTATAGCTTGGTTACATCGCTTGCACTAAATTTGTCTCTATCCAAGTTTGTGATCCAATATGTCGGTTCTGATTTACCCTTAGGCCAACTCGCAATCAAACGGTAATATTTTCCTTTTCGGCAAACATCCATATCGACTAATTTGCTTCGACGAATATGATTTTTTAACTGTCTTAAGCTCTTGCCTGTAAAGCGTTTGAGCTGTTTACCCATCTTGTTGAAACCAGCAATCACACTTGGTTTGAACGATGTTTTGCTGCGGGCAAGGTAACTGCCACCGTTTGCGTTAATCTGATCAAAATAAGAGAGCTTGAAGTAGCCTCTGTCTCCCATAAACAAGCTGTTACTTAAATTGGAAGCATCAGGTAAAAAGTTATATTCCGTGACATGATCTGGGGCTAATTGAATTGCTGCTGGTATGCTATTTAATATATCCCAAGTAACATGTAGCTCAACAGCTGCGGGGCTTATTTTAGTAAATCGACCTTTAAAATCATCTTGCAAACTATCATGTACTGCAAAAGAACTACCGTCTTGAACAATAACTTTTTTAAAGTCAGATAGGTTATGTGTTGTACCTAAAACTTGCTGCTGCAATTTAGCCATTGCCACACCAATCAATCGCTTCATAAAAACAACGAATTCAGGTTTAGACAGTTGTTTATGAAACGGTTTATAGCAAACATCTGTCTCAGTTAAAGTAACAAAATAACGGTGGAGATCAGATAGCGTATCGACAGATTTATCACCTAGTCCAGTGATTAATGACATCACAAGTTCAAAGGGTTTAATCGTGCGTTCACGCTTACAAAATTTACTACGATTACCAATATCATTAATAGTAAATTGATTTAGAACTTCCGTTATTTGTTTTAGCTCGGTACAATCTTTCATAGTACTCAGGGTGTGCTAATTTTGTTTTTTTGTGGTGATTAAATAAGATCACATTCTGAGCATCACTTCAACTTTAATTCCTTAAGATCCAACCTATGATAAAGCATTACTCACAGTCAATGAATGTTGTAATGTGAAGTGTAACGTTAATTCTCTTCTGTATTTTATTTTAGCTGTTAAACTTAAGCCTAAATTTAGCGTTCCTATCGTATCAGCCTTTTTTTTAGCCACTTTATCCCCGTGGTTTACATTATTATTCTTATTGGTTATCATTCGCATTAACATCCTCTCGTTGACATACTATGACTCTCCACATCGATAACGTCAGCTTTGCCTATCAAGCTGATCGTAAAATATTAGATGCTATTTCACTGACTTTTGAATCAGGAAAATTCTATGTGATCATCGGTCAAAATGGCTGTGGTAAAAGCACCCTATTCAATTTGATCATGCGTCATTTACCTTTGTCATCAGGGCAGATCAGTATTAACGGCAAAGACCTACAGCGACTTTCCTTTAAAGAACAAGCACAGAGCATTTCAGTATTATCGCAGTCCATGCCATTACCGGAATTTATGACGGTTGCGGATATGGTGATGCAAGGGCGTTTTTGTTATCAAGGGTTTTTCTCTCGATTCAGTGCTGAAGATCGAGCAATAGCTCAGCAAGCTATGCAAAAAATGCAACTCACTGAACTGGCAAATAAGCGCTTGTCTGCACTGTCTGGAGGTCAGCAACAACGCGCCAGAATGGCCATGTTACTCACCCAGAAAACGGACATCGTATTGCTGGATGAACCCACTACACACTTAGATTTAAAGCATCAATATATGCTGTTAGACCTAGGTCGAGAGCTGGCAGATCGAGGTAAAACGGTGGTTGCTATCTTGCATGATATGACTCAAGCAGCGTTATATGCGGATCACGTTATAGTCCTTGCCGAGCAAAAAGTATATGCACAAGGTGCGGCGCAATCTGTGATTACCGATACTATGATGCAGCATGTTTTTCATGTAAACACGTCACGTGTTGGTAACGAAAAGGTCGGTCTCCATGTTCCAACGCATCTCATTGCCTAGCTCTTTACCTCGTTCATTATTGCGTATATTACCCGGTTATCATTTCCTCGGCGCGGTATTATTATTGACGATGATGCTGTCATTGGTGGCGTTAACTCACATCAGTATTGGTGCTCGCCCGATAGCTTGGGCAGATATTTTTCAGGCCATTTTCGCTTTTGACAGCCAACAGTTTGTTCACCACATAGTGATCAAACAAAGATTACCGCGTCTGGTCGTCGCTATGGGCTGTGGGGCAATGTTAGGTCTGGCCGGTTTTAGTGCTCAGAAAATGTTTCAGAACCCGCTGGTATCATCTTCTACACTCGGGGTTAGTAATGGTGCGGTATTCTTCAGTTTATGTGCCATCTATTTCTTTAATATATCTGAGAATGATATTTTTATTCCTGCTTTTCTTGGTGCATCGGTTGCCGGAGTTTTCACACTGTCGATGACGGAAATGATGAACCGCTCTAGTATCTCCAAGAACTTACATATCGTGCTGGCGGGCAGCTTGGTTTCTATGTTGTTTTCCTCATTGAGCACTTTTTTGATGCAGCTCGATCCCTTACGTTTTGCCGATGTGCAAGACTGGTTACTGGGTGATATTAGCCCTGCTGATTTTAGCGATTTCAGTCGGATCTATCCTCTGGCATTGCTGGCGATTGGGGTATTGCTGTGCCAAAGCCGTTCGCTGGATGTGATGATCATGGGCGAAAAGCAGGCGCGCAGTGCCGGGGTGAACGTCACCCGAACGCGTAATATTACCTTGCTGTGTATCTTCTTGCTGGCTTCGTTAGTGGTTTCAGTTGTCGGTCCAATCGGTTTTATAGGTTTGGTCGTACCGCATATTAGTAAGTTCTTTGTCAGTGAAGTTGGCAATAAAGGTGCCTGGCTATCCATGCTTATCGGTGGTTTATTATTGAGCCTGTCGGACTTGCTTGCTCGCATCATTATTGCACCTAAAGTACTGATTGTTGGTGGTGTCAGTGCATCTATTGGCAGTATTTTCTTTTTATGTTTACTGTATTTTCTGGTTCGGGATAAACGCGTATCATGAATATCTTTGACGATCAAAATATGATCTTAGCTCCCTTAAAAGGGATCTGCTTACCGCTTTATAAGCGCACCTGTTGGGTGCTCTGTGCATTAGTGGTCATGTTGAGTCTGAGTTTTATATGCAGTCTAAAACTAGGTTCGGTGAGTGTTTCTTGGGCCGATGTTTACGCTGTAATTAGCTTTGATATAGCGCTTAATGATGCCACGTCAACTATCTATGAGTTGCGATTACCACGTATCATGGGCGCGATAGCTGCGGGTGCATTGATGGCGTTATCAGGTTACTTATTACAGACCGCCGCACGTAATGCCTTAGCGGATCCTGGTGTGTTGGGACTTTCTGACGGTGCAGCACTGTCAGTAATTGTACTGTATGTTATGTCCTCACAGATATCATTAACAGAGAGTATAATTGCCAGTTTCTTTGGGGTATTCGTTACTGCAATATTGGTGCTCTGGTTTGTGCATAAAAACCTCAACGGTACATTTATCGTATTAGTTGGTATTGCCGTGGGCGCGGTCGTGTCTGCGTTCAGTGATATGCTCTTATCATCGGTGACAATCGAAGATATGGCTTTTCTTATGGCTTTTTTATCCGGTAGTTTTTTATCTCTTGATCTTGCCAGTGCCAGTTTTTTAAGTATTTGGATGATGGCCGTTATTGCGGTGTTTTTATTGTTAAGTCGCTATATCAATCCGCTCAACTTTGGTTATCTGCACGCTATGTCATTAGGTGTTGATGCCAAAAAATATTACATATTTATTATTATATTAGCAGTATTTGCCATGGCACCTGTAATTGCCTTAGTGGGCTCTATCGGTTTTATTGGATTGATCGCAACCTTTTTAGCAAAAAATATTATTGGCTATCGCGGTACTGAATTAGGAATTGTCAGCATGTTATTAGGGGCAATCATGACGCTTTGGGCTGATACGCTTGGACGGACATTATTTGCCCCGATCATGATCCATGCAGGGGTATTTATTGCGTTAATCGGGGCGTTATTTTTTATTATAATGACGCGTTACATTGTTAGGCAGTAGCCAGAACACTATTTAGTATAATAATGGAATAATATAGGATAATGATTAAATTAATAAAATTTGTGCTTGGCACCTTGTTGCTTAGCTTATCGTTACAGTCTGTGGCGAAAGAAACCATGATTATCACCGATCACGCGGGTAACAAGGTCGATGTTTTAAAACAGCCGAAACGTATCGCATCACTGCATGTGATGTCGGCAACCTCTATTTTGTTAGATATCGATGCACCGATTGTCGGCACATCAACCTATATTAAATTACCCGAAAATACGCCTTATATTCGCGGTGGTGAAGAAGTATTTGGTATTAAATTTGCTAATACGGATTACTTTAACTACGGCAGTAAAGGTAGTGATATTGAACAGATCAAAGCATCGAAGCCCGATCTGATTATCGGTACGGTAAAATATCAGAAAAAAGTATTTGCTAAATTATCTAGCATTGCTCCAACCGTATTGATCAAGCGTTATACAACAAACATCTTTGATGCGTATCGTGATGTCGCCACCTGGGTGGGTAAAAAAGATCTTTTTGACCAAAATTATGCTCAGTACCAACAAAAAATAGCCCTTTTTAAAGACAAATATGCGGATGAATTATCGGGTAAAACGTTTATTTATGCGGTACCAAGAAAAGGTCAGGCGGAAATTAAGATCAGACAAAATTCGGGCATTATTACTCAAGTATTATTCGATTTAGGCTTAACCCGGCCACAATTTTTACAAGACACCTTTGCGCCTGAGGATGCGGGTGCAGAAGTGAGTTCTGAGCTGATTGAATCACTCGATGCAGATTGGTTCTTTAGTACTTACACATCGCAATCAGGTGCGGGACCAGAGTCAATTGATGATGGTTTTAATGATGTTTCACCCGGCTGGCAATTTGCCTTAAGCGCTTATCAGAACGATCAGTTTATTCGTTTAAACCGCGAACAAGCATACACCCCGACCTTTGTTTCTGCAGATTATGTGTTAAACGCATTAGAGCAACAAATTTTGCAAAATAGAAAATAACAATATGGGGCCGAGATGGCCCTTTATTTTATTGTTCGGTGATAAGCTGGGAGAGCTTGCTCCCTGAATTGTTTAGTTTTATGCACTGCCTTTCCAGTTTCATTATTTCAAAAAGTTCCCCATTAATTAATAATTTTACTTTTTTACTCTATGACTGCTTAAAAGTTAAGCAGCTAAAACTTGACATGTTTAAGCTTTTTTATAAAATAAAGGCAAATAAGAACGATTCCCACTTCTATTTACATTCAGTGTTGTTTACACTTCCTATGCAAAATATTTTAGTGATTGAATATATCCATGGATGTATCAAGCTACAAAGGTTTTACTTACATGAACACTCAAGTTAAATTTATATCCGCCGTTATTTCGACAATCCTTTATTCACAAGCGAGTCTCGCACAGACTGTTCCTGCAGATAGTACAGAAACGATGACTGTGGTTGGTTATCAGCAGCACTATAAAATCGACCAGGCACATGCGGCAATGCGCTCGGATGTATCTTTGTTAGAAACACCGCAAATGGTTACTGTGATCCCTGCAGAGGTGTTAGAGGATCAGTTAGCTGTAACCTTAGGAGATGGGTTAAGAAATGATGCGAGTGTTTCATTGGGTCGAGTAACATCGGATCGAGAACGCTTTAGCTTGCGTGGTTTTAGCTTGGAAGAAAATACCAATATCCTTAAAGATGGTCATCAGCATTTTGCTAAATACCGGATGCCGATGGCATTAATTGATAATGTAGAGGTATTAAAAGGGCCATCAAGTTTATTATACGGTCAGTCTACACCTGGCGGTATTGTCAATTTAGTTACTAAAAAACCATCGACTGAAAACTCGGTTAAATTTGCGGTGAAAGGCGATGATCACGGTTCATTCCGTAACTCTATTGATGCTACCGGTAGCTTAAACGACAATAAAACCATCCGTTATCGTGCTATTGTCGAGCAGCAAAACAATAATAGCTGGCGTGAATACCAAGATGGCAGCAACCTAGAAAGTGAGTCGTTGGTTGGCAGTTTAGTGACTGAATTTGATGTTACTGATGCGCTGACTATCGCCCTGCATTACGATAAGTTAGATGATGTTTCTGGCCAGGATAGTGGCGCGTTGGTTGATGATAATGGCAATGTGATCGGTGGTGACAGTACCATATGGGATATGCCTTGGACTAAGATTGATGCCCAAAGTGAAAACTATGGTGTTGATGTGACTTATCAAGTGAACTCATATTGGCAAGTCGCGACGGGTTATAACAACCAGCATAACGAACGTGAACGTTGGGAAAGTAAACCGCAAACCAGTGATTATGATCCTTCAGGCGATGGCAGTTATAAAAACAAACCATATAACAAGTTAGAAGACTGGCAACAGCAATCATTCTATTTTGATTTGATGGGCTCGGTGACAACGGGCAATATTAGCCACGAATTATTAATTGGCGGTAACTACCTTGCGCATGAATACACCTCACTAAAAGTGAAAGGTGATAAGTTCGATGGCAATATTAAGGATGGCACTATTGTTGATCAGCCGGTATTAGATTATGCCGATGGTAAATCTGAGAGTGAAGATTATAAGTACTATGGTGTTTATGTTCAGGATCTGGTGACTTTAAATGATCAATGGCAGGTATTAGCGGGCGTTCGTTATGACCGTCAGGATAAAACCAATGCGAATAACAATGCGGTATTGCCGAAATTTGGCATCATTTATCACCCACAAGATAATGCATCTATTTACGCTAACTACAGTGAAAGTTTTGAACCATTGGGTCGTGTACTCGAGGACGGCCCTAGTGGCAATAATGGTATGGAGTTAGATCCAGTTAAGGGTAAGATGTATGAACTTGGCACAAAATGGGAAGTTCTGGATAATAAATTAGCTATTAATGCCGCTATCTTTGATATTACTCGTAGTAATATTAAGCTAGTTGAAGAGGTGGATGATGGTGACATAACAACCCAGGGTGGTGAACAACATCACCAGGGTGTAGAGCTGAGTGCGATTGGTAAGGTTAGCTCTGATTTTTCTCTGATCACTTCGGTGATGTATCTTGATGCTAAATATGCGGAACATAATGAGTTTGCGGAAAATCGTCCTGAAGATGTGCCGGAATGGACAGCATCAATCTGGAGTAAATATGCATTTACTGAGCAACTATCTGTTAATTTAGGCGCTTATTACGAAGGTGAACGCTATGGTGATGCTAAGAACGAATTCTTAAAAGACAGCTATATCCGTATTGATACTGGGATTAGTTACCAAACTTCAGTTGCCGGTAACGAGCTGCAACTTCGTCTTAATATCGATAACCTGTTCGATACGGATTATCTTGCAGGCGGTGAAAATGGCGAGGTGAATGTGGGTGAACCAAGAACCTTTAAATTTGGTGTTAGCTATACGCTCTAACAGCTTCTCATCTTTCTAATTATTAAGGAGGTCAATTTCAATTGACCTCCTAGTTGGAAGCTTTTTTAGGTAAACTCGTCCATACACGGTCTACAGACATGAGTAAATGTATGGCAAATAGATATGAACGCATTGTGAGTGAGTAACAGCTCTAACACAGAAAGGGGCATAAACGTGATGACTGAGAAATGTAACTGCTATTAAATCCAGAGTGAAACATGCAACACCTGAGTTTTGTACTATATTTATTATAGTGAAACATGCAACAGGTGATTATTATGTTCAAAGTTGAAAAAGAAGAAGTGGTATACATTTATGAGAAAGTAGGGCGTGATTATGTAGACGCATTTCAAGCGCATACTGATAAATGTAAAGTGACAGATTTTGGTCACATAGAGCGTATTCTTCGGGCATCAGATGACGAAGTAGAGCAAGCCATAGAGTCCTATATTAATATGCTTGTTGAACAACTGAAACCTAAATATATTAAGTCTTTGCGTTCAAGCTTACGTAGCGTGAGAGCCAGAAATAAGCGCTTAGGAAATGCCAAAGTGAGCAGTGTGACTGTTGATGTGGACTTAATTAATTCTTTGAATGAAATTAAAACCCATTACCCCGACCAGAAGTTAACGAATGCCGATGTCATTAAATTAGCCGTTGAAGCGTTGAATAAAGAACTGAATTGCGCGAAATGATTTTTGGTTAGCTAGGCTCACTTGATTGTAGATAGTAAACTGTAATCTCATATAAAACGGTTGCATGTTTAGATGGTGAAACATGCAACAGGTAGCGATTCTTGCATTACCTCGATAATCACCCTAAGATAGCACTGTATAAATCAACAGTGTTATTATCATGAATATAATCCCAATTTCCGCTAGCGCGGGTATAACAGGTTTCGAAAGTCCGGCAGCAGAATATCACCAACTACCATGCACCTTAGATGAGGTGCTGATTGAGCACCCCAGTGCCACATTTATTGGCAAGGCGTGTGGGGATTCAATGGAAGGTGTAGGTATTTTTGATGGTGACCTACTCATTGTCGACAGGCATGTGACGGCCAATCAACACGATATTATTGTGGCCAACTTCAATGGTGAATTTGTGTGCAAGCTACTTGATGTTCGCCAGCGTATGCTGGTGTCTGCAAATGAGAAGGTTAAGCCTGTCTACATTCATGATTTAGACTCTTTCAGCATTGAAGGTGTTGTTATTCGGTCTATCCGTTGTCATCGCCCCAGCCATTTATTGGATGATAAATAGTGTTTGCCCTTGTTGACGCTAATTCATTTTATTGCAGTGCTGAGCAAGTCTTTCGTCCTGACTGGCGTAACAAACCCATTGTGGTGTTATCAAATAATGATGGCTGTATCGTAGCGGCTAACCGTAGGGCTAAAGAATCGGGTATTCCTAAATTTAAACCTTACTATCAAGTCAAAAAGCTGTGCGAGAGAAAAGGCGTTGTCGCACTGTCTTCAAATTATGAGCTTTATGCCGACCTTTCAGCAAAGATGATGCAAGTCATAGGTCGTTTTGCACCTGAGCAACACATTTACAGTATTGATGAATCATTCCTATCATTTAAGCAAACTTACCCTGCAATACCTTGTTTGCGAAGTCATGGTGCAACAATACGACGCGCAGTATGGAAAGAGTGTCGACTCCCCGTTTGTGTTGGCATTGGCCCAACACTAACATTAGCCAAAATCGCCAATCAAGCTGCCAAAAACATACGGGGATATAACGGTGTTTGCGTGCTTGATAACGAGCCTGAGCGCTTAAAGGTTCTGGCACAAATGGATGTTTCAGATGTATGGGGTATTGGCCGTGCATATTAACCACCATGGAGATCACCTAATAACATCGATGGAGATCACCCAATAACCTCAATCAAGATCAGCTAATAACATTCATGGAGATCACTTTTGACCTGAAATGTTATTGAGTGATC
>Ga0105356_10004986_pt1 | contig 12719 bp, 10 predicted proteins | sample GOMGulsemesocosm_3_FD_83502 | JGI IMG/M metagenome (GOLD analysis project Ga0105356, IMG submission 83502) | Methane-oxidizing microbial communities from mesocosms in the Gulf of Mexico - GOM9D Gulf of Mexico | ecosystem: Environmental > Aquatic > Marine > Cold seeps | place: Gulf of Mexico...
AATAGCGCGATTTTCTGACATAACAAAAATATTCTCTTTTGCTAAGATTGATAATGCAGGTAATTGATCGGGGATTTTAATGGGCATATTTAAGTAACCTAATAAGAAATTATCATAACTATTTCATTAATTAGCATGTTACTTAGATTGCTAGATATGTCAACATCTAAACGTATAGACGTCTAAAAAGGATTTATAAAGATACATTTCATAGTATAGCTGACTGTAATCCCCCTTTATTCGGTGCAATTGTAATAACGTACTTTTACTGCTTGATGAACTGGGGATGGTTAATTTATCGCATCAAATTATGCGCACAAAGATATTGGTTAACCAAAGAAGGAGCACCTACTTACAATAAGTATATCAATACTGTTCATCAGCTAATACGGATAGAAATTATCGGTAATTTTCGCAAAAAAAAAGCCTCTCAATAGAGAGGCTTAACATCACTTAGTCCCATCAAAACTAAACAACTTATTTACAAAATATACCCGCGTATATCATGCCCTAGTTAGTGGTAGAGCATGCATTACAACGAGTTACTTTTCTAACTTGACAAAGTAATCGAATATTTCTGGTACGTTACCGTTACCCATGCCGGCATCAACTGCTGCTTGAAGGTTAGTAGAAGTACCTTGAGCGATTAATGACTCGCTGCCTAAGTCTTCAACCATCGTTAAAAAGTAGCCTAAATCTTTATTTGCATTAGCAATTGAGAAGCCTAGATCACTAACATTATCGACAGCGTAGTTTTTACAAAACTGCATGAACGGTGAATTAGAAGGACCTGTAGACATAATATCGAATAATTGTTGACGGTCAACACCAGCTTTGTCAGCAACAGCGAAGGCTTGTGACATTGCAGTAACCGTCGTCATGCCCATGAAGTTATTGATTAACTTAGTTGTGTGACCGGCACCTAAAGCGCCCAAGTGGAAGACATTCTCGCCTTGATCTTCAAGCACAGACTTAACTTTGTTGAACGTATCTATATCACCCGCTGCCATGATATTTAATAGACCATCTTTAGCATGTGCTGGGGTACGACCTAATGGAGCGTCAACCATGCCTGCGCCTTTAGCGGCAAGATCTGCACCGATTTTTCGTGTAGAAGCAGGGATTGAAGTACCGAAATCAACTAATACCGAACCATCTTTAATGCCAGCTAATATACCATTTTCGCCGTAAACAAGCTTCTCAACAACCGTTGAAGTGGTCAGGCAAAGCATCACTATGTCACTAGCTTCAGCCAGCTCTGCAGGTGATTTAGCTTCAGTTGCATTGCCACGAGCAATAACGTTCGCAACCACGTCTTTGTTAAGATCCATTACAACCAGCTCGTAGCCTTTGTTTTGTAAATTTTCAACCATGTTACCGCCCATAAGGCCAAGGCCGATGAAACCTATTGTAGGTTTTGTCATATCTAACTCCTAAATATATTGCTGTATGTTAATCTGAGTGTGAAATTGGTCACCTCACAGGCGGCGCGCTTTTATTTGTATAATAAGCTAACTCAGGGTTCAGATTAATGTCTGATATAAGTCACTAATGACGCTAAAGCTGAAGCTGAATATTGTTATCAAAGACATTGCTAATGCTTAGTGCATACTAAAAATCAATATACAGCTAATTTAATACAGCATTACTAGCCAATTAATATAACTTCACCCAACCTACCTAACAAAATGGTAATACCGAAACACCTAATTGTCAACCAATTATTTAACAGTGTATTACCAATGTCTATTCGGTGTATTGCCAATAACGATAGATTAGCAATCGCGGTCATACTACTTTACCGTTATGCAATAGAGATTTGATATTAAATAATAGAATTTAACAATGACAGCAAATCGATCAAACATTGAGCACAGCTCCGATTTAAGATGATATTCACTCAAGTTGATATTACTTAATGAAAGGTAGCTGAGACAGTAAAGCATTGAATAGCAATACTTTCTTAGTTAATTAGTTAAAATGTTTCGAGAAGGTTTAGTGCCTATTAAGGCACTCAGTAAGCTATAGTAGTTAAGTTTACTGAGAGTAATTTAGAGTACAAAAAAAACGATAACTTACGTCTAAGCTATCGTTTTCGCGTTAAGTAAGTTATTACTCACGCATACTTTGATCGGTTTTTTGATGCTATGGCTCTGATTACATTACTCTACCCATACAAGTCTAATAATAAAGGTTTGATAATACCGAGCTGCTAAGGCTGCTTTATTCTGCCGCTTCGGCTGTTGCCTTTTCAGTTTCTTCTGTGCTGTTTTTAGTTAAGAATAATGCGCGTAACTTGCCATCAACATCTTTTGCCATATCTGGATGCTCCGCTAGATATTTAGCCGCATTTGCCTTACCTTGACCAATACGCTCACCATTACAGCTATACCATGCACCGGCTTTTTCTACAAAATCATGTTTAACGCCTAAGTCAATCAATTCCCCCAGGTTATTGATGCCTAGGCCATAAAGAATTTGGAATTCAGCTTGCTTAAAAGGAGGCGCTATTTTATTTTTAACTACTTTTACTCGGGTTTCATTGCCGACAATTTCATCACCATTTTTAACCGCACCGATACGACGAATATCAAGACGAACAGACGCATAAAACTTTAAGGCGTTACCACCGGTTGTGGTTTCAGGGCTACCAAACATCACACCAATTTTCATACGTATTTGGTTGATAAAAATCAACATAGTATTCGATTTTTTCAAGTTACCCGTTAATTTACGCATAGCTTGAGAAAGCATACGTGCCTGTAACCCCATGTGCGAGTCACCCATATCGCCTTCAATTTCAGCTTTAGGGGTAAGTGCCGCAACCGAGTCAACGACAATAACGTCGATAGCGCCAGAGCGAGTTAACATGTCAACAATTTCCAGCGCTTGTTCACCGGTATCTGGCTGCGAAATCAACAATTCGTTGATATTAACACCTAATTTTTCAGCATAAACAGGGTCAAGCGCATGCTCAGCATCAATAAAAGCACAAACTTTATTATTACGCTGTGCTTCAGCAATTACCTCTAAGGTAAGTGTGGTTTTACCACTTGATTCCGGACCGTAAATTTCAACAACCCTACCCATAGGTAAACCGCCAGCGCCTAAGGCGATATCTAATCCTAATGAACCGGTAGAAATAGTTTCTACGTCCATAGTATTATTATCACCAAGCTTCATTATTGAACCTTTACCAAATTGTCTTTCGATTTGACCTAAGGCTGCTGCTAATGCTTTTTCTTTATCGTCTTTCATGTGTTGCTCCGGTGATAACTTCTGGGATTTCGTTTAGATGCGACCAGTATACTGTATGGTCGTACAGTATCAAGCTTTTTTAAAATATTTTTTATTTTATAAAAACAAACCCACAACCGGTACTTTTAAGTAACTGATATTAAAAAACAAAACAACCAGCAATAACTTTATGAAAAAACTTATAAAAAAGTTATCACTTAAAAAAGCAGTCTGTTTACAGTAGTACTACTATTTAGCTTAGCTCACAGCAACACCGTAAAAATATAATGATAACTTAAACATTAGCAGAAAATATTTTCAGTTTATTATTCGTAATCATTACTCAACGTTAAGCGCTTAATTTGTCTTAAATGAAGCTTTCAAGTCTATATCACTAGCCGTGTATATTTTTCCAAAGTATTATAGTCAGCAATTATGTTTATCCTTGTTCTTGAACGTTACTATCTGTGCTTTACTGCAAAAAATGTAAAGGAATGTGCTCAAGAAATACCTGATTAATCGACTCTACGACAATAAAAGCTAACTACGACATGACAGACTTATCTCAACACACCCCAATGATGCGTCAGTACTTAACCATCAAAGCAGAATTTCCTAGCACATTAATTTTTTATCGTATGGGTGATTTTTATGAGCTATTTTTTGACGATGCAAAAAAAGCATCGGATCTTTTAGATATTTCATTAACGGCTCGGGGTAAAACCGGCGGTAATGCTATTCCAATGGCCGGTGTTCCTTATCATTCGATAGAGAATTATTTAGTTAAGCTAGTGCAATTAGGTGAAAGCGTTGCTATTTGTGAACAAATTGGCGATCCAGCCACGAGTAAAGGTCCGGTTGAACGTAAAGTTGTTCGTATTATTACGCCTGGTACTGTCACCGATGAGGCTTTATTAGTCGATAGACAAGACAATTTAATTGTTGCTTTATTTGAAAACCAGCATGCAAATAAAAAAGCTTCAGAGCCACAATTTGGTCTCGCATATTTAGATATTGCCAGTGGCCGTTTTGTGTTAACCGAGCCTCAAACCACTGAGCAGCTACAGGCTGAATTACAACGACTTGCTCCTGCTGAATTATTATATTCGGAAACATTATCTGATTTTCAGCTGATAGAACAGTACAAAGGCTTACGGCGACGTCCTGAATGGGAGTTTGATTTACAAACCGCCATTGCTCTACTTAACAAACAATTTGGTACTAAAGAGCTCAGCGGCTTTGGCGTTGCCAATAAATCATTAGGTTTGGCAGCTGCGGGTTGTTTATTTCAATACGTAAAAGACACTCAACGCACCGCCTTGCCTCATATTCGCGCTATTATTAGTGAATCTGCCACTAAAGGGGTGGTACTCGATGCCGCAACCCGTCGAAATCTAGAGCTAACCCAAAATCTGCAAGGAGGAATTGACAATACCTTAGCCGATATTATTGATAAATCATCAACGCCAATGGGCTCTCGTTTACTTAAACGTTGGTTACATTTTCCGCTGCGTGATCTTAAGATATTAACCAATAGACAAAATGCCACCGAACAAATCATAGCAAATGAGCTGTACTTAGCTATTCAACCGGTATTTAAAGGTTTGGGGGATATTGAGCGGATCGTCTCTAGAATAGCCTTAGGTTCAGCGCGTCCTCGAGATTTTGCGCGGTTACGATTTGCCCTGCAGCAACTCCCTGAGTTACAAACTATCTTAGCGCAGGCCGAAGCCGGATATATTCAACAACTTAGCCAGTCTTGTTTACCTCTTACTAACATCCAAACTTTACTTGAGCGCGCCATTATTGACAACCCGCCGGTGCTCATTCGCGATGGTGGCGTGATAGCGCCCGGTTACGATACCGAGCTAGATAGATTAAGAGACTTAAGCCAAGGTGCTAAAAATTTTCTAGCTGAGCTTGAGCAAAGAGAGCGTGATAGAACCGGCATTCCAACCTTAAAGGTTGGCTATAATAAGGTGCATGGTTTCTTTATCGAGATCAGTAGAAATGCTGCTAATGAAGTTCCTGACAACTATATACGCCGCCAAACGTTAAAGAACAATGAGCGCTTTATCACTGAAGAGCTAAAAGAACACGAGCATGAAGTATTAAGTGCTCAAAGCCAATTTCTCGCATTAGAGAAACGACTATATCAAGCGCTATTTGAACAGATTTTACCTGAGCTCTCCAGGTTGCAAACTCTGAGTCAAGCAATCGCTGAGCTCGATGTACTCACCACCTTTGCAGAACGTGCCATTAGTTTAAATTACGTTAAACCGATATTGTCTGAAACAGCAGGTATTAATATTGATGCTGGTCGACATCCCGTGGTGGAGCAAATGACTGCTGAAGCATTTATCGCCAATCCGGTAGTATTAACCGACCAGCGAAAAATGCTAATTATTACCGGCCCTAATATGGGGGGGAAATCGACTTATATGCGTCAAACCGCCTTAATAGTATTACTTGCCCATGTTGGCAGTTTTGTTCCTGCTGATGCCGCTCATATCGGCTTGGTTGATCGTATTTTCACACGAATTGGCGCATCAGATGATCTTGCTAGTGGCCGTTCTACCTTTATGGTAGAAATGACCGAAACCGCAAATATTCTTCATAATGCCACCGATAAAAGCTTAGTGTTATTAGATGAAATTGGCCGTGGCACTAGCACCTATGATGGCCTATCGTTAGCGTGGGCGTGCGCGGAAATGTTGGCATTAAAAACTAAAGCATTTACCTTGTTTGCTACCCATTATTTTGAGTTAACCTTATTAGCCCAAAATATCGATAACTTAGCGAATGTGCATTTAGATGCCATGGAGCATGATGACAGTATTATCTTTATGCATGCTATTCAAGAAGGCGCAGCCAGTAAAAGCTTTGGCTTACAAGTTGCCCAGCTTGCCGGTGTGCCTAAAGGGGTAATTAAACGAGCGAAACAGCGATTAGGTGAATTAGAGGCTCAACAGGCACCAACAATATTACCCGAAAAATCAGCTAGCTTTGAGCAATTAACGCTAGTCGCTGATGATCATCCTGCTATTGATACCTTGCGCAGCTTAGATGTTAATAATCTATCACCACGCCAAGCATTAGAGTTACTGTTTGAGTTAAAAGAACAGCTCTAACAACACTCAATATGATCAAATGCTGTTAACGTTTACTTAATATTCGTTAACAGCAGCAAACTTAACTATTATCCATTTCCCTTTCATCATGCTCCTGTTCATCACTTTACTTTCAAGCCATTAACAGTGGTGAACATTCACTCATAGTGGTTAGCCCTCGCATATTAAGTGGTGCTGGTGCGAACGGTCAATTATTGTCGCTATTGAGTCAATACAAGTTGCCAACCTATTATCTATATTAAATATCATAATAAGTAGATAACATTACGAGTAAGGTGATCACCATTATGGGCTTTATTTTAGCAGCGATACCACTATTTTTTATCTTGATAGCCATAGAGTTAGTGGCGGATAAAGTGAAGGCGACTAACTATTATCAATTTAATGATGCGATAAACTCGTTGCAGCTTGGTATTTTCAGTCGTATTACCGGCGTGCTCAAAGCATTATTACCGTTCTCAATCTATCTATACATTTACGATAATTACCGACTATTTACTCTTGCAGACGATCATAACTTTACTTGGCTATTTGCATTTGTTGTTTACGATCTAGCCTACTACTGGGTGCACCGCTTGAGCCATAGGATCAATATAATGTGGGGTTCACATGTTGTTCATCATTCTAGTGAAGAATATAATTTAACCACCGCATTGAGACAAACCAGCACCCCGGCTGTTTTTTCTGGATTAATACTTATTCCCTTAGCCTTTAGTGGTATTTCACCATTGATGTTACTTTCTTGTGGCGCTTTAAATTTAATTTACCAGTTTTGGGTGCATACTCGCCATATTAATAAGCTACCTAAGTTGTTTGAATATATTTTTGTTACCCCCAGCCATCACCGTGTACATCATGCGCTGAATCGTGATTATATCGACAAGAATTTTGCCGGGGTTTTCATTCTCTGGGATAAACTGTTTAATACTTTTCAAGCAGAAAAGAGTGAGATTAAAATTGTTTATGGTGTCAGTCACCAATTAAAAAGCTGGAACCCAATTTGGGCTAACCTCCAAGTGTATTTAGTCTTATGGCAAGACAGCCTCGCGACAAAAAAATGGGCTGATAAAGTACGGGTATGGCTCAAACCGCCAGGTTGGCGTCCTGATGATGTATTAAGTGCTAATCCTCGCAGCTTTGTCACCACAAAGACCATGAAAAAATATGACGTAAAGCTATCGTCTCCAGAAAAGCTTTACATCTTGATCCAGCATGCCCTGATTATATTAATGACCTTTTGGTTCTTATTAACATTACCAAGCATTAATATTGGGGTAGCGATTTTCGTCGCCTGCTTTGCAACATTTGCTTTATTCAGTATTTCAGCACTGCAAGAGCAAAAGCACTATGCGTTATATATAGAGATAACCCGTATTACCGTAACCTGCCTACTAGTGCTATATTTTTTACCCTCAGGTTGGTATTTACTTGGTAGTGGGCTGTCGATTTTATATTGCTTAATTTCTCTTGCCATCGTTGTGACTAATTACAAAATGTATTTTCCTGCGGTACAACAGCGGCACATTATTACACCTAAAACAGACGGCTAAATTTTTATGGTGAATTATTATCGCTACACAAAGGAATTGGTGTCGGCTGTAAACGAAAGGATTGTGGTGTTTTCCCCGTCCAGCGCCTGAATGCGCGTTGAAAAGCACTTTGCTCTGAGTAACCAAGCATAGTAGAAATATACATTAATTTATGATCGGTTTGGCTCAAGTATGAGACTGCTAAACTTTTTCTAATATCTTCTAACAGACTGGTTAAATTAGTGCTTTCTTTTTGAAATTTTCGCTGTAATTGCCGAGTGCTTAATCCTAAATGTTGGGCAATATCATCTAGCTTAGGTACCCTGTTTGGCAACATTTCAATAATATATTGATTTATTATTGCTAAAGAGGCATTCGCACGCTTTTCTGCCAATAAGTTTTCCGCATGACAACATAGTACATTTAGCACCGCGTCATTTTGGTTAATCAAGGGTAAGTGTAGTGACGACTCTTTAATAACTATCCCGTTGAAGTTGGCTTGAAAGTGTACCTCACAGCCAAAGAACTCTTGGTAATGTTGTTCATTAGCAAGGGGTTGATGAACAAAATGCACTGAAACCGGCTTGTCTTCACTTAACGTGTTAGAAAAAGCAAACGCAACCCAAGCAGTAATGACCTGCTCAATGCTATTAGTCGTTGCCGATGCATCAGAAAGCCAGCGCATAGTCACCAGCCCATGTTCTTGAATATGATATGCTCTTCCTAAAGCACTCATTAGACATTGATATCTTTTTTGAAAATATAACGCTTGCACCAGATTTTCACTGGCCATAACTATATGGCCAAGTAAGCCCCACTCACCTGGATAGAACGCTTTCCCATGTTCAAAACCAAGGTTATTGCAGTCTAATTTTTTACTCGCATATGCTCGAAGGCGTTCATAATCTGCAATGCTAAAATGTTTCTCGTCTGAAGTTAAATCGGCTGAGGTACATTGTAAAACCGCCAACGACTCATTAATTGAGATGCCACGAGACCTTAAAAAATTTACCAAACCGTACATAGCATAATGAGGTAAAATCGTGATAAATCCTGACATGGCTAGCTTTGCTGTTGCTGCTTCACTAAGCCAGCCAAAATAAAGAACTGCGCCAAATAGTAGGTGATCATCACTAAATGATCCGATAGTGGTAAGGGCGATTTAAATATAGACTGTGCCAGTAATGCATCGGAGCAGATAAAACAACCAGCACCAAATATAGTTAACTTATCCATACCTGACAATAATGCGCTGATCCCCATACAAGAAATAACAATCAAATACACGGTAACCGGTACCATTAATTCATTGGTACTCGGTAAAATATACACCGCCATTGCCCCAGAAAAAATAGCTACGACTACCGCGCCAATCAACCTAGGCTTTAGATCATTATCGGGCTGTCGGTCGCGATAGAAGGAGATAGTATAAATAAGCTGAGCGACTAAAAAAGCCCCTAAGCCAAAGATAAATGCATTGGCAATAGTGAGTGACAAGAACACATCACCTACAACACTAAAAACCAGCGCGCCATTAATACAATAGCGAAGCTTACCTGATAACTGCGTTGTACATATCGATATTAATATCAACAGCGGTATAACTTTGACCACGAAGTCAAAAGAGTAAGGTAAAAACAGCTGTGAAATTAAGTAGATTATTGAAAAGGTAAAGAATAGTTTGGTTAATATTGGATTAATCATTTTATTATTATTTTTAGTAGGCGTGTTACTCAATATACCTCGGCTAATATGCAAACGAAAGTACTCTGTAATAATACAGGCTAGCGTTCAATCTTACCAAGTAGGTAAAATAAGGTAACAATAACGTTAGAATCTCGCTTTTGGCTAATGCTATATGAAGGGTGACTAACATTTCAACGGCAACAAAAAAGGCTGTAAAGAAAAACCTTACAGCCTTAGTTATTTAACATTTATGTCGATTAATCTAGCGATAACCTACGGTAGCAATTATTTAAGAAACTTACTGAGCTTCAAATATTGCTTCAATCGATAAGTTTTGCTGACTCAAGATATCACGCAATCGTTTCAGTGCTTCAACTTGAATTTGACGAACACGCTCTCGCGTTAGCCCAATTTCACAACCAACATCTTCCAATGTTGCAGCTTCATAGCCCATTAAACCAAAACGTCTTGCCAGTACCTCTCTTTGTTTAGAATTCAGCTCATTTAACCAACCAATAATATTATTGCTCATATCTGCTGATTGTAAGTCACCTTCAGGACCACAGTTTTTTTCATCTGCAATCACATCGAGTAGTACTTTATCTGAATCACCTGCAAAAGGGGTATCTACTGACGCTATTCGCTCATTTAAACGGAGCATTTTATTAACATCGGCAACGGGTCTATCAAGCGAGTTGGCTATTTCTTCAGCGCTCGGCTCATGATCTAATTTTTGGACAAGTTCACGTGAAGCACGTAAATAGATATTTAATTCTTTAACAACATGAATTGGCAAACGGATAGTACGCGTTTGATTCATTATTGCACGTTCAATGGTTTGACGAATCCACCAAGTTGCATAGGTTGAAAAGCGAAAACCTCGTTCGGGATCAAACTTTTCTACAGCGCGGATTAAACCTAAGTTTCCTTCTTCGATTAAATCCAGTAACGGTAAGCCACGATTGTTATAACGTCTAGAAATTTTTACCACTAAACGTAAATTACTTTCAATCATACGTTTTCTTGCTTTCTCATCTCCTTTGAGTGCTAGTCGTGAAAAATAAACCTCTTCTTCTGCACTCAATAATGGCGAAAATCCGATTTCGCTTAAATAGATTTGAGTTGCATCTAAGTTTGATGAGGTTTCTTCCTTCTCATTCTTTACTGCGGTTTTTTCTTTTTCTTTTACCATGTTGTTCTCCCATATTTAACATCGCAAATACACGTTAATTTTTAAATATATCTACCTTCTCTTCTTTAATGGTTAATACTCGCTATAATTTAGCGCTTATAGGAATATCTTTATTATTATTTTTTATTGTGTGTTTTGGTCTTTTCTACATCATCTTTTCGGTAAATACTTCAACGGGTTTACTGACTTGCCTCGAAAACGTACTTCAAAATGAAGCATGACACGTTGCGAGTCTGTATCGCCCATTTTAGCAACATAATCCCCTGCTTTAATGTATTGTTGTTCCTTGACCAGTAGTGCGTCATTGTGAGCGTATGCGCTGAGATAATCATCATTATGTTTAATAATAACTAACTTGCCATATCCTCTTAAGCCACTACCAGCATAAACAACCTTTCCATTGGCGGCGGCTTTGATCTTAGTGCCACGACGCCCAGCGATATTAATGCCTTTATTACCTTGTGCTTTAGAAGAAAAGCCCTTAACAACACTACCTTGTACTGGCCATTGCCATTGACTTATTTTTTGTGAAAAACTTGCCTTATTAGCTAATGATGCTTCGTTACTTTTCTTCTTTTTTACATTACTTTTCTTCTTGTTTACATTTTCACCATACGCCTGCTTTTTTGTAGATGCAAGTGTCTTTTTTACTGGTTTACCACTGGTCTGATTAGAGCTTATAGTCTGCTTCTTGCTCAAAGACTGACTCTGTCTAACTTTAGTGGTTTTTTGACTATTTTTAGTCGTTAAAAATAATTTTTGTCCTGGGTAAATATTATAGGGTGGTAACAGTTTATTTATGGTCGCTATTTTCCTAACATCAGAGTTAGCTCGCCATGCTATTGAATACAAGGTTTCCCCTGGTTTTACTTGATATTCAAGGCTACTGATCTCATTTTTCACCCGCTCTTTAAGAGGAATACTGCTATATACATTTACTACCGGCGCTGGCTTTTCTCTTGAAGAACAAGCAAAAAGGCAAAGCATCAAACAAATGTAACAAAGTATATGTCGAAGGAAAGAAAATGAAGGTGTTAACGCACAGTATTGGCGACTGCATGGCTCAAGCTTAAAAATGGCGATTAACTGTGCTGCTAACATAAGACTAACTATACAGTTTAGCGTAAGAAGATATAGGCGATCACAATCAAGGCAACTAAGCCCCAACCAAGTACATCAACCCATTGTCGTAACTTTTGCTCCATGGCAGCTCCGCCCCATTGGATCAAACCCGCAACCAGAAAAAATCGCATGCCTCGACCAATCGCCGATGCAAGTAGAAACGGTAAAAATGCCATGTGTAGGAAACCGGCACTCACGGTAAATAGTTTATAAGGTATTGGTGAGAATCCAGCGATAAACACTACCCAAACACCCCAAGTTGCAAACCAATCCATGGCGATATCGAATCGCTGTTGATAACCAAAGTCAGTGATCAGTGGTTGTATCCAAGGTTCAAACATCCAAAACCCCAAAAAGTATCCGACAATGCCGCCAACGATAGAGGAAATAGTAGTTAAACTTGCTAATCGCCACGCACTTTCAGGCTTAGCAAGCACCATTGGTGCCAAGAGTACATCCGGCGGAATAGGAAAAAAAACTGATTCAGCAAAAGTGAGTAACGCAAGTATGCTGGGCGCAAATTTATGCTCAGCCCATTTAAGTGTCCATTCATAAATAGCAGTAAACAATTTCATTATAACAAGGCTCCCGGTACTAATGGCACAAAGCGTACCGCTTCGACTTGTTGCTCGTTATATTGCTCGCCTACTCGGGTAATAATTTTTAAAATTTGAGTTTGCTCTCCAACCGGAATAACCAAACGTCCACCGTCGTTAAGTTGTGCTAATAAGGCGGCAGGTACACTCGCCGCAGCAGCGGTAACAATAATAGCGTCAAAGGGGGCTTTACTTGCCCAGCCTTGCCAACCGTCGCCGTGCTTCA
>Ga0105356_10004994_pt1 | contig 12709 bp, 14 predicted proteins | sample GOMGulsemesocosm_3_FD_83502 | JGI IMG/M metagenome (GOLD analysis project Ga0105356, IMG submission 83502) | Methane-oxidizing microbial communities from mesocosms in the Gulf of Mexico - GOM9D Gulf of Mexico | ecosystem: Environmental > Aquatic > Marine > Cold seeps | place: Gulf of Mexico...
CCAATACGTTATTGCTCAACGCTGAACTCGACTGGCCAACGCTACCGATACATATCCGCACTTTATTACGTGATCAAAAGTTCGATAGCGCTCTTTTTGCTAGCGTGCGTTTACATAACGGGCAACAAGTATTCGACTTCAAATTAATTTACGCCGATGGCCGTAACCAACAAGGCAGTATCAGCTACCCTTCATTACCCGCAGCAGCACAATCGATCAGTCAACAATTGTTGTATTTATTAAGACCGGAACAAAGGCGTTCAGCAAAAACTGAAACAGTCGATGACTTATTCGACCCCATTGCAGCGCAAGCTCTCGCTCAAGGTATGCAAGCACTACAAGAAGAAGGACCTATTAATGCGCAAAAATATTTCCAAGCGTCTCTCACCATTCAACAAGATAGCCCCTGGACCCGAGCTTGGTTAGCACGCAGCCGTTACGCGCTAGGAAAATGGGATGAAGCAGAAAATTTGTTTAACGAAATCACAACGGCACAACGACAAAGCGATATCAGCCTCGATGCGTTCATTGCCTATTGGCTCGCTGAGCTGGCCTACCGCCGAGGTGATGATCAACTACAAATATTAGTTGATGGTGCAACTAAAAAATCAGAGCAAGCCCTTGACCCGAAACAAATGGCACAGAATTACAGACTGCAAGCTAGCATCGCTTGGAATACTATGGATTGGGAAAGCCACCGAATATGGATGGAAAAAGCCGATCAGCTATTTTCTGCGAGTAACGACCTGACGATAGAAGCTGATAAACTGTTTTATCTCGGCAACCCAAGCAACGAAGGCTTAGAAAAGAACCCACAGAATGATTTACTACTAAACCAAGCACGCCTGCAAAAAGCACTCAACTTTTACCAACAGCTCAACAATCAACCAATGATTGCGGCTAGCCAGCTGGCTATCGCACAAAACTACATGCTCGACTTACCCAGTCGCGAGCAAGCATTGAATCAAGCACTGATACTTTACCGTCAGCTTGAACAACCTTTTGAACTAGCACAAACCCTAATCTACGCAGGTTTTTATCAAGTGCAGTTACACCATGGCGAAAAAGCTATGACCTACTTCAACGAAGCCAAACAAATAGCAGTACAACTGGGTTCAAACTCTTTATTAAATAACACTGACTTTTACCTAGCCTTTGCCATGCTCGACCAAGGTTTAGACCAAACGGCCTTAGGCAGACATCCAACACATAAAGAGAAACTGCAACAGGCCATCAACTTACTCGAGAGCTTTATCGAAATACAAACGGCTCCCTATTATCATGCCAGTGCTCTGGTCTTTCTTGGCTGGGCATACGCAGATTTAGACAATTATGAGCAAGCACTCGACGTATTAAACCAAGCAAAAACATTGAATAAAGAACTTAATATGGAAACCAGCTTTGGCTACAGCAGCTACTCCATCATGCGCATTCACCTAGCACGCAAAGACTACTCTGCGATTATTGCTATGAGTGATGATAAAATAACCACGCGATTGCAAGCCAACTTCTTAGCCCGGGCATACTTTGAAAGCAATCAGATTGGCAGAGCCATAGAAACCCTAAGCAATTTTAAATCGCAGCTACCTAGCCTATGGCAAAATAAAGACGAACAGCGTTTAATCGATTATAGGAATTCACAAAAAGGGATAGTCTTACAACTACCCAGTGAACCGAAAGCACATTTGGTTTATTGTGAGTCGGATTGGATAAAATAGAAAACCTCATACCAAGGAAGATCTTATGAGTTCTAAAAAGTATTTAGTATTACTGGCACTGTGCAGTACTAGTCTATTTTCATATGCCAAACAGGATCTAGTAACGAGTTACGTGCTGTATGCGCAAAATCAGCAAGGTGAAACTGTCGCCTTATTACGAACCATACAGCAATCTTTAAATGCGAACTGCCCAATCCCATTAATTGACAATTTACCTGGCAATAAACTCATCATGCAAGTTAGGGAAAACCCCTCAGAGAAAGATTTTCCTATTACCGTCTGCGAAGCCATATACCCCAAAAACACACAATTATACTTAACAGATAAAGCACTGTTAAAACCGTCTTATAATTCTGAAAATATTGCCGTACTGGGGGATTCTGGCTGTAAATCATCCAAACAAGATTGCACATTAAATTCAGACAACTGGTTTTTCAATACCCTTGCAGATATCGCAGCCTCAACTCAGCCTAATGTCGTGTTGCATATGGGGGATTATAATTACAGTGGCACTCCTGGCAGTATCAAAATACAAGGCCTAAACAATAAAGTGCAGGTGTATGATGCAGGAGACAATACCACCCAAGGCATGTGTAAAATTGCCGGGCCTTATTATGGTCAAAATAGCGAAGGCAGTGATTTTAGAGACAGCTGGAAACACTGGCAGCAAGACTTTTTTGCCCCAGCAAAAAACTTACTGAATAGCACGCCTTGGGTATTTGCAAGAGGAAATCATGAGCTGTGCAGCCGTGCAGGTGAAGGCTGGTTTTACCTACTCGACAGTAATTCTCCGCTTTTAGGGGAATATGTAAAACAACTAAACTGCCCCAAAGCTAATAACCCTAGCCCGACAGTTTTTAGCCAGCCCTTCGCGCTTAACCTTGATACGGCAAACATATTAGTTTTAGATTCAACCAATGCCTGCGATTCAGGTCTACTGAACTTAGAGCAGTATCAAAATCAATTTCAATTAGCAAAACGCATGCTGAAAACACTACCCGAAGGATTCAATATTCTACAAACTCACCGACCAATGTTCGCTTTTGATGAGCTTGCCAAAGTGGGAGCCTGCGGCGACAGCTCAAATAACAACCTATGCCCAATGAGCCAGACACTACAGCAGGCAAACTCTTTGACAGGCTTAACTGATGAATTGCAGCTGATCGTTTCAGGGCATATGCATCGCTTCCAAAGTATTAACTTTGACAATGCTAAGCTTCCTGCTCAATTGGTGGTGGGTACTAGCGGCGTATCTTTAGCAGGAAACTTCCCTAAACAAGCGACACAATTACAAGCGCAAGGCCAAAACACTTATGTAAACGGCATAAGCGATTATGGTTATTTGAAATTACAAATACCAACAGCTATTCACGCTAAAAAAGATACGTGGAGCGCACAATTGATTAGCAAGGAATCAGCAACTTTAATGAATTGCCAACCTGGGGGGAATCAATTGTGCAAAGCTCCACAATGAGCTAGAGAATAATATGCGGCAGGTAACGACTCGAATCTTGAGTCACTAAATTTGAATCTTCGCGAATTGAAATACCTGCCGCCTCATCATCAACCAACCAGCTGCCGACTAGCGTGTAGTTATCGCCAAACTTTGGCAGAGCATGCATTGCCTGATAAATATAACCTTCATCACCATAGGGGCCACTCGATGCGACCTCTTCTTGGCTATCACGAATAATACTGATATTGGCACCTTCCCGAGAGAAAATGGGCTTCTTGATCAATTCTTTAAACTGACTAGCCTGAGCCAATTCATCTTCAAAAAAGGAGGCTAATAAATTAGGGTGATTAGGAAACATTTTCCATAACATCGGCATTAGCGCTTTGTTTGATAAAATACTTTTCCAAGGCGGCTCAAGGTAACGAACATTATTATGACCTAATAAGCCCGCATACTTTTCTTCGAACATAAATTCCCAAGGATACAGCTTAAATAACCAGCTAATAACTTGGTCTTTTTTATCAGTAAAATTTCCTAATTGATCACGGCCAATATCTTCCATAAAGACAAAGTTGGTATTAAGCCCAGCAGCATTAGCACAATCTTGTAAATACTGAACCGTACCGCGATCTTCATCAGAACCTTTTGAGCAGGCAAAATGTAAATCGCGATCAGGGGTTAGAAACCCTAGGTCGGTAAAACGATTTACCAGCTTATCCTGCAGGCTATTAAATTGGTCAGCACGACGATCAAGCACGCGAGAGTCGACGTTGTCTTGCAGCCACATCCACTGCCAAAAGCCAGTTTCATAAAGGCTAGTCGGCGTATCGGCATTATTTTCATAAAGTTTGGCAGGCCCCGCTCCCGAATAAGCAAAGTCTAAACGAGAGTACAGACTAGGGTCGCCATTGAGCCATGAAGTACGGATTAAATCCCACTGCGATTTAGGAATACAAAAGCGCTTCATTAGCTGATCATCATTGATAACCTTAGCTACCACCTCTAAACACATCTGGTGTATTTCTTCGGTGGGCGCTTCAATATCTTTTTCAATTTGCTCTAAGCTAAATTGATAATACGCACTTTCATCCCAGTACTTCTCGCCATCAAGGGTATGGAATTTAAAACCAAATTCATCGGCTTTTTGTTGCCAATTGGCGCGTTCAGCAATCGGGATGCGTAACATTAATTAACCACCCCAACTTCTACTTTTACTGCCCCAGTTCGATTTGGCTGAAGCCATCGAGCCAAAACCACCACGAGAAACTGTTCGACTCACCGTAGGCTTGCGCTTTGAAACGCTGGATTTATTCGTCGTATAGCTGCCATTACTATTTTTACCAAGAACAGATCCGTCCGCTGTCATGATTTTATTGCGGTTACGCGAATTCGAACCTTGATAACGATAAACAGGATTGAATGCTTGCTGACGATTCATCAGGCTGCTCACCATATACCCCGCCATAAAGGGCATAAAGAAACCACCGCTGCTACGCTGACATTGACCATAGCCGAATTCAGCTTCGCAGGCATTAGCACTATTATACTTAGGCCCAGTACGCTCTGCTTCCGCAAGTGCGCGTTGATAAGTGATTTCACACTGTTCAAACGTTAACTCTGTTGATGCGACACAATCTTCAACGGTCTTAACAATCTTAACTTGTTCGGTTTGGCTACAACCGGTTAATGCAACCGCAATTCCTAACGCAAGGGAGTTAAAGGCAAAGCCCTTAGTAAAAACCTTGCTAGGTGCTTTACGCATAAAATCTAGACTAATATTTTGGCTACGTTTCATGACAGGCTCCTTAATAGCTCATACAAGCAGCATTAAGAAGACCTACTGAAATATTGGTAGCCGCAAGCATGATGCCAGCGCTAATTTCATTTTTTTCAATACGCTCAACAATGCGTGGCATAAAACCAAAACGTACTAAAACGAATGCCATTGTTTGAGCAACCAATGCGATTCCACCCCAGGTAGCAAAATCTACAATAGAGACCGCGTTACTCGCAGCGCCCGCAACCGCTATAGCAAAACCGACTATTGCACCGCCAAAGCCAATAGCAGCGGCCACATTCTGCTCTTCTTTAATTAGTTTCCATTCATCGTGCGGGGTAATAAAGGTATAAACCACTTTAAAGACCACTAAAAAAGCCATGGATATCGCAAAATACATCGAGAAATTCAATATGCTGGTTAATAATTCTGGGGTTTCCATAAGATTCTTCCTATCGAGAAATTAGATATTGTTGAGCGCTATATTATACGCTAATACAGTCATTAACCATGAATGGTTATCTGGGCGGGAGTAATTGTTATCCCCGTACTAATCACTAAGCAGCGGCCTAAGTTTCCAGATTCTTCTAGCTTCTCTTCAGCACTTAAGAATAAGGATTCTGTATTAGCATCCGTTATTTCACGCTCAAATAACATGGTGAATTGATCGGTTTGCGAACAGCTATTAGGTTCGTCGTAGGTTTTTTCATTCATATACACGGGATTATGATATTCAGTCACCGACGTCCACACACGCTGAAAATCATGACCTTCTAAGACATAACTCGGCTGGCCAATTTTATCATTCAATAATTCATCCCAAATCTCTTGCGAGCTAATATCTAAGGTATCGTAAAAATGAAACAATTTGACATCAACCACGTGCTCGTCTGATTGCCCACCTTCACTAATCACTTGCAGAAATGCATCATCATCGGTGTAAAAACGATAGACCCAAGTGCCATCCAAATCGACAAGTCCTGCCGCTTGAATAATATGAGTTTTAGCACCACCACTAATAATTAGCTCGGGCTCTAATAGCTTCAATAGCAAGCCATCAATTTCAAAACTCCCTCCCAACTTCAATCCCATAATAGAAGGAGAGTTATCGACTACCCAGGCATCGTCTTTTTTACCAAACAGTTTTTTGAACATACTATTTTTTCCTACTTAACAGAAAAACATTGATCATTAATCAATCGTTTCTCTGAGATGTAATAAAGAACATCATCAGCGCTGACAAGGCTTTCAAGCGCTGGATTTAAATCGATGTGAGCCTTATCTACAGTCTTAATACCAATAAGTGTCGCGTTATACTTGTGTTTAAAATCAGTAAATAACGAGCCAAAATCACAAGATTGCTGCTGCGGATAAACAACACTGTACTGAGTCATGCCATCCGTCGCATCTAACAGTTGCTTGTGCAGTAAGCTAGAGCCAGGATCGATAGTAGACTTAGCTAACATCTCAACCGAAACACTGGGAATTATTTCAATATTAGGGCAATGCTCTAATAACAATTCACCAACCTGTTCATCTTGAAAATACGCTGTCTTATGACTATCAGGGCTCATTTTTCGACAGAATAAAGCCGTGGTTAACGTCACATCATCTAATGGCGTATCAATAATAATGGTTTTAGCGCTGGCTAAATTTGCTCGACTCATGGACTCGTTATGAGAAAAAGATTCGACCGTCACAAAATCAATAATCGACGGCAGAGGATTTTCCATCGGCTCATCAACGCATAAAACAATATTTGATTTCTCACCGTTTGTTTTAGCCCGTAACAATTCAATCAATCTTAATGTCCGAGAACCATTCCAGCCGATAATGACGCAGTGTTGTTCGTTATTAAGCACATTCAAGCCTTTACGAGATTTGAGTAGGTAGTCCGATACAAACATACCCACCTTAGTAATAATAAGTGCAAATAAACTCAAGCCTAGGGGAATAACCCAAAAGCTCACGACATATTTACCCATAGTAGTAGCAGGAGATAAATCGCCATAACCGACGGTAGACGCTGTCACCATAATCCAATATAAGAAATTATCCGCACTCACTAGCGCATCTTCACCCGCCCAATACAATAATCCATAACTGGATAGCAGGTAGAAAAGAAGAACCGCTAGCGACGCAAATAAATTGGCCGGCAACACAAACGCCGCCAGAAGGCGGCGTAGTGTAATTAAAAGCACGTATTAACCTTTTTTAGCGGCTAAGATTTGTGCTAGCTTACTGCTACCACTCACTTCTCCACCAGGCTCAAGGCCGGCGGCTTTTAATTTAGCATCCAGTCCAGTACCCGAATCATCACTGGCCATTTCTTCGGCCGCTTCTAATTCTGCTGCACGCATTTTTTGTTTCTCTTTAATGCGATCAAGGCTATCCAATGCGGTTTTAACCTTACTATTAGCACCCATGTGGCGAGAGCTAACCGCGACCTGTGCTTTTTGTACACTTTCAGTCGCCTTTACTTGATCAATCTGCTGCTCCATACGGCGCACATTTGATTTAGCTTTGGCGATGTTAGCTTTCAACATTTTTTCAGAACTTTCAAAGCTGGCTAAGAAGCTCTTTTCAGTTTCTAAGGTAGCATCCAGTTCAGCAACACGCTCGGCACATTCAAGCGCCAAAGCTTCATCGCCCTTTTCACTGGCGGCAATTGCGTGATTGGTATAAGTATCCACGTCGGCGGCAACGGCTTGGACTTTATTCTCAGCCATTTTACGCTTGGCCATAATTTTAGTCAGATTTGCATCGCACGCTTGCAGTTCTGTTTTAGCTTCGCGCAATTCTTGATCTAAAATACGGATAGATTGTGTATCAACTACCGCTTCAATTCCTTCATTGGTCGCCCCACGAAGTGCTGACCATAATTTTCTTAAGCTCATGCTATAGACTCCTGCTTTAGATGTTCGCTGTATAAATCTAAGAAATCATTAATATTGCTAAATAATGTTTCAATTTCCTGAATAATCACGCTGTCTTTACTATCGGAAGACAATGCGCCGAAAGCGATATAATAATCCTGGCCATCAATATTTTTTATACTAATCGCCGTTAAAGAAAGCAGTTGATGGGTACGTAGAATCAAATCATTTAACGCAGCCGTATCATCAACACTGTCAGCCGCAAACAAAGCCGACTCAATAATAATTTGTTGCTCGCCGACATAAGCAAAAGCATCAATACCTTCGTCATTAGAAAGGCTTAAACAATCCCCTTCCTGCTCAACAACCCAATCTGATTGGCTTTCTGCCAGTATTTTCAGAGATTCGATACTACAAGTCATAAGACGTGTCCTTTGTTTCTTCATCATGTTCGTTGTGTAACATAGGCAACAAATGTAACACTTCAAAAAGCAGAGTCAATTACTTTATGAAAATATAATGTTGCCCATAAGTGTCAATTTGTGTAATATCAGCCACATTAATACCTAATAGGCCATAATATGAAGCCCTCACAAAGCCTGAGTAACAAGCAAGCATTTGCTCCTTATAAAAGCGCCATTACCCGCTACATACGCTCTGCCATGGTGCTTAAGGGCAAAAAATACGATGATCTAGTCATCGAACTCGAAGCTCGAGGGATATTTTTAACCACCGACAATCTGCGCAGCAAGGTGAGTAAAGGCATGTTTTCAGCTGACTTATTGGTCGCCATTATTGACGTGTTAGAAGTTCAGGAAAACGCTATGAGAGATATTTTGAAGCAAGTTAAAAATGATTAAATTAATAACACGTGTCGTACCCGCAACAGCCTTTTGGATAGCCACCATCATGTGGGTCGTTTTTATAGTCGACACACTGCTAATCACCACCAATTTCAACCATTTTGGTATTCAACCAAGAACCCTCAACGGCTTACTGGGCATTGCACTATCACCCTTCTTGCATGCAAACCTGATTCATATAATTTCTAATACGCTGCCGTTACTTATTATCTCTTCGATACTAAAGCTATCTATTGGTTCAACCCGCACCAATATAGTTATTGCATTAAGTATTATTGGATCAGGTCTAGGAACTTGGATATTTTCAACCGCAGGGGTTGTGGTCGGGGCTTCGGGATTAATATACGGTCTTATCGGCTTCTTATTTGCAAATGCCTACTTCAGCCCAAGCCTTCGTAGCTGGTTGATTGCACTTCTTACCTTCTTTTTATATGGGGGAACATTGGCATCATTATTTGTAGTACTGCCTCACGTTTCATGGGCAGGACATGCCTGGGGATTCATTAGCGGTATATTAATAGCGGCCAGTATGTCTTCATATTTGAAAGAGAGCCCTATCAAAAAAGGCTCCTAAAGCAGCCTCTAAATAGACTGCGCCATATCAGCTTAAAATTGCGACACCCTCAACTTCAGATACGGTGCTCGCATCTGCACGTTCAATAATTTTTAGAATAATCGATTGAATGGCTTCATCTTCACGAACATCAATTTTACTGGCGAATTTTTGTTCTTGTGGCTCTGCACCCTCTTCCATAATAAAAGAAATAACAACGTCAGAAGCTAAATCTGCCGTTTTACCAAAGTACGCTAAAGAAACTTCAGGGTAGCCGTTGAAGCCTTTTTTCACTTGTTTGGCGATGCGTTTTTTTGCTTTGTCTAAATTCACAATAAAATCCTTATGATGACCAATGCTAGAAGAATACCACCCATTTCCACATTCCTTGCACAATTCATTCACAATCCCTTAACTTTTAGCCGCTATCTTAGGTTCTATCAAATGAATGGGGATACAGCATGAATAACACATACAAAACAAGTACCACCACCAAGCTAACATTAATCAGCTCAGCGACAATACTTGCTGCATTAGTATTAACTAGCCAGCCAAGTCAGGCTGATGAGAATCAGCAGTCATCCCAGCGACGCGGCCCTCCTCCAGAAGCATACACCGCCTGCGAAAACAAAAGTGAAGGAGAAGCGGCGCAGTTTGAGAACCGTCAAGGAGAAGTATTAAGCGGTAGCTGTGAAATAGTAGGTGGAGAAAATGCTGGCAAACTCGTCTTGCGACCAAATTATCGTGAAGGTCAGCAATCGAATAAGCAACAATCAAACAACCAGCAAAACAAAGGAAAACGTCGCGGCCCACCACAAGAAGCATTCACCGCCTGCGAAGGTAAAACTGTTGGTGCAAGCTCACAGTTCGAAAGTCGCCGCGGGGAAACCTTAAAAGGCACTTGTGAAGAAGCCAAACGAGATAGTAACTTACTCGTTCTTAGACCTGAGCGGTTTAACAGCTAAAGAAGAACAACTCAGCACCGCAAGTCCCGCTAAAATCCCTGGCAGTCCTTCGTAAACCGCCGACTGCCAGCCCATATAACGCCATAAAATAGCAACGACTAGCCCAGTGATAACGGCAGTAATACTCAACAACTGACTTGGCTGTCTGCCCAAACATAAAAATATAAGTAACGGCGCAAATGCACTAGCCAGCCCCGACCAAGCCATAATCACTAAATTGAAAACACTTTGCTCATTGACCAAGGCCCAAAACAAAGCGCTACCAGCAATCAAAACCGTGGCCATTTTAATCAATAGCGGACGTTCTATTTTACTTGGTAATACATCATGAGTAATCGCAGCTGAACAACTCAAGACTAACGAATCCGCTGTCGACATAGTCGCGGCAAAAATACCTGCCAAAACCAAACCGACTAATACCGGAGGAAATAATTGCTGCGCCATAACAGGAAGCGCCATTTCAGCATCAAAACTGCCTGTTTCGCCAAGCGTTCCACCAAGATAGATACGCGACAACATGCCCACAATTGTTGCCATCAGATAAAAAGCAGTAAACCAAAGGTAATAATATATTCTCGCTTTACGCATCTCAGTAAGATCATTCAGCGCCATAAAACGCACCATAATATGCGGCTGACCAATCACAGAGAAGCCAGCAAATAACCAGCTCAGTGCAAATAAAACACCACCAGCGATACCGGGCAGCGCTAAATCTTGGGGAAACCAATCAAGAAAACCATCAACGGCTTCCATCTGAGTTACTACATCCCCAATACCACCTAAAGACATAGTCGCAAAAACCATCAACAACCCCATTGCCAGAATCATCACAGTAGACTGTGCTGCATCCGTCCAAATAGACGCGCGTATTCCCCCAGCAAAACAATATAAGGTAACCAATACCGCACCTAATACAGCCCCTGCCCAAGTCGGCCAGCCAAATATCACGTTCAAGGCCTTACTACCGGCAACAAGTTGCGCACTGGCATAAGCGAGCAAGAAGAATAAAGAGACAAGTCCAATAAGGCGTTGTAAGCGATTATTGTCAGCGCCATACCATTTACTCAGTACTCCGGCATAACTGACCTCGCCTGTTTTTACCGCTGCATCTTTAAGACGCGAATGAACAAACATAGAGGATAAAAAATCACCGACAATCCAACCAATCATCAACCAAATCGAGGCAAGACCCGTCGCGTACGTATAACCGATTACCCCAATAAACATGTACCCACTATTATTGGTGGCCACCGCCGACAAACCCACCAGCCAAGGCTTTACCGAACCACTGGCCAGATAATAATCTGCCGCAGTGCCACGGCTTTTCCAAGCCGACGACAAACCAATCAGGGTAAACCCGAGTAAAAACGCAACAAAGGAAATGATCATAAAGATAAGTACCCTATTAACAAAATCTCATTATTATTTTAATTTTTCACAACTCTCTGCAAACAACTTTAACTAAAAAGTCGTCATATTTCAAAGATCATAAAGGCACTTTTCTATTTCAGTAATGACTGTTTTCACCCTATTCGGTAATAACTTGTTCGTATGGGTTGCCACATACAAAACCTCACTAACTTCATTTGCCAATGAATGCACCTTCAGTTTATGTGCTTCTTTAAAAGACTTAACCGCATGACTGGGCAATACAGTAAACCCTAACCCCATACTCACAGGTTCTAAAATTAAATTAATCTGGTTAGAAAAACCTGAGCGCTTAAATTGGTTACTGTGCTGAAATTCGGGGTAATTAACCGCTAGCAGCTGGTCAGCATGATAAACACCATCGGGATGATCAATAAAGCCTAGGCCCATTAGCTGATCCCAGCTGGGCTCCGCCACATCCACTGGCGTCACCAACAACAATGTCTCTTCGGCAATAGATCTAAGATTTACTTCACTCAAGCTCGACAAACTACTCATCAAACCAACATCTATTTTCTGATCGGCAATTAAGCGCTCTATATCACTATTAGGAGAAAATCGATAATCAATTACCAACTCTGGATAACACTTTTGCAGAGCTAATAATTGAGGATAAAGTTTAACTCCCACACTACCTGGCGATGCAACTCTAACAACCCCCTCGTGCGAGGGATCAATGCCTACCTGCTGTTCCAAATTTTCTAATGACAATATCAGCTTACGGCCTTCTTGATATAAGCGATCGCCAGTATTGGTAAGAGAGAAGCTTTTGCCCTGCCTAATAAGCAACGACTGGCCAAGCTGCTCTTCTAACTTGCGTACATGCTGACTCACCCCAGACTGAGTCATATGTAGAGTTTCAGCAGCACGAGTGAAGTGACCAACCTCCACTACCGAGCAGAAAGTACGTAACCAAACAGGACTAATCATTACAAACCATACTTATAATCATAATTATTGATAATTTTACTTAATATTGCCTGTTTTGTAATCTAGATACAACTTCAAAGACACAAGGCAAATGATTATGAGCACACCTTATCCACGTAATTTCTCACACATCGGTATATCGG
>Ga0105356_10004998_pt1 | contig 12704 bp, 13 predicted proteins | sample GOMGulsemesocosm_3_FD_83502 | JGI IMG/M metagenome (GOLD analysis project Ga0105356, IMG submission 83502) | Methane-oxidizing microbial communities from mesocosms in the Gulf of Mexico - GOM9D Gulf of Mexico | ecosystem: Environmental > Aquatic > Marine > Cold seeps | place: Gulf of Mexico...
CACCCACAAGTTAACACGGAATGGACAGATGAAAAAACAATTTACAACAATCATATCAGTATAGGTGTTGCCGTTGCTATTGAAGATGGTCTTGTAGTACCTGTGATACCTTTTACAGACACCAAAAGCTTGACACAAATTGGAGCTGAAGTAAAAGACAAAGCAATCAAAGCAAAAAACAAGAAATTGACTCCTGCTGAAATGTCGGGATCTACATTTACAGTTTCTAACTTAGGAATGTTTGGTGTGACAGAATTTACTTCTATCATCAACCAACCAAATTCTGCTATTTTATCTGTTGGAGGTATCAACCAACAACCAATTGTAAAAGATGGGCAAATTGTAGTTGGAAATATTATGAAAGTAACACTTGCTTGTGACCATAGAACAATTGATGGTGCTGTTGGAGCAGCTTTCTTAAATACCTTAAAACAATACATTGAAAATCCTGTGACTATGCTTGCATAAACAGTATTTCATATTTTATAAAAAAACCTTTGCTTTGCAGAGGTTTTTTTTTATTTCTACCAATAGCACAACTAACTTTATACAACTTTTATCGATTAATATTTTGTTAAAGTGTTCTTAAATCCTTTATCTTTTTTAAGTATTAACTGTATCTTTGGTTTTCTTAAACAAATACAACGTACACATGAAAAAAATAAGTCTTTTGCTTGCAACAGTAATATTGTTCTCTTGTGCCAAAGAGAATAAAAACTTTTTGAGCATTTCTGGAAGTGTAAAAAACAACTCAGAAAAAACATTTACTATTAAAAATAGTACTTACAACAAGGACATCAAAATAAATGAAGATGGAACTTTTAAAGATACTTTGCATTTAAAAAACCCTGACAGTCTTCAATCTTACGAAGAAAACTTTTATGGATTCAATGTTGGTAAAACGCAATCATTTGGTTTTTTACAAAATGGATTTGAACTTACCTTCACTATTGACGGTAGTGAAATTGAAGTAACAGGTAAAGGAGCGCAAAATACGAACTACATCAAAGAAAAAATTAAACTGAGTAGAATTCACATGAACCCTCGTGAATATTTCTCTTTAGAAAAAGAAGCTTTTAAAGCGAAACTAGGAGAAGCCAAAACTTTGTTAGATGGACTTGTTGAAAAATATCCCAATCTAGATGCTAAGTTTGCTATCGCGGAAAAAGAAAGCAATACTGAATTTTACAAATCAATTTCAGACAATTACGAGCAACAACATACTGCCTTAGCAAAAACGAGTAAAGGAAGTCCTTCTCCGAAATTTGTGGACTATGAAAACTACGCAGGAGGAAAAACATCTTTAGACGATTTAAAAGGAAAATATGTGTATATCGATGTTTGGGCAACTTGGTGTGGGCCTTGTAAGAGAGAAATTCCACATTTGCAAGAATTGGAAAAAAAATACCATGGTAAAAACGTAGAATTTGTAAGTATATCAGTCGACAAACCTGGACAACACGATGCTTGGAAAAATATGATCAAAGAAAAAAGCATGAGTGGAATTCAATTGTTTGGAGGAACAGATCAAAAATTTTCTCAGGACTATCAAATTACAGGAATTCCTAGATTTATCCTAATTGATCCTCAAGGAAATATTGTAGAAGCAAATGCTCCTAGACCTTCAGACCCTAGTTTGATTAGCTTGTTTACCAGTTTGAATATCTAAAATAATTCAAAATACAATATACTACCCTCACTTTTGGTGAGGGTATTTTTTTTGCTCTTTTTTAAAATCACCAACAGAGAAAACCAAAAGCTCACTTTTATGAACCCTTTTTACTTACACTAAGAATAATCTAGATAATTCCTCACTCTTAACACTAATTTAAACTCATAACTCAAATATACTCCTCTATCTACAAAAAGACAATAAACAACTACAAACCAAACAATTAAAACTTAACCATTAATTAATATAACGTTTTCGTAGAAAAATAAAAGTTCATTTGTTAGAAAGTTATACTTGAGGTATTTTTGCCGCCAATTAAGAAATAAAAACAGTAATTATGAAAATAGTAAAAAAAGTAAAAAATCAAGAAACGAAAAGAAAGTTTATCAATATGGATTTTAGAAACACTAAAAGTTCTACTTGGAATACTAAAAGAAGATTTGGAATCTAAAATTTAGATTGACAATATGTAATTAAAAAGCGATAAAACTATATAGTTCTATCGCTTTTTTTACTTTCTAGCTGGTGGTTTACCCAAGAATTACTTTGGAAGTTATTTAGTAATTTTTGAATTATAATTGACACTTATTTTCTGATTCTAAGCTAAAATCAAACTGATTATAGTCTTTTCTTTTGATCTAATTCCTACTTACCGCCTCCTTATATGTAAACTGGTGAAGTTTAATCTATTGATACTTAATTATAGGACTACTTTGTGCATCTGGCACACTTTCTTTTGTTGAAGCTACTATTGCATCAGGGAATTGTTGCAAGATATCTGCAAGTGTAATAATATTAAAATTAAAGTTCTCAAAAGTTAATAATAGTACCAAATCTTCTTCTGTACTTACATTTCTAAAATAATGTGGAAATCCTTGTGGTAGAAAAACAACATTGTTTTTATTAAAATCAGATTCCTGAAAATTTGCACCAATAGGACCACTTTTAGTATCTGGCGTTACCAAACCAACTTTTCCAGTTCCACTCAAACAAATAGTAGTTTCATTTGTATCAGGATGAAGGTGTGGTGTCAATAAATGGTTTGGAGGTATTATTATTCGTTGCATACCTGCCGGCATTCCGTTTTCTAAGGGAGGTAAATCTGGGAATTGAGTACTAGAGAGATTAGCAGAAGGCAATACAGTTACAAAAGGATTCTTTTTTAGGATTGACATAATTTATTGATTTAAGTATTTGAATATTTACAATAATTTTTGTTTTTTAGTCACATTACTAAGATCTAATGATGCTCAAATATTTAAAAACAGAATTACTTCATTCTACTATTTCATATCATAGAGCTATTCAAAGTTGAAGAATTAAGGAATTGAATTTCAATAAAAAACCATAAGCGTTTGATTTCTATCTATAAGAGTAGATATTCTATGAATAAATGAAAAAAAGTCATTGACAAATATCCTCTTTAACATTGCTTTTAAAATACGATATACAGTTACCTTTTTTCAGCTTTAAACTAAAACGTTTAATCAAGTCTACAGTAAAGAGAGTGCTTAAATAATTTTGAAATTCACCTAACAACATCTCAATAGGTTTTAATTTACTAATAATACCTACAATTATAGATGCAACTTAATTGCATTTATAATTAAAACACGTATATTCGCAACTAAGTTGCATTTAAATCGTAAATACATGAAATTAATTTTATACAAATCAGATAATATTGGCATACTAGCAAGCACTCTATGCATGGTACATTGCTTTGCCACCCCTTTTCTTTTTATAGCACAAACTTGCTCATTAACCTGTTGTGAGATTGCACCAGTATGGTGGCAGAAGATTGATTATGCTTTTTTGGCAATTTCTTTTTTTGCTGTTTACCACTCAACTCAAACTACCTCAAATAACTTAATAAAACCTGCATTATGGATCAGTTGGTTGGCACTATCTACAATAGTTCTAAACGAAACACTAAAATTAATTGATTTATTAGAAGTCTTCAAATACGTAGTTGCTTTCGTACTTATTGGACTACACCTATATAACAAGAAATATTGTCAATGTAAAAATGATAAATGCTGTACAAATCATGAATAAAGAACAAATTGAAATAATTGGTGACAATCATATATCCTCAAATATAGAAAGCCCACTACTCTCAAATGCTTTTGATAAGTCAAATACTGAAAAAATTAAAAATATTCAACATCATTTTGGAAAGATAATGGAAGAATTAGGGCTTGATTTAACTGATGATAGTCTTTCTGGAACTCCCTTCCGCGTTGCAAAAATGTATGTAAAAGAGTTATTTTATGGATTGAACCCTAAAAACAAACCAAAACTTTCAGTTTTCGACAATAAGTATGATTACAAAAAGATGTTAGTTGAACAAAATATCACCATCGACTCTGTATGCGAGCACCACTTTTTACCTATAACAGGATATGCTCATGTTGCCTATATTCCTAAAGATAAAGTAATAGGTCTTTCTAAAATAAATAGATTGGTTGATTATTATGCACATCGTCCACAGGTTCAAGAAAGATTGTCTTTACAAGTTCTTAAAAACTTACAAAACATATTAAAAACAGAAGATGTCATTGTCATGATTTCTGCCAAGCATCTATGTGTTTCTTCAAGAGGAATAAAAGATAAAGACAGCTTTACAACTACAATCGAATATGGGGGATGTTTCGAAAACAAAACAAATCGTGCTGAATTCTTAACAATAATTAATAATCAAAAACTATAAATTATGATCACTAAAAAACAAGTATTAGAAGTTCAAAACAATTGGAGAGCAGGTGTTGTAAAAATTGGTTCATTAAAAGACAATACAACTGCATGTGAGAATTTCACCAAAGAGTTCCTTGAAAACCTATATTCTTTTAGTGAGACACCCGTTTTATTTAAACCAACCAAGTGTGAAATAGAACAATTTAGACCTACCCTACTAAAAGCATTATCTTATTTTATTGCAGGTGAAAACCGCGCTTGTAATGAAGATAAAATTCTTAAATTTTAAAATGATACAAACAGATAATCTTACATTTCATTATAAAAAAAAAGAACACACTTTTAGCTTTCCAAACATTGCTCTAAAAGAACTAGAAAATTTACTAATTTTAGGTAAATCAGGAATAGGAAAAACAACCTTTCTACACCTTTTAGCCGGTTTATTAACACCTTCTAACGGAAAAATACGAATCGGAAATGTAAATATTAACTCTTTATCAAATAATAATTTGGATGCATTTAGAGGGCAAAACATCGGACTTGTTTTTCAAAAAAATCACGCTGTTCAATCATTAAGTGTTTTTGATAATTTACAGGCACGTCTTTTTTTTAGTAAAAAAACAATACCTCTTACTGAAATTAATGAGTTGTTAAAGCAATTGGATATATACGATTGTAAAAATAAGAAGGTAAACGAACTAAGTGAAGGGCAATTACAACGATTAAACATTGCATTGTCAGTAATACACAACCCAAAAGTTATATTAGCTGATGAACCTACTTCTAGTTTAGATGATGACAACTGCAATATTGTTATTCAATTACTAAAAAAACAAGCAGAAAAAACAAAAGCTAATTTAATCGTAATAACCCACGACCAAAGAATAAAATCATTCTTTCAAAATTCAATCACATTATGAACACCTGGAAGATTGGCATACAGAACTTAAAATTTAAACCCTTGTACACTTTTTTAAGTGTTTTTATTTTATCACTTAGCATTGCACTTCTTTTAGGTGTTCAGCAATTAAAAATGTCTTTTCAATACCAAATGGATAACAATTTGGGTGAAATAGACATGGTAATTGGAGCCAAAGGGAGTCCATTGCAATTAGTTTTAGCTTCTGTTTTACATTTAGACAATCCAACAGGTAATATTTTATATAAAGAGGCCAAGGAAATAGGAAAAAATCCTATGATTAAATTGGCAGTCCCCATTTCCTACGGAGATAATTTTAAAGGCTATAGAATTGTAGGAACAACGCAAGAATTTACAGCTTTTTACAAGGCCGAATTACAAAGAGGACATTTCGTAAAAAAAACTATGGAAGTTGTGCTTGGTAATTTGGTATCAAAAAAACTAAACCTCAACATAGGCGATACATTTTTAAGTTCTCACGGGTTTGTAGAAAATGATATAAACATACACCATGAAGAATTCACTGTTGTTGGTATTTTAAAACCCACACAAAAAGTAATAGACCGTTTAATTCTTACAAATTTAGAAAGTGTATGGGACGTTCATCATCACGAAGAAGAAGAAGATCATGTCACACACCATCATAAAAATGAAGAACATACAAAAGAAATAACCTCATTGCTACTAAACTTTAGAAATCCGTCTGCCCTTTTAACACTTCCTCGAAAAATAAATAAACAAACAAATATGCAAGCTGTATTACCAAAGTACGAGTTAGACAAATTGTACGAATACACAGGTGTTGGATTTGAAACAATTTCTTGGATAGCCTATTTAATCCTTATTATATCAGGGATGACTATTTTTATTAGTTTGTATAAAATGACAAAAGAACGTGCTTTTGATTTGGCACTTTTACGAACGTACGGTGCCAGCAATTTTCAATTAATAAAAATGGTTGCGTATGAAGGATTAACAATTGGTTTCTTTGCATTTATTGTTGGATTTCTATTGGCAAAAACAGGACTATATATTATGTTTACTAGGTTTGTAAAAAATAGATATCTACTGAGTACTCTACAAGAATTATCATATAACGACGTATTGCAAACTGGTAGTTTGATTTTTGTATTGGTAATTTCTTCTATTTTACTAGCCACATATCCAATTGTAAAAATGAATATTTCTACTATCTTGAGCAATGAAAAATAATAAATTTCTATTTGTACTCTTTTTTCTATTTTCTCTGATATGCTCTAGTCAACAGAAAATAACTTGGAAACATTTGTCTAAGGTAAAATTCACAGAAAAATACTTCCCTGATCAAGATCATACTTTCCTACATCCTGAATTTTTTCCTTCTGTAAAAGCTTTAGAAGGAAAACGAATAACTATTACAGGTTATTTTTTAAATATAAGCCCTAAAGGGAAGACATATATTTTATCAAAAGGACCAATGTCGGCTTGCTTTTTTTGCGGTGTAGGCGGTCCTGAAACTGCAATAGAACTACAATTTACCACTAAGCAAAACTTTAAAACTGATACTATTGTAACTATAACAGGCTTACTAAAGCTAAACAGTACTAATGTAGAGCATTTTAACTATATCCTTACAGAATGTAAAGGAACATTAGTCAAATAGGAATTATACACTATTATTAAACAACAAAGAAGCTTCAGTTACAAACTGAATTTTAATGAATGGAATTTTCATTTTTATAAACTAAGGGAGTCCTCTAACACTATCTGAATAAAAAAATTAGTCAAGATACCTCTTCCCCAAATACATTCAATCTGGCACATAAATAATTTTCCCATCATCCAATTGATAAGCCGTTCCTACTTTTTTCCCTTTTCCTTGTTTGGATTCTTTGTTATCAGACGCCTTGTATCTTGTTACTTCTTCTCCTTCTTTGGTTATTATTTCCATATTTTCTTTACCAGGGTTTTTAACCATAGTGAAATCCTCATCAGAAAAAACTTCACTTAACCCCATACTTGAGACCAATGCTACCATTAATGCAACGGCAAATACCATCGATACATCAAACAAATTTGCCATTCCTGACAAAGGATCTGAACCTTCATCATCCACCAACAAACGATTGTATTTTAATTTAGTCATGCCGTTTTTACTGGATTAATTCGTTGATATATTGTAAATCATTTAAGTCCTCTGCAAACCATCCTTGCTTTATTTGGCCTAATAAAAAACCAATACCTCCAATAAATAAACCTACGACTGTAGTTGCAAAAGCTACCTGCATATTTTCAGCCAAACTTGCAATATCACCTTTTGCCAAACCTACTAGTGCAGGTCCCATTGGAATAAGCGTTCCCATCAACCCCATCATAGGCCCCATTTTAGCTAGTGTTTTTGCTTTCCCCAATTCTTGTTGACAACTTAGTTCAAAATTTGCTACTACTTTTTCTGATTTTATTTTTGAAGCTTGTCTCTTTTTTAATTCTAAAATATGTGCTCCTAAATTAGTTTTAAAAGCCATGGTTTCTGATAAAACAATTACAGATTGTTCTTCTACTTTTTCGACAACAATATTGAAAGATTTCTTAAATTTTATTCGGTTTACAAACAAGCTATAAAAACTCCCTATCATTACAAATGATTTTACTAGATAGAACAACAAAGCAATCATCAAAGGAATAAATAAACCTGTTGAAAGCCAATACAATAATTTAGTCACTAATTCCATTTTATATAATTTTAATTTGATTTTTTCTTTAAATAATAATTTGAACACAAAAAGCCCAAAGTGGCTATTGAAAATGCTATTAAACTGATTACTGCAAAAGCTTTCCATATTTCTTTATCAACAATAACCGTAGTAGCAATACTGTTGTAAAAACTACCTATCACTATACCGATGCCTATTTGTAAAAAACAAATAACAAAGGTGAGTTCTAAGCGTATTTCCCACTCTGATATCATATGCTTTATCAACAAAATAAGAACTGCTAATAAAAGTATAGAAGTTGTTAAAAAACCTATAGCTATCTCTTCAAATGAATAACTTGAAATAGCATAAAATGCTTGCAATTCAAAATAACAAAATGCTAAGACTGGACTTAAACTGGGGACATACTTTAATATTCTTAGTTTTGATTTTACTTTTTTTCCGAAATACTGTTCTGACAATATAAAAACGCTACCCATAACCAATAAGGCTTCTAACATTAAAAGAAAAGCAAAATTATTCATGAACGATTGATTCTCTAATAATTGTTTTATATATCTCTTGTCTTGTTCTATCAACCAAGGGTAAATTATATATGAAAAAACAGTGGGAATTAAAATATATATAGCAATTAACATCCTATTTTTTAGGAGGGAAACTCGAGTAAGGTAGAGTAACAGAACCAAAATAAAGAGTGTTATACACAATGCTTCCATTTTAGTATTGTTTTTTTCGCTTTCTTATGAAAAGAAATAACAATATTACGACAACGCCTCCCCCACCAATCAACCAAAACGTGTATTCCTTTGAAGATAACAATTTGGCTTTTTTATTCGTTTTAAGTACTTCTTTTTCCATCACAAGATTCTCCTCATTACTTACTTCGTTTACTTCTCTAACTTTTGTAATAGCATTATTATAATCCTCCTTGATTTTAGTATCGATATTGTTTGTAATAAATTCTTTTAACTTTTGATTGTCACATACAAATCCGCTGCAACCTGCTTTGTATTCGTTCACCAATTGCCCATGAAGATTGGCCATTTCTTTTATTTGTTCCGAACTTGCTTTCCAATACCCTTTTCGTACTGTTTCCAGCATTACTGCGGTCATTTCTTGTAAAGCATAAGGATTTTCTCTTTTGAAGAAATCATGTATCCCCAATTGTAATTTATCTTTTACATAAACCTGATGCAATTGATTCCATAATTCATTGTCTATGGCCTTTGGTTTCATAACATTCCATCCATAAGTATTCCTAAAAGTTTCGGCAAACTTTTCTGCAGATGTCGCTCCACCTTCTATATATTCACTGATATATTTGGGGTTTAATAATGTGCTTCTAGCTTCTACCCACATAGCCTCGGTAAATTCCTGCAACTTTGGATTCGAAGGATTCCTAAAATCATTAAAGTAAGCTGTAGGGTCTTTTCCTGTTACTTTTCTAACAGCCAAATTCAGTCCTCCCATAAATTCATAAACATGATCTAAGCTCAATCCTCCCCATGTGTTGCTAGCCCGAGGTTGAATAACTACTTCTGTGTTTTGCAAAGCAGCTTCAAAGATACCTTCATGAAATGCACCCCAATTTTGTCCCTCTCCATACATTGCTCCCATATTATGAAGGTATGTGTCAGCTATTTCGTTTTCATTTTCCCAACGGTCTCCACTTTCTACCATACCCATAATATTTGTGCCGTAATTTCCATTAATCCCTCCAAATACTCTTATGGTAGAAAATTCTCTAGCAGCTTTTGGAGACAAACCTTTATCCTTCATCATTTTTTCCGCCAATTCCACTCCTTCTGTCACATAATTTTTATAGTTTGTATCTTCTTTCGTTTTTGCAGCCATAAGCACTGCTTTATTGATTAGGAACATTCTAGAAGCAGCTAAATCTCTAAATTGACCAGCCGTTTGTACAAGTACATCTATTCTAGGTCGTTTCAATTTTTCTGATGAAATTAATCGTATATCAACCACTCTGTTAAAAGGGTCACGTACTGGCTCAACCCCAAGTAAGTAAAATATTTCCCCAATAAGAGCTCCTTCTGTACCAATAAAGTCACCGGGCCATAGCGTAAAACTTATTTTTTTGGGATATGCTCTGTTTTGCTTTTTATGAGTTTCTAAAAGATTTTTTGCCAATTGTACCCCTACATTCCATGCTTCTGGTGAAGGTGTTTTCTCTGCATCTATAGAATATAAATTACGCCCCGTTGGTATTGTTGATGAGTTGGTAATCGGATCTCCTCCTGATGAAGGTGGAATGTACCCTCCTTCCAATCCATTGAGCATTGCTTTTAATTCCAAGCTAGAACTTTCTTTTAATGAAGCTTTTAAAGCATGGATTGCATGCAATTTATTTTCAATTGTTAAAACAGATTCTGCCATTGTTTTTTCACGTTTGGCAATACTGGCTAACTTAAGTTCGAGCTGCTCCATGGGTGTTTTTAAATCAATACTGCCTATGAATTGTTTACATATATGCTGGTTTTTTACATAAAATGCAAGTGTAGCATAAAGTATTTTTAGTTGTGTTGCTTCCCAGTATTTTATTTTCCCATTAAAATCTACCCCTAAAACTGAAAGTCCTTTTAAGTTTTCTTGAGCTTGACAACTACTTAAAATTTCTTTTTCTATCCTTTTTTTTTCTTCTGCCACGCGACCGGCCAAATTATCATCTTTTAAGAATTCAAAAGTTTTTAGATACAATTCATTGTTCTGCATCATTTTTAAGAGCTCCATTACATCTTTATCTTCCCCTGTTTCGATCGCTTCTTTCATTTTAGGAATGGCATTGGCAATTATTTTTGCCTGTTTAAGTGTCTCGGGGTCTAATAGACCAGATGCTTCTTTAAATTTTTTCTCTGATTTTAATCTCCCTATAAAGTCTTTCTTTTTTGGAAAAGGAAGAATACGAATAACTAAATTCTTTACGGTTTCAATTTGCTTTTCATCAATGTTTTTTGTCTTATGACCATGCCTTGTCACTTTCTTCTTTTTATCCCTCATTCCAATAAACCCGCGAATAATATCGGAATCAGAAAGCCCTTTATGCATCTGCTCCCAAGCTTTGGATTTCACAACCAATTCGGAAGAAACTATTTTAGAAAGAACTTCCTTCAATTTATCTTGATTATATATAATTGTTTCTATATTTTTTTTGGCAGGTTGTCGATATTTCTGATTGAAATATATTTTATTTTTAAGCTTTTCATCGGTCGTTTTTCCTCTTAAAACATCCAATGAAGCAATGCTATATGCCAATGGGTCAATGGTCATCAAATTAATGGTACTGTTTAAATGCATTTCGTTATATGCATCCCCAATGGTATAAAGTCCTCCGGTTACTTTTTCATTGGCAATTTCTTCAACATGATTGGTCAATTTGAAAATTTGTTCGTCGTTCAATGTTTTCGATTCGTCAAAACTCAAGTCTTTGTATACTCCAAGTCCTTTTGCCAACCCACTAATACTTTTAATGTATTGCGCTTTAACAGCATCACCCGCTTGTGTATAAGAAATTAATTTCTCACGAAGATTTCTTAATTCATTATAGCTTCCCCCTTCAATAAAAGGTGGCGTTAGATAAGACAATAGTGTAGCATAACTTCTGCGTTTGGCTATAATCCCCTCCCCTACATTACTTATAGTATACACATAAAAATGTGGTGTATTCCCAATCAAAGCATCTGCCCAATCGTAAGAAGACAGAGCTATTTGCTTCCCTGGAGTAAACTCCAAGCTTCCATGTGTACCAAAATGCATTATAGCATCTGCTTTAAAAGCGTTTCTCACCCATAAATAAGAGGCTATATATGGATGTGGAGGAGCTGCTTTGGCTCCGTGAACTAATTTAAAAGTATCTTCTCCTACTCCGGGTAGGGGTTGTGGTAAAAGGACTACATTTCCAAATGCTATACGGGCAACTGCAACATAACTACTGTCTTTTTTATAAACGGATAGGTATTCACCAGGAGCTTCTCCATATTTTTTAACAACATCTTGATAAATTTCGGGTTTCAAATCTTCCTTTACCCATTTTAAATAATCTTGCGTATTTACCAACGCAGGGTTTCCATTCTTAAGGTATTCATCAAAAGCTCCTTTGGCATAAGGGCCTAAAATAGCACCCTCTTTTAGGATTCGATCCCAGAGCTCATCTGCAGTATTTGGTAAGTTTTCTACTTTATATCCTTTTCTTTTAAGGTTTTTCAGTGTATTGTATAACGATGGAACTACTTCCATATTTGCCGCTACCATGGCGTTTAACCCTGGTCCTTTGAAATAATAAATAGCTACTTTTTTTTCATTGTTTGGAGTTTTCTTTAGATGCAACCATTTGTCAATCATATCCACAAATTCTTCCGTTCTTTCTGGGATGGCCTTGAATATTTCATAACCATTCTTATCTAAAAACTGTGCATTTATAGCATACGGAATTATACCTCCATCCAACTCTGGCAAAACAACATTCATCGTTAACATTCCTCCCGACATCCCTTGTGGATCTTTTAACCAAGTATCGTAATTTTCAAAAACACTTAAGGGAGCTATTAAAGGAATATTTTTTTGTTTTAGCCATCTAACAGCGTCATCAGATTGTCCTAATGTCAATCTCCCATGTGGCATAAATACAACCAGATCAGGATTTGCTTGCTTTAAAAATTCGAGCCGCTTTATAGCAGCAGAAATAGGTACTACATTATATCCTTTGTTA
>Ga0105356_10005002_pt1 | contig 12700 bp, 9 predicted proteins | sample GOMGulsemesocosm_3_FD_83502 | JGI IMG/M metagenome (GOLD analysis project Ga0105356, IMG submission 83502) | Methane-oxidizing microbial communities from mesocosms in the Gulf of Mexico - GOM9D Gulf of Mexico | ecosystem: Environmental > Aquatic > Marine > Cold seeps | place: Gulf of Mexico...
AGTTAGTATGAATAATAAGCAGGTAGATTTTGTTATTGTTGGTGCTCAAAAAAGTGGTACTACTAGCCTAGCCGGTCAATTGGAACAGTTAGAAGAAGTCTGTTTTTGTCAGGAAAAAGAACCTCATTTTTTTAGTAAAAACAAACTTTGGCGAACTGAGTTAGACAAATATCTAACACTTTATGATAGCAAACCAGGACAATTACTTGGTGAAGCGTCAACTACATATACATTTTGTGATGAATACCCTGACGCCATTCCTGCTTTGTATGAACATAATCCAGGTATGAAACTAATTTATATCGTCCGAGATCCCGTTGCTAGAATCGAATCACACTTTAATCACAGATTAAGAAATAACAAAGTTTCAAAAAATGTCATTGCTAATATTGGTAAACACCCCTGCTTTATTGAACGTTCAGAATACTTTCGTCAATTACAACATTTGAGAAAAACTTTCCTTGAACAACAAGTTAAAGTGATTGTGTTCGAAGATTATATTAAAAACCCTTGTGGAGTACTCTCTGAAATCTTGAGGTTTTTAGATTTACCTAATGAAAAAGTAGATAAGATTGATTTTTCTCCTCAAAATGTTTCCGATGCTTCACTGAAATTGAATAACGCTACAATGAAGTCGCTTATTAAATTAATTTCAAAACTCCCTTTTTCTTATAAGTTAGCTCGCTGGTTACCGATAAAAGTTAATTTTTCAGTCGCAGAGAAAAGAGTGTTATGGCGAACGCTTGAAAGTGATGTACAGCAGTTAGAAAACTATTTGGGTCAATCACTGAACCAGTGGAGAAGTAAATATATGTATAAAGAAGGTGGCAGACTATGAAACCATCCCTAGCACTTATTGGTATGCCAAGGTCTGGTACACCATGGATGGTGAAGGCGATTGATAGTCACCTAGATATGATTCAAAAAATTGCCATTATAATAAGCCCCATAGGAATATATTTGTGATGAGCCTAATAAATATTTTGAAAAGATTTTGTCGTTTTATGAGCTATCATTTGATCAGCAAGTACAGAATTATATCGTTGACACAATAAGTTCCGCGGAAGCTGATTCTAGCAATAAAAATCTTTTAGTTTCAGCGAAAAATGGAAGGTGAAGTAACAGAAATGATGGGTATCATCATGCAACCTCAATCAGGAAATAAGTACTTGCAACGTTATAGTTAAGGCTTTTGTGTTAAAGGGTTAGTCGAGATAAATTTATTGTGTAAAAAAACAAGCTTAGCATGTGCTTGAAATTACAATAATTCGGAGGTTTTGTGGGAAAAAAACGAATAATTACCAGTAATGATCGTGTTTGGGGGATTTTTAAAAGTTTATATCAATCCCTTTTCTATAAAAAAGAACAGAAAAAAATTTTGATGATAATGGGTTGTATGAGGTCAGGAACAACAATGCTTAGTGCCGTTTTCGATAAATTTATAAACACATCGGTTTTCGGAGAGTTTAGTATATTAAGTACAGATGATCCTGACAAGCTACGGTTGAATGATATTGATATGATAAACGGTGTTCTCTCTGCTCAGAAATCTGATTTGATAATCATGAAGCCTTTAGTTGAAAGTCAAAACGCAAATAAGTATTTAGCTGAAATACCTAACTCATCCATTATTTGGCTTTATCGCGACTTTAAAGAAGTAGCAATATCCAATATTAAAAAATTTGGAGTTGAAAAGGGGGCAATCGCCAATATAAGGCCTATTACAAAAGATGATCAAAGTAACTGGCGTAGTCAGAATGTATCTAAAGATACTCAGCTAATTATTGAAAATTATTTTGATGAGGGGATGAACCCAAATGATGCAGCATGCCTATTTTGGTATGTTAGGAATATATTGTTTTTTGAGCAGGGCTTAGATGAAAACTCGAAAGTTACTCTATGGAAATATGAAAGTTTTGTAACAGATCCCTTGGAACATATCACTGACTTGTGTCAGAAGATGGATCTACCAGGCCCCAGTAATCGGGTAATTCAAAATGTTAATAACTTTTCAGCTCCAGAGTTAAGCGATTTTGAGGTTAACCCCGAGTTGATAGAACTGTGTACAAGCTTAGAGCTAAAACTTGATAAGGTATTAACTAATCAAAAGGACGTTTCATAATCATGTTATTTAATAGAAATAGAATAACAGTTCTTACTTATCATCGAACTATTGATGAGCCTTGGTATGAGGATTCATTGTCAGTAAAATTGTTTGAAAAACAAATAAAATTTTTGGCAAAACACTCGAATGTATTATCTGTTGAAGACATTTTTGGATTTAAACACTCAATTGGGGGAACACTTATTACTTTTGACGATGGTTATATTGATAATGTTGACGTGGCTTTACCTATTTTACAAAAGTATGGAGTAAAAGCATGTTTTTTTTTAACGTCAACTGGGATTGAAGAAGGAGTTTTATGGGTAGATAAAATCATTCAAATAATAAAGTGTTGTTCCGAATCAAGTATAAAAATAAAAATAGGTAGCGAGTTTGTATTCGATGTTTCTAAGGATGTTAATAAACATGTAGTTATAAATAAGATCATCAGTTTACTTAAATACGAAACGCTCCATTACAGGGAGTTGATTATAGGTGAACTCCAGCGAAAATATGGGCCAAAGGCGTATAAAAGGGTACTACTTGATAAAAACAATGTAAAACAACTTATTGATGCAGGAATGGAAATAGGAGGTCATACGCGTGCACATCCAATATTAATACAAGAGACTGAAGCATTAGCTAAAAAAGAAATAGAGCTAAATAAGGCGTATTTGGAAAGTGAATTTGATTTATCTTTACGTTTTTTTGCATACCCTAATGGAAAAATTGGAAAAGACTACGATAAGCGCCATATAGAAATGGTCAAAAACTGCGGTTACAAGTTTGCTTTCAGCACCGATTTTGGTGAAGTAAATAAAAGTACCCTCATAAATGCACCACATTCATTGATGAGAAAACCTCCGAATAAAGGCTCATTTTGTAAATTTATTATCAATAATATCTTTTGATGTTTGTTTGATTTCGCATTCACGTAGAGCAAATGATAATGCCATTAGATAATATACGAGACCATGAAACGCAATACTCACGAACAACCCACCCACTAAATAGGCTGTGAGAGAATACCTTAAAGCAATTGCTAACAGTCGATAATTATTGTCAGACGATTTCTTAATTTCACCTAATATCTTGTAACTACTTTTAATCAGATACAAAAATATTAAACACCCCAATATTCCTAACTCACCTAACAATTCAAATACATAGCTATGTGCTTCAACAAACTTTATTTTCCCATTAGGGAAGAATATGAGGTTTCCCCTAAAGGCTTGAGGACCCCCACCGAGTAAAGGTTTTTCTTGAGCAAGTTCTAAACCATATTTCCAAGCGTTAATCCTCCCCATGGCTGATTTATCTTCCTCATAAGTACTTATTGTCTCCATTCTTTCAATCCATTTGCCTGGGATGAAATTTATCGCTATTGGAATGATAATTAGAATGTATAAGAAATTTTTGAGTCTTATTTTTGTAAATAAATAGCACATAAAAACAAAAGTAATTGTAATTAACCCTGCTCGAGAATATGTTCCTAAAATAGTGATAATGGAAAATATCATGAAACCTATTAATGTATATTTAACTAGCTTGTTTTTAGTTGTTGTATAAAAATAAAAAATGAAGGGTAACAGCATTACTATTGCAATAGAAAAAGTACCTCGGTCAGCAATAAAGGACTTATCTGCACCTATAACAGTTAAGCCACCTCCTCCAGTGAGCAATGTTATTATTGCTCCTTTAATGATAAAAAAGCCAACAGCACCCAATAACATTTTAATTAAAAACTCTACTCTGAATATTGATGTTGCTGAATAATATATTAACAGGGCACTTAACAATACTTTAGCAGTTCGCTCGTATTCAACTAAAGCGACTAAAGGATAGATTGCATAGTAGGTACTTAATGAGATATGTGAAAAAAATATAAATAACAAAATACAAAATTTATTATTTAGTGGGTTTAAATTTTTGTCTCGTATTAGAGAAATGAAAATTATTGAGAATAGGATTATAGAGTAAGGTATTGTTTTAAGTGATCCCCACATAAAATATTGTGGGTAAAAATATTCTAGCCAAACATATGTGGCAATCCCTATAAAAGGGTTTGAAAGAAGCGAAAAAAGGAATAAGGTCAAAATCAAAGTAAATATTAGAGTTAGTTTCATTTTACATCTTATTTGTCTTGCGCAATAAAAATCTTAATGATGATCATTAAGAAAATGAATTCTATAAGAATTAGTAATCCTTCAAGCATGGGTTTAGTCTCTAGGCAATGTAATTAAAAGTATCAAAATCTATTTTGAATTTTTTATATACGATCTCTCTCATCTCTTTATCATAGAGAGAATCAACATCTCTACTTCTATTTGAGCTATTCCTATGCGGAAGAGACACTGGGGTCGTTAATTTCGAGTTGATTTTGGCAAAGTCATTTTCTATATTTTCAAATCTAATTAAATCGTCAACAAGTATTTTTCCTGTCTCGTCACACAAAAATGTTGCCTGAGGCCATAAGCTTTTATCTTGAGCGCAGAGTTCAATTTTTGGAATAATATTTTTTACAAAGAACTCAAAAGTCATATCTTTGGTAATTAAATCCTGATTGGAAGTAATGAACCTTACATCACTCCCTCCTTGTTGAATAAAATAAAAGGCAGAAACTAACCTATCATATGGATTTCTAATTACTGCAAACTTATACAAGCTGTTAAATAATTTAGGGGAAACTTTTTTAAGGTATGAACCCTCAAAATGCCCTATTTTTTGTTTAAATAGCGCTAGTTCAATGCTTGTCCCTGCATTTTTTGTTACATGTATGAAAAGGCATTTATTGCTAATAAAGCACTCGGGATAATATTTGGATTTCTTTATATAAACGTCAAATCGGTCAATAATATACTGAGGGAGAAATAAGCGAAGTATTGAGTAAAAAATCTTTGATAATATTTGTTTCATTATTAACCTAAATTATTTTATTTCTAATTAAAAGGAGTGAAGAGTTCAAAGTACGTAAAAATTTAAATTTTTGAGCCAAACATTTAATAGATGTGATTACATATACCAATGCTAGTAATGTTATTAAAACAAAAGATGAAGCAAAACTAAGGTAGGTCATACTTCCCATTTCGCTAGCTAAATAGGACATAGCGGAAAGTAATATCAAAAAATAACATAGTGTATATGTTAGAACAATTAACAAAGTTTTTTGCTTTAATGTTCTACTATATTTTATTGAATAGTAAAAAATACAAAAACAAATAAAAGCAGAAGCTACACGTGCAATAACAAATAATTCTTCAGAATTATATGCAGCAGCGATGAATATACCTAACAAAGTTACGATGAATGAAAGTAAATTTATATAAAATATTCTTTTGGTTTGGCTTTCTAGAAATAATACGTTGGAAAGTAAGTTGGAATTACTCTGAAAGTAACACACCCATATCATTATTGTTAGTAAGCCATTAATGTGCTCCCATTTTTCACCTAAGAGTGTTGTAATTATTAATGAAGAATAAAAAGACGTAAGAATACATATTGGGATAAGGATTAAGTTTGTTATTATATAGGACAATGCGAATTGCTCATCGAGGCCATTCGAATCCCTTTGCTTTATTGAAAGCGCAGCATATATATTTTCAACGAGAGGTGTAACCAACTCCTTAGAAGGCATTTCTGAAATTCGATAAGCAACAGAATATGAGCCTGCAAAACCCACTCCAAAGATTTTCCCTGCAAAAAGTAAATCAATTTTATCTTTTAAAAAGAACAGCATTCTTTCAGGAATGAGCCAACATACGTAATCCCATTGCTCCCTCATTTTTGTAAAACAAAACTTAGGTTTATGTACTTTCACTCTATAGCTAATAATAGTCATTGCAAGTGTAATGAATATGTCGCCAATTATCAGTGCCCAATAATTTTTTAGAGATAATGCGACTGAAATAACTACTATAAATTGAGCAAGCCTTGCTTTGATAAATTTATTAAATATTACTTTATATTTCAGCTCTTTTTTAAGTATATTGAAGGCTTGAGTTTCTAGTGCCTTGATAACAAACAAGAACGAGTATACAAATAAAGGTAGTGCATATTGTTGGTAGGAAGTGTCAAACAAGGCAAAAGAAGTGGTTAAAAATAAAATAAAAAAGATAATCCTGCCAATAAAAACTAATGTCCATGCGGTATTAATATCATCAGAGGTAATATTTACTTTTTGAACGAGGTATCTATAAGAGCCAAACATTGATATTAATTCGAAGAATGCATAGCAGGTATATAAGATCGTCACAATACCAAAGTCTTCTGGTGCCAGTGTTCTTGCTAATATTAAAATACTGAATAGGCCTATAAATCTACTTGCCCACTGAGAAAGGATATTATAAAAGCTACTTATTAATAATTCGTTTTTTATATTCATATAGGTTCAGGTTAGCTTTTTAAAATTTTCAACCATCATTTTGAAACTATAATTGGCTTTAACTTTGTTAAAGTTTTCATTACCTATTTTACTCCATAATGTTGGGGAATTACCTAACACATTAAACGCGCTAGAAAACTTTGTATGGTCGACAACAAAATCGAAATTTGCACCAGAAAGCATTGATTTGATATCGCCGACATCAGTAGAAATTACTGGTAATCCATAAGCCATAGCTTCTAATACAGAGATAGGCATTTGTTCTGTATCAGAAGATATGCAAAATATATCTATTTGACTCAATAATCCCCAAATATCGGTTATGCGACCTTTAAAGATTATTTTATTAGCGTAACTTTTATCATTTACATAGGAGGTCAGTTCTTCAAGCAGAGGCCCGTCGCCACCGATTAGTAGTTGACCTTGAAGACCATTTTCAATAAATGCATCGATGAGACGAAATATGTTTTTTTCTGCTCTAAGAGTCGCTAATGTTCCGTAAACGGGAAGAGTGGTAGGGGCTTTTCGTTGATCGAGGTCAGTTTTATTTGGTAACTCTATACCATTAGGGAAATAGACTAATTGCTCATCAGTACGCTTCCAATAACGTTTAGCAATTTCCATCAAAGTCTGTGAAGGAACAACCATTTTGCTTTTTCTAGGAAGCGCTATACGTCGAAAAAGGCTTCTTCTCAGCAAAGGCTTCGCATTTTCTTCTGGTCCAAATCCATCCTCCCAGTGCACAGACTTAATACGGATTGACATGCGATTAACTAATTCCCATTCAATTGCGCCAAAATTATACGTCATCAAAGTGTCAAAAGTATGTTTGGATAAAATTGACTTAATTCTTGATAATCGTTTTAAAAGAGGAAGTCTTTTTAAATTTTCAATTTTATTGAAACAAACGTTGGTTCCTGGAATCAATTTCTCTTCTGCATCATATCTGCCATCTAATGAGATAATTATATGTTTAAAAGAATCATCTAGGCCGTTTGCAATTTGTGCAAAACGAACTTGAGGACCCCCAATAGCAAAAGTAGAAAAAATATGTAAAATCGTTTTATTCGTTTTTTGATGCATATTATTTATGCACATCAATTGCACGCTTTGCAAATTCTTGATTATCAGATACGGGTGACCAGTTAAGTCGCTCTTTTTCAATAGAGTTATCAAACTTTGCCAGCATTCCCCGCGATAAAAAATCTCGCATTTTAGGAGATGCAACTTTACGACCTGAAATTTTCTTGATTAGCCATTTTCCGAATTCTTGGCTATACAACCAGCGGGTTGGTTGAGGGTGGAATTTAAACGGGCGCTCAAGTCGCTCACTCATTAACTCGACAAATTCTCTTGCTGACGGGGTTACATCTCCAACAAGGTTGAATGCTTGACCTGTGATGTTTTTAGCCGTTAAAGAGGAAATAATGCCACTAGCTACATCTTCAACAAGGACAAACGGTAAAGGATTGTTCCCCATGTTCCAGCCAATGAAGTGTTGACTGTTATTAAAGAAACCAATGCCAGTATGATTCACTAAACCGCCTTCTCCGACGACAATACCTGGTCTTAAAAGAACTAAATCAAGACCAGAATATTCTTTTAATAGCATTTCATCAGCAACCGCTTTTGCTCTTGAATAATCAGCTCTGAATTCTGACTTTTTGTCGACAGTTGTTTTTGCTGTGATTGTTTCTTTATTATCACCTAAATATAATGAAGCTATTGAACTTACATGTACTAACCTCTCAATGTTACTCTCTTTACATGCATCAGCGACTAACTTTGCAGAACCAACCATCGCAGCTTTAATATCTTCCCATGATCCACCACCACCACCATGTGCTAGGTTTATTACAAATTTGGCATTGATAACTGCTTTTTCTACATCCTTCTTATTCCGCACATTACCTTGAAGCAAGCTAATTTTTTCATGATAAAAGAAAGCGGGTAATGCATTGATATTTCTTGCCATCACTCCAATCGAAAAATTAGCATCTAGTAATTGTTGCACTACTTTTTTTCCGATAAATCCACTACCACCAATAACGAGAACATCATATTCCTCAGTAATATTAGTGATTGGAGTCTCTTTGGTTTCTGAGGGCTGAAAGCCTTCGTTTGCAATCTTATGGCAAAATTTAATGATATCTCTACCAAAGGTGGCATTATGTTCAGGTACTGAACCATTAGATAATGCATTATAATATGCATTAAAACTTTCTAGCATACCTAGGTAGAAAGTATCCTTTCTCCGGCTAATTCCTGATATTGCTGTAGAATATCCTAATAATTCCTTGATACCTTGTTTAATTATTGTCCCACCTTCAAACAGTGATGTTGTAGCAACATCTAGGGCAGGTAAAAAGCGACTTTTAGTACTACAAACAACTTTATTTGTTGGCATATCAACATTAATGATGCCATCTACACCAATGATTTTAAATTGCCAAACGGGGTATTCTTGCCCCATTGCAAAAGATAGGTGGAAAGGTACCTTGGCTTTGCCAATGATATCGACTCTTGAGGTAAAGGGTAGTCTATCGAGTAAATATTTTGGAGTACTGGATAAGCATTTTATCTCGTTTTGAGGTTGACCGATTAATGAAAATAATTGTGAAACAGGGTGGACAGCTTGTTCTAGTAATATATTGACAGGTTGCCTGAACATCCAATGACTAAATAACCCTAAGTCTAACTGGCGTAGCGGCATTTCATAGGTCAGATGAATTGATTTGATTTGACCTATGGTTCCTTGTTTTATAAGCCTTTTAGCTTTGATAAAAGCAGGGTGGAAAATGAAGTTTTGGTTTACGGCTAGTAAGCAATTCTTTTCTTTTGCTAAGGTAATCAGTTCTTCTGCTTCTTCAACAGTTTCACTTATTGGCTTTTCAACAAGGATATTCTTATTCGCATTTAGGAGGATTTTGCAAAGGTCATAATGATAGTTCGGAGGAACTAAAACATGTGCTACGTCGAATTCAATTGTATTAATGGCTTTATTGATATCTTCAAAAACATGAGGGACTTTGAATTTATTAGCTAAGCTTGTTGCCAACTCAATGTTAAAATCTACTATCGCTACTATCTCTATATTCTTATTTTGCTTTAATGCTTCTGCATGAATCCCTGAAATAAAACCTGCACCAACTAACACTACTTTAAATTTTTCTCTATTTTCCAAAATCGAATCCTTGTTTAATCTTTACCACGGTATTGCCCTTTCTTTTATAGTTATGGGATAGATTCATCATTTTTGAAAGGAAATGCAGGTATTTCTTTAAATAAGTTAAAATTAAACCTGCTGTCAATAATATTTAAATAGGCATTCATTTTGCTCATGTAAACAATATCTTTACCTACATTTATGCCATTCGTTTCAATTTTTTTTCCTACAATTTCAACAGTGTTATCACTTTCACTAAATTCAAAAAAATACAATGTATCAACGCCATTCCAGCTGACTATTTGATTTAAATGGTCGTTATAAGTTAGGTTTATATATTCTTGTTTTAATATAGATTTGGCCCCCTTAATTTCCCAATCTTCCTTTGTGACAAGCTCAGAATCTAGACTGAGTTGATTAATTTCGACAGTTCTTATGGATTTATCACCGATAATGACTAATTTACTTTTTCCTTTGTCAATTATTTGCCAAGTATTTGACAAGCTTGTTATTTTTGTTTTGTTTTTTTTCCAATTGCCGTTACTAGGATCATAAATAATAGTTCCCTTGTTGTGGGTTATTATGATTAAACTTGAAGCTTCGTCATATACTATTTGACGTCTGTTTGTTCCCTTGAATTCGGCAATATTTTCATGAGCCAACTCCCATTGTTTATTTTCAACATTTAAAAACCAACCATCTGTTGATTCATAATTACTGCCACATGAAATCATTCCTCCTTGAAGAAAAATAGCTTGTTTATAGTTTAGATAAAGCAATGATTTTTTCAAATTTCTTGCTGCTGGCACAAGTTCCTCATTATTCAAGTGCCAAACACCAGAGCATCCTTTTTTGTAGGCAAATAAATCCCAAAATGTTCTATCCGAACTTTGGTAACTATCTAATAAAGTTACATCTGTTCTTTTAGAAATTATTTGTATAGTGTTTGTAGGCGGATCAAATTCAAATATCTCGTTTCCAAAATAATGTCTTTGTCCTCCTCCATTAATAAAAACCTTATTAAGATCTTTCGAATAGACAGTGCTGATAGTCCCCGAAGGCCAATGCTTTTTAACGCCTTTAATCAGAGGGTCTTTAAGTTCTAGATAATCATTAATTATTGTATTTGGGAGCGTTTTAGCATCAATGTCGGGTAACAACTTTGCCTTAGGGTTTTCTGCTACATCAAATGTAATAGGATGCGAAATTTCGCCACCTAACCCACTGCACATGATCGTAGCATGATAATTTTCAGTAAGTTTCTTAGTAATAAAGCTACCTGTTGTTTCTATTTTTTGCTCGGTATCGGTGGTGAGGTAACAATAGTTTGTATACTTTGACTGCCAAAATATGCTTGCGCTTTGGTTGTAATCTATACTTTCTTCCTTAATTCTCGTGGTAAGCGTAGGACTAGGGTAGTTTGTCCCATCATACTCATATGCACCTATGTCTATATTGTTATCAGCTTCTCTAGGTTTTAATTGAAAATTAGAGGAAAATTCGAATGTAGGTATTAGTTTTGATTGATTGAATACCTTTGCCGCATTAACCGCAGAGGATTTTTCTGTCAAATGAAAATTTGAGCTTCCAAAACCTTGAAAATCACCTTGTACAGCTGGAATGTTTTTTTCATAATCAAGTAAATTAGTTGTTCTCAAATTTTTGTGCTGAATATATCTATCTTCATCTAGACCATAAATTAAGTTATTAGAAAAATCACCTTGGATAAAGTCGTTATTGTGATCAAACAACCTTAAAATTATTCCACTTTTATGCTCGTTAATAAAAGTATTATTAATAATGTATAACTTTTTATTGGGATTATTTCTTGACGCTTTTTTTGCTTCTGCAGCGTAAGCTATAATGGCATTATTGGGACTATATTGAGATTGTTGGATAATATTGCCTATGATATATGCAATACCACCACCAGTAATATCAATGTTGTAACTTGAGTTTCCTGTATCGCCGTCAGAAAATTTATTATTATAAATATAGTTTTCTCTAGCAATACTCTTTATTAGATGTCCTGTATCTACATGATGTGAGTAACTATTTTCTATTCTAAGGATTTGTGTTTTTATTATATAAATATTGTGAGAACGCCCATCCTTATAACCATTATGAGCAAACTCAGAATGGTTGATATGAACCTCATTCTCTTCTATTGGGTATTTTCTGATGTTTGGAGTTACTAATATTCCATTTTGATTGTGGTGGAAGTAACTACTTTTAATGGATAAAATTCCGCCGCCATCATACCTAATGCCTGCACCATTGTGATCACTGACTTGCGCATGTGAGAACTCTATATTTTCGACGGAAAAATTTTTGCCTGAAGGGTTCCAGAGCCCTTTGCCACCAGGAATATTCCCAGAACAGTTTTTCCAAGTTATCACAGGCCTACCGTTGATCCCTTTAACCGTCAGATTATCAGCTTTCCACTTTACACCCGCGTCACATTCATAAATTTCAGCATTTATTTCTATTACATCTCCATTTTTAGCAACTTTTGCGGCTTCGGAAGGTTTAGAGAATTCTTCATTCGAACCTACTTTTAAAATACGTGGTTCAAATGCATTTGTAGACAAAGAAATAAAGCTGAGACTTAAAAAGAGATAAATATATTTGGTTACTGCAGACATGTTATAGGTTCCCTGAAAATCGCCCAATCCCTTTATCATTTTAAAGAATCTTCACTATACGAGGAATATTAATAAACTAATTTTAGACTAAAATTGGAATTTTAGGAGTTATGAACTGATAATATTAATAAGATACATTATTTCAAATAAAAATTTATAGGCGGCGATGAATCCTAAAATTATACCTACCATTATGTGTGGCGGTAGCGGAACGCGCCTCTGGCCACTTTCAAGAGCATTAACCCCGAAGCAGTTTCTTCCATTAGTGCATGATACTTCTCTGCTTCAAGACACTTTATTACGTTTGCCAAGAAATTGCCAAGAGCCCCTTTTTATTTGTAATGAAGAGCATCGGTTTTTATTAGCAGAGCATGTTAGGCAACTAAATATTGATTCAGGTTCCA
>Ga0105356_10005006_pt1 | contig 12692 bp, 9 predicted proteins | sample GOMGulsemesocosm_3_FD_83502 | JGI IMG/M metagenome (GOLD analysis project Ga0105356, IMG submission 83502) | Methane-oxidizing microbial communities from mesocosms in the Gulf of Mexico - GOM9D Gulf of Mexico | ecosystem: Environmental > Aquatic > Marine > Cold seeps | place: Gulf of Mexico...
AGTAATTACCCGTTCAAAGGTACGGTATAAATTATGTCTCTCACAATCACAATCTGACACCGGTGTCATTATTAACTCATGTTTATGACACCGGTGTCAACCGTATGATTTAAATTTAGTTGATTTTTTTTAATTTTGCGAATTATTAAAATTCGATTTGATGTGATCATCATCATTTATTTAAATGACATTTATATTAAAATAGTGTCACAACATCAGATAAATAAAGGAAAAAACGTTAGACATTGCTTAGTTGGATCTTGTCATCTTCATATTTATTTACCGCATTTAATGATAATGAATTAAATTACGAAACGGATTTATCTCTCGGTGCTAAACCATCACAAGCTGCATTGCCATTTGTACAAACCGCTATGAGAAATGCATTAGCACCTATTTTGTATCAATGACAGCAACCGGAATAGTTACTTTGCCAAGTATGAGACGGGGCAAGTATTAGGGAGTATCGAACCTATAACAGCCATCAAATCTGTAATTTCACCTACAGGCTTAATAAACCTAAAAAGCCGTGAATAATAAAATTCACGGCTTTAGTTATTTTTATTTCATTTATTACAAATATTAACTACTTATTTGTTAATTGATTTAAGCATGTTACTGCTGAAGTAAAATAGTAATACTTAGAATATTAATCTGTTTTAAATTGTGAAACGAGATTCGATAATCGTACTTTTTGTTCATCAAGTTCAGACAAAACAGTTTTTGAATTTTGTGATAGCTCTGCAACTTGAGTCGACATATCAGCTATAGAAGTAACATTAACGTTAAGCTCACCTATCACACTAGATTGTTGATTGGTTGCAGTTGCCACTGATGTATTCATATTGGTTATTTCATTTATTTCTGACACGACGGCGCTGAGTTCGTCACTCGCAATATTCGTTTTTTCTAATCCATCTTTAACAAGTTCACTGTTTTTTGACATAGCAATAACTGTTTCTTGCGCTTGTTGCTGTAATTTTTCAATTACTTCGTTAATTTCAGTCGTTGAGTTTTTAGTTCTCCCAGCTAGCGATCTCACTTCATCTGCTACAACAGCAAAACCTCGGCCTTGCTCGCCTGCTCTTGCCGCTTCAATAGCTGCATTTAAAGCTAATAGATTTGTTTGTTCGGAAATACTGCTTATTGTATCGACTACTGAGCTAATAGTTTGTGTCTGCTCTGCGAGTTCTTTTATTTTTTCTTGTGTCGAATTATTACTTATATCAAGTTGTTGCATTACATTATTTGTATCTATTACTTGATGGTTGGTATTTTCTATTTTCTTTTGTGCTTGCTCAGTTTTAGAAGAAGTGGTACTTGCAAGCGTACTTACTTCTTGAATACTTTGATGCATTTGTGTCGTTGCTGCTGCAACAGAGTCTGACTCAAGTTGCTGGGTTTTTGCACATTCATCTACAGAATCTGCCATGGTATTTAGATCAACAAACGAGGAAGCCATAACCTGCTCTGTGCTTTTAATATCAACCATAATATTTCTAACTTTTTCTATAATAGCATTAAAGCCACCAGCTAAGAGGCCTAACTCATCAGAGCGGCTATCATCTAGCTTTTGTGTAAGATCACCACCATGTTTTGCCATTTCAAGTAATCTATCGCCAATATCAACGATAGGTTTAGTAATTCTATTAGCCAATATCACCATTAAAAATATAAAAACAAACGCTAACACGGTATTCATAATGGCTGTTTTTGTTAAAGCAGCACGTACCAAAGACATTGGCTCAGATACAGGTAGCATTGCAATTATTTTCCAATTCAGTTCACTGATCCCCACACTTGCAACATAATAATCTATGCCATCTTTAGTTACTTTATCAAATACATAGCTATCACTGGCCTGAAGTAATTTATTCGACACGCTAGCAAAACCATCAAACTGTTTTAGCTGTTTTGTTTTTAAACCAGATAAATTGGGATGAATAATTACTTCCCCTTGTTTATCTGTTACAAATACATAGCCAGTCTTACCTACTTTGTTAGATAAAATATCTGAACTAATTTGATCTACACTGTATCCGAGCCCTGCGACGGCCAATTTTCTCCCTTGTGCTTGTACTTTATAGTTCACAAATGCTGTGAGTTTCGAGGTACTTTCTTCATAATCAAATACAATTTCAAAAGGTTTATCACTGTTTAAAAAATCATAAAACCAAGCATCCTTTTCATGGCTAATTTGTTTTAATATTCCGTCATTATTTAAGTAGTTTTTTGAAATATCTGATACCCAAAAAACAACAAAGGCATCATTTTCACTTTTCATATAAGATAAATAATCAATTACGCTTTGTTGTTGATCTTGTGGCTCTCCCGCTAGCGCCCAATCGATTAAAAACTTATTTTGCGTAATTGATTTTGACAATACTAATGGCGTGCTAAGTTGGTGCATAATCTTAGCTTTAACTTTAGCCAGTTGATTAGGTAACAAATCTGACTCAATACTATTTTCAGATACTTTAGTAAAAGTAACGTTACCTAAAAGGATACTTGTGAATGTAAGTGTTAGTAAAGATATTGCGATAATCGCTATTAAAGAATGACGTATTGTTATTTTTTTTAGCCATGTTTCCATAGTATCTATTAAACCTATTTATCTTAAATTACTTCAAATAAAACAATATAGTGAAGCAGTTTTTCGATATAAAAACAAAAAGTTAAATTGATTATAGGTCAATAAAAACAATAAAAAAACCTAACACTTAAATTTACTTGACAAAAGAGACAGATTAGACGCTAAACCGGTTTGTTCTCTACCTGCCGCAGCTATCTGAGAACCACTTGTTGCATTTTGGGTAGATAGATCACTAATCGTATTTATATTTTCAGCCATTTCACTGGCCACAGCAACTTGCTCTTCAGTCGCAGTTGCAATTTGGGTGCTCATATCGGTAATTGCAGTTGCAGCATCTTTAATCTCATTTAGTTTGTTAGCCATTTTTGTTGTTTGTTCAACAGCTAAAGCAACCTCATTTGAGCACTTTGAAATTGAATTAGACACACTACCCGCATCTTGTTGGAACTGAGCTACAATGCTCTCAATCTCAGAAGTTGATTCTTGTGTACGTTGTGCCAATGTACGTACTTCATCTGCAACAACAGCAAAACCTCTTCCTTGCTCTCCTGCACGTGCAGCTTCAATTGCAGCATTAAGTGCTAAAAGGTTTGTTTGCTCTGCAACACTTTTAATAACTTCTACGACAGAGTTGATATTACTACTACTTTTTTGTAATTGTGCAATAAGATTATTAGCTTGTGTCATTTCATTAGATAGCTTTTCCATTTCATGACGGGTATGCGTAATATCAACAACACTTTCATCAACAGATTTATCTACATCAACAACTAAGCCTGCTGTTTGTGATGTGTTACTAGCGACTTCTTGGACTGAAGCTGACATTTCTTCAATTGCAGTCGCGACTAATTGTGTTTCTCCTTGCTGCCTTTCTAAGTTCAACATATTTTGCTCTGTTGTCGTTGAGGTCTCCTCAGAGCTTGCTGCTAATAATGTACTGCTTTGCTCAATATCTTTTACTGCACTTTTAAATGTGCTTAACATAGTATTTATGTTACTAGCAGCCATGCCTAGCTCATCAGAACTTGATATTGCTATTTGTAGCGTTAAATCATTGTTTCTTTCAACTTCTGTAATTGTTTTTGAAATAGACATAACTTGAACGGTAATGATTTTTCCAATCACAATCGCTAACAAAATAATAATAAAAAGTAGCATAATAATTGCGATAGATGTAAAAATTAAAGAATTAAAAGCTGAATTAGACATATTATCTGTCATATCTAATAAATGATTTGCTAACGAATCCTCTACAATTTTAAGCTGATTTATACGAGAGGTTGCTTGTTCAAACCATTCTTTACTATCAACATTGAAACCGCCGGTGCTTATTTTATTCATAGCCGTTTTACGTGTACTCTCAACAAACTGAACAGAATCATGCCTTAGGGTATTCTGATAACCAGCTAATATATCTTCACTAGCTAATTTTTCAAATACTGAAAAATAAGTCTCCTGTTTAGACTTTAATGTTAAAAACTTGCTTAGACTTTGATTATCAAATTTATCAGCTGCAAATACATTGCTCATAATAGCGCGCTCAATACCTGCGCTCTCCTTTCCTTCTAAGAAGTTAAAGTACGCAATGAGTTGAATACCTAGTTTTCCAGTTGTCGCTAATTGTGCTATTGAAGCTGTTATGGTAATTATCTCTTCATGAACTTCTGTATAGTATTTTATTACATCCGAAGGTTGTATTGAGAAGTTATCAACTTGATTACGAATATTATCTAGCTGTGATAAGTCACGATCTATTTTATTTAAAACATTAACAATTGTTTGTTCTTTAATTTGGTGTTTATACTGTTTTACAAACTGATTTCGTTCTTGTTTAACTTTGTCTGTTAATCGCCTTTGAGACTCTAATACATCTGAGAATTTAGTACCTTTTGATCCTAAATATCCGGCGGTTGCCCCCCTCTCTTTTTGCATTTCATGAACAAGTGCACTGTTGAAAGTACTTAACACTGTTAATTCATTTATTTGTTGGGCATTAGTATTTATTTGATAATCAGAAGAAATCCTTAATATGCCAAGGACTAATAAGCCTAATATTGCAGGAACGATTAAAATAAGTATTTTGGCTTTAAAATGTAAACTTTTAAGATATTGCATTTATCTTCCTTAAATAATACACAAGATTCGAACTTGAGTATTATTAACCTTAGGAGCAAAATCGGGATTATAAAGTGTGTTTACATTTTTACAGCCATTTTAAAAGATTATTAAAGATGACGTTGATCTACATCAAATTTTAAGCTTACAAAGCTGATAGCGGAGTTAAAATTTCTTCAGGTATAGGTTGTAAACGTTTGTCTTTATCTAAACATACCATTTCAATATCACCTATTACGGCAGGCTTTTTAGCGCCTGGTCGCCATACTTCTTGGCGCCATAATGTTTTATATTTACCTTCAAATTCGAAACTGGTTCTAATATCACATATTTCCGCAAACTCAACACCATCCTGGAAAATTAAATTTGCTTTATATACAGCAAAACCTAACCCTTTTTCATTCCAAAGTTTAGCTAGCTTATCACTATCAATGACATGCTCCCGTGCACGCTCAAAATACTTCAAAAAATTAGGGTGATATACCACGCCCGAGTGATCTGTATCTTCATAATAAATTTGAACCGGATGGTGAAATATTTCGCTCATTTTAGTTATAACTCTTGTATTTTTTGAGATTAAATTGGAATGATTATTTTTTATAAGGAATTTTTAAGGCGTAACATGCCTTCATCAATTGATATTAAAGGACTATAACCAAGATCATTTTTTATAGCATCAATATTAAAGTAATGACTTGTAGATAATTGTCTTGCTACAAAACGCGTCATAATAGGTTCGTTTTTTTTACCAAGTAATAAATAAATTTTTTCTAATAAAGCCCCTGCGATATAGGCAACTGAGGAAGGAACCCGTTTTTTAACTTCAGGTAAATTAACACAAAATAATATCTTATTTAGCATGTTTGCCATAGTGATAGGCTGATCATTACTAACAAAATAAGCTTTTCCTAAACATTTAGCATTTGAAGAGTATAAATTTACAGCGGCTAAAATATGGGCATAAGCAGCATTATCGACATAAATGGTATCAACCAGTTTATCTTGTTTGCCTACTAATTTTAAACGACCTGCTTTAGCGCGTTCAATAACTCTAGGCACTAAATGTGGATCATTAGGTCCCCAAATCAAATGTGGTCTAATGGCAACCGTTTTAAGCTGAGTATTGTTTGCTTCAAGTACCATTTTTTCAGCTACGGCTTTTGATTCACCATAATAATTTAAAAACTTTTTGGCATAAGGGAAAGTTTCATCTATGCCCTCCTCATCTACACCAGAAAAAGTGACACTCGGAGTGCTGGTATAAACCAGATTTTGAATTTTTAATTCTTTACAGTTTTCAATGATGTTTTTAGTACCATCAACATTAGGACTAAAATAATCAGACTGACTACCCCATACACCTGCTTTTGAAGCAACATGAAAGACCAAGTCGCATCCTTTCATCGCTTTTTTTAATTGACTTTTAGAAGCTATATCACCTTTAATCATTCGCACACCCATTTTTTCTAGATTTTCATAGTCGGAGCGTGCAAAACCTGTCACTTTAATATTAGCAGAGCATAAAAAACGACATATCGACTCACCTAAAAATCCACCCGCACCGGTTACAAATACGTGATTAACCTTACTTTTTAAACTATTAAGTGCTGCAGTCAGCTCTTCATTTTGCGGGTATATATGATCATTTTTCATTGTTTAGTTCTTTTTATTTTGTGCCCAAACAGCCAATTTTTCACGAAATATTTTAGCGTTATGGCGAATATCTACCGGAAAATCAGGATGAATTAAAAAGTCAGTTATATTTTTAGTTTGTGTAAACTGAATGCCTATTTGTTTTAATTCATCAAATAAGGTTTTTTCAGAAATTTGAAAGCCGCTTGCTAATTCAACACATAAAATAGGCTTTGTAACATTGTTAATCGTTACGGCCACCAATGCGGTGCGCTTTACAGCCTTATGAGTATTAAATATACGTTCACATGGAATTGAAAATAAAACTTCAGTGATGGTTTCTACTCTGTGAGCTTTTCGTCCACACATCCAAAGAAGGCCTTGCTCATCTAAATAGCCTAAGTCGCCCATTCTGTGACGCACTTGATCATCATCTTGTATCTTTGCTGATGCAGTTGCACTACTTCTCTCATAATAAGCGCGACTGACCATGGGGCCTTTTACAACTATTTCACCAATTTGGTTTGGTTTTAATAATAAACTCGTATTTATTACCGTATTCCAATCCCCAATATCATCTTCTGTAATATTAATAATCTCAACTGTGACACCTTTAACAGGTCTACCGACACAAATACCACCGCCATTATTTGTAATATCAGTGGTTTTAAGCAATGACTCACTGCCTATTTTTGTTAAAGGTAATGATTCCGTTGCGCCATAAGAATTAAGCACTTCAACAGTGTTATTGAGCATTTTACTAAAAGTTTTAATTGACGTTAAAGTAGCGGGTGCACCAGCTGAAATAACTCGCTTTAGACTGGTTAATTTATGAGAGGTTTGTTCACCTGCTTGCCCGAGCACTTCGATAAGTGCTGGATTAGCGAATAAATTACTACATTGGTACTTCTCAATTGCTGCAAATATATATTTAGGATTTGCAGTGATAGGTTTACTTGCATCCATATCGGGCACAATTGAGGCCATACCTAATGCTGGACCAAACAGCGAAAATAAAGGAAATGTAGCTAAGTCACGTTCACCGGGTTTTATTTCATAATCATTTTTAAGCGCAGTGATCTGTGCTTCAAACATTCTATGGCTATAAACAACTCCTTTTGGCACACCTGTACTACCACTGGTAAATAAAATAGCCGACATATCATCATCAGCTAATGTCACCATAGGATAAGATGCTTTATCAGGGTATTTATCTAATAATCGACTTAATGTCATTTGACCAGTGAAGCGAGATACAAGCTCACTACCACCTACAGTTAAAATATGTTTTACAGTTTTTTTACCCCATGAAAATAGTTTTCGGGCAATATGTGCTTTTGGTATGCCAATAAACGCATCAGGTTTTGATTCTATAAAACATTGTTTAAGGTTTTTTACGCCCATGCCTGGATCTACCAGTATCGGAATAATTCCGGCTTTAAATAATGCAAATGTTAAAGCAAAAAAATCAATGCTAGGTGTCACCATTAACACTGCTTTCATGCCTTTTTTTATGCCATAAGCATTCAAAGCATGTGCTATCGCATCACTTTTTTCATCTAAATTTTTAAAATCAATTTCAGAATAGTTAAGTTGACCAAAATGACTTTTTTGAACTGCAACAGCTAAATTTGAAGGAGTTTGAACTGCGGCACTTTTTAAGTGCCGACAAAGATTTGCTTTGTTTAAATCTGATTCTTTAAACATTATCATTAAATTTTATTTTTCGTTTATAAAGTTTGTCACTAAAGGTACAACTTCGCTACTTGCATCTTCTAGAATGTAATGACCACAATCTGTAAATTCATGAACTTTTGCTTGCGGTAATTCTTGCTTCCATTGTGCTAAGAAATGCTTATCAAATACAAAGTCTTGTGAGCCCCAACAAATCATGCTTGGTAGATCTTTAAAATTATTAAGGCTAGTTGTTATTTCTGACACTAAGTCGTAATTTCTATCACCAGGCTTTAAAGGAATATCTTGCACAAATCGTAAAGTAGAGATGCGGTTTTTCCAAGAATTAAAAGGCGCAACATACGCTTCTCTTATATCTTTTGCCATAGGTTGTCGTTTGACGCCAACATAAGAAGCAATAGATGAAAATGCATTCATACCACGTACTAAAGCCGTGCCCAATAAAGTATTGCGACAAATCCATAAAGCCCATGGGAAAGGTTTTGCTTTAGGTAGATGAAATGCCCCCGTATTTAATATCACTAAACGCTTAATTCGTTTAGGATGACGCGCCGCATAACCCATGCCTATCATGCCACCCCAATCATGCACAACTAAGGTGATATTTTCATTCACATCTAAGTGTTCAAGTAGCGCTTCTAAATCATCAATGCGTTGCTTTAAGGTATAATCGTAATCTTTATCATCAGGTTTATCAGATAAACCACATCCGATATGATCAGGTACAATACATTGATGACTTGAGCTTAATGACGATACCAAGTTACGATAATAAAAAGACCAGCTTGGATTACCATGAACCATGACAACAGGCTCGCCCTGGCCTTCATTAACATAATGGTACTTTTGGCCATTGCGATCTAAATAATTTGTTTTAAAAGGAGAAAGTGATTCCATTACCATTTCAGACCTAACATCATACAGTTTAATCCACTGCCTATGCCTAAAAAGCTCACGTTATCGCCTTTCTTCAAAAAGCCATCATCATGTGCCATTGCAGCAGTGACAGGTAAAGATACCGTGCCCATATTACCTAACAACTTGAATGTCGGAAATTCTTTTTCTTGCGGGATATTTAAAGCCGTTAATACTTGTTTTTGATTGGCTGCACCTACTTGATGACAAATTACTTTATCAACTTGTTCGATCATCCAGTCTCTTTGCTGTAAAAAGTGCGACCAAGTATCTTTAGCTAAAGAAACACCTTCTTTTAATAAAGTTACCGCATCTGTACGCATAAACTCTCGGTACAGTTGTGGACCAACTTCCTTTAATCCCCATTGACATAAATTATTATGCTCAGGCGCTGATAAGTGACTTGCTCCTAACAACTGATGATTACGGTCAGTTTTTAAATCAAAAGAGCCATCTGTGATAAGCACAGCAACAGCACCTGAACCACCGGTTAAAGTAGCCAATGATTGTGCATAGTTTTGCATTGTAGGCTCAGACAGCATATCTTCGATTGTGACATCAACAATATGACGTGCTGATTCACATGATACAACTAAGCCTGCTTTAATTTGGCCCAATTCAATGCGATTAGCAATATCTAAAATACCAGACAAAACACCTAAACAAGCATTACTAATATCGTAAATTGCAGTGTCTTTAGAAACACCTAATTTACCCGCAATACGACACGCTGTTGCAGGCTCATGCTGGTCGCGACAAACGCCGGTATAAACAACAGCGCCTAGATCATCAACTGATATGCCAGTTTCAGCGATTGCTTTTTCAGCAGCCGTAATTGCGCCATCAGATAATTGGTGCCCTTTTGGCCACCAGCGACGTTCTTCAATACCCGTTAAAGCGGCAAGTTGCCCCATTGGAATACGGTATTTTTGATATAAAGGAGCTAAACGAGATTCAAGTACTGAACTTGATACCACATGTGGTGCTAGCTCATAGGCTAAACTGTTGATAAAGACGCGGGTATATTTCATGAAACGGTATTTTTTTCTCTTATTCTTTATAAAAGCATGCAGATAATCTGCTGGCATTATTTTTTTATAATTATAGGCGCCATTTGACCAAGAAAAGCGCCATGATTCAACTAAAAGCTGCTTAAATGACAAATATACACAAAATATCTATAAAATATGTTCTATTTATTTTGATTAAATTGGGTAATTAACGTGTTAAGAACTAACGAGCACCCTTAGATTTCAAGAATTTAATCATTTCAACTTGCTTATGAGTTGTTGCTAACCTTAATGGCGTAGAATCTTTATTTGTTAACACATTTACCTTAGCACCATTTTTAATTAATTCCTTTGCCACATCTACATGACCTTTAAATGCAGCCCAATGTAATGGCGTTGCCCCTTGCTTATTTTGACTATTGGCATCAATACCTTGTTTTAATAAGGCTTTAACCTTTTTCAAATCGCCTACTTTAGCCGCATCATGCAGTGGCGGTTCATCCCAAGGTTTAGGCCCACAGCCAAATAAAATATTAAGTGATAAAATTAATAAAACAAAATTTATTAAAGTTTTGTACTGTAAAGTTTGAAACACAATTTAACCTGCTAGAAATTATCTTTATAGAAGGTTAGTCATTAATCACGGTTATTCCAATCTCTGATACAACCCAGAACTACGAGATACGGTTTTTTTCATGGCATCAAGTAACATAGGTCTTTGTACTATCATATCTAACTTATGTTTAGCGCGTGTTATACCTGTATAAACCAATTGTCGATTAATACCCGCGCTAGCATCTTGTAAAGGCGGTAATACCAAAGCGGTATGAGAAAACTCTGAACCTTGTGATTTATGTATGGTCATCACATATACTTTTTCATGTGCTGGTAATCTTGCTGGGAAAAAAGTACGCACTTGGCCATCATCACTAATAAACATGGCTTTTAATACTTGATTTTCATCTAGCATCAAAATACCGATATCACCATTAAATAAGCCAAGCTGATAGTCATTTTGGCTGATCATAATCGGTAAACCAACATAATGGCGACTTTGCGTTACTGTAATATGGATTAAACGCCTTTTTGCTAAGGTCTGCTCTATTCGATCGTTTAATTCATTAACACCATATGGACCTTTTCGCACTGCCGCTAATAGTTGATATTGCGCAAAAGCATTATGAACCTGTGCTACAGAAGAGCCATTTTTAATCAAAGTTAAATATTCACTATAGGCGTCAGCAGCACGATTGATCATTGCTTGTCTATGTTGTGGCTCATAAAAGGTAATATCATCAAAATGACCTTGTGTTTTTTGATGTTCGATTTTAGCTAATAAAATTGGATTATTTTCGTTTACCGCTTTAGCTAATTGCCCTACACCACTGTTTTCGTTAAATCGGTGGCTTTTTTGTAAAAAAGCGAGGCTATCAGTTAAAGCAAAACACCCTTGATTATTTGCGCTTACTTGTCCAGATAGCCCTAGCATTTCTAATCTTTCTTGTGAGTAATTAGGTGTAATACCTAATATTAAATCTTGGCATAAATCCGATAGAATATTACCGGTATCAACAGACGTTAATTGGTCTTTATCACCTAATAAAATCAATCTAGCGTGTTTAGGCAACGCTTCAATCAATTTAACCATAAGCGCCAAATCTACCATGGAGGCTTCATCTACGATCAATAAATCTAAATGTAGTAAGTTATCTTTATGATGTCTGAATTTATTTGACTGTGGGATCACACCTAGTAAACGATGTATGGTTTGTGCTTTTTCAGGGATCAGCGCTTTTAATTCATCTGAAATATCAGCAATTTTATTTTTAGCACCAGAAATTGACTCGGTTAATCGCGCTGCCGCTTTACCTGTCGGCGCAACAAGCTTAATTGTTAATGGTGTTTTTTGATATAACGATTGTAAAACCGCTAGCAGTTTAGTTACCGTAGTTGTTTTTCCGGTGCCTGGTCCGCCTGTAATGATACAAAATGCACTTTGCAAAGCGACAGCACACGCTACTTTTTGCCAATCGATTTGATCATCAACCGATGGAAAAAATGTATCTAATAAAGATCGCAGTTTATCTTTATCAAGATTTATTTGTTTTTCACTTAAAGCCAATAATCTATTGGCTAATATTGTTTCATATTCATCATAGCGAGCAAAATATAGTTTATCGCCAAGCAAACGTAATGGTTTATTATCTCCAACACTATCATGATTCTGTATTATTAAAGCAAGCGCATTAAGATCGTTAAAAGGCGTTAGTGACTCATTTTCAATATCAGCATTTGGCAATGCACCATCAAGCAATACAGTACTTTTTAAACCAAATGGATTTGTCCAGTTTACAGTATTTAAGTCTAAACAAGTGTGTTGTCTACTATTAGCAATGCTCAAAAGTAAAATCAAATAAAAGATTTCACTATGATTTTTACCTTGCTCTAAATCAAGTTGTTCATTAGTGAGTAACTTAGCTAATTCTATATCTAACTGTGATATTTTTTCATTTTCAATTAAGCGCTTTAGCATGTCGCATTACCTTCGAACTCTAATTTTTCACTGTTTAAATTAAACATGGCATCTAACTCTAATATGATATCTGTTGCTATTTTTTTATAAAAAATGCCTTTCCCAGATGGCATCCCTCGTAAAAATACGTAATAAACACCGCCTAAATGGATATTAATATCGTAATCAGGGATCCTTTGTTTTAATAGCCTATGCAATG
>Ga0105356_10005013_pt1 | contig 12686 bp, 10 predicted proteins | sample GOMGulsemesocosm_3_FD_83502 | JGI IMG/M metagenome (GOLD analysis project Ga0105356, IMG submission 83502) | Methane-oxidizing microbial communities from mesocosms in the Gulf of Mexico - GOM9D Gulf of Mexico | ecosystem: Environmental > Aquatic > Marine > Cold seeps | place: Gulf of Mexico...
AACAAAAAAACAAAGTGGCTGCATCCTGATGAAGGCAGCAGCGATGACACAGCCATTAATGATTGCCGGTCAGCGTGCGCTGGCCCAGAGCGGTAAAACCTTCCCCGTCTATGCGCCGGCCAATGGAGAACTGATTAGCGAAGTGGCCAGTGGCGGCAAGGCGGAAGTGGATGCCGCGGTGGTGGCAGCACGCGAAGGTTTTACCCTGTGGAGTGGCCTAGCACCACGTGAGCGTGAAGCCATATTGTTAAAGGCTGCCGACATTGTTGCCGCAGAAGGTGAGGCGCGTTTTCTCAGTACATTGATTGATGAGAGTGGCTCGGCCATTAGTAAGGCGCGCGGAGAAATAAATTACACGGTGGACCTTCTGCGTACGGCGGCCGGTGAAGTGCGACGACTTTATGGCGAAACATTTCCTAACGATCGTCCTGATCGGATGTCGATGGTGTTTCGCAATCCGCTCGGTGTCGTCGCTGTGGTCTCGCCTTTTAACGCACCCTTAGCATTACTGGCGAAGATGACGGCTTTTCCACTGGCCGCAGGCAACAGCGTGGTGATTAAACCGTCATCTGAAACACCGTTAACCGCATTGGCGTTTGGTCAGCTGTTAGTTGATGCGGGGCTTCCGGCGGCGGCGATCAGTGTTGTACCTGGCAGTGGCAGTGAATGCGGTGCGGCATTGGTGGCGCATGCGGGCATTGACTGCATCGCGCTGACCGGCTCTACCGAAACAGGCATTAAAATCGGCAAGCAGGCGATGGAACGTTTCCGTCCCGTGCAGCTTGAATTGGGTGGTAAGAGTGCGTTGTTGGTGCTGCGCGATGCCGACCCTGTAAAGGCCGCCAAGATTGCCGCGCAGGGTATTTTTACCCACGGCGGACAGATTTGTATGGCCAACTCACGCATCGTTGTCGAGCGCGAAGTCTATGACGATTTTATCGCCGCATTAAAAGCCGAAGCTGAGTCGATTAAAATTGGCGACCTCTACGACCCGCTCACCACCTACGGCCCGCTGATTAATGCGCGCGCCGTTGATCAGGTTATGTCACACATAGAGGCGGCGCTCGCCGATGGCGCGCAGTTGCTGACCGGTGGTCGTATTCACGAAGGTTTGGTGGTGCAGCCAACGGTGCTATTAAGCCCCGTGCGCGACAAAGGCGTGTGGCGTGAAGAAAGTTTTGGCCCAGTGACCAGCGTGGTGGCGGTCGATTCTCTGGATGAAGCCATTGCGGTGGCCAATGATAGTGAATTTGGTTTGTCAGGCGCGGTGCTCACCAAAAACATTCAGTGGGGCATGAAGGCTGCGAAGGAAATTAACGCGGGCAGTGTGCACATAGGCATGCACTCCTACCAGAGCAATGCGCTGGCGCCGATTGGGGGCTCTGGTTTCTCGGGTATTGGACGCAGCGGTGGCGCTTACAGTATTGAAGAGTTTACTGACGTTAAGTGGATCAGCGTTGAACTCGGGGACAGCGTCTAATGTCACTCGTCGGTGGCGCGCCGAAGGCGCCTATTACGCGCCACTATTTCGACGGCGCTGCGGGCCAGTTGCATTACCGTCGCTGTGGTTCGCCGGACAATCCGCCGTTACTGTTGTTACACCAAAGCCCCAGTTCCTCGGCAATGTACGAAACCTTAATGACGGCACTGGCCGAGGAGTTTTATATGTTGGCGCCCGACACACCGGGCTTCGGCCAGAGTGATGCGCTAGAAAGTGGTTTTACAGTGGCTGGCGCGGCGGCGGTGATGGCGGAGTTTCTGCGCGCATTTATGACTCAACCCTGTTTTGTTTTTGGGCATCACACCGGCGCTACGGTCGCCACTCAACTGGCCGCTGATGCGCCGGATTGTGTTGCCTCGCTGGCGCTGTCTGGCCCGACGCTGTTAAGCGCCGAACAACAGGCGACATTACCGAGCAAGGCTACGACGATTGAGTTGCAGGGCGATGGTCACCATTTACTGGCGATGTGGCGACGTATTCAAGCCAAGGATGATAGCGCGCCTCTGGCGTTGATTCAGCGTGAGGTGCTCTTGGCGTGGCAGTCAGGTGAAAATTATGGCGAATCGTATCGAGCCGTTAGCGAACTGGACTACGCCGCCTTGTTGGCGCGTGTTATCTGCCCGTCTATGGTCTTTGCCGGTGATCTGGATCCGTTGTTCTCTGGTTTGGATAACACCGTAAAACACCTCGCTAACGGACGCAAAGTGGCAGGGCCGCGACAGGGTAAAACCTACACCTGTGAGCGACAGGGCGATGCCGTGGCCAATATATTGCGTGATTTCTTCACCTAAATACGACGGCCTCTTTTGAAATTGTAAACCTACTAATATGGAATTCAGCGATGGACCTCGATAGAAATTCGCTCGGCCTAGGGGGCAAACCCGCACTTGTACTTGTCGACATGATTAACGGGTTTACCCACTCCGAGTGCCCGCTGGGTACAGATTGCCCCGACGTGGTGGCCGCTAATAAACAGTTGCTCGAGATCTTTCGTGCGCAGGCATTACCTATATTTTTCACCACGGTGGTGTACCACAACGAAGCTCAGGCGCGTGTTTTTCGCCAGCGCATAAATGCGCTTAATCTACTGACGCCCGAATCAGACTGGGTGAAAATTGATGGACGTTTGGCGATGCTGACCGGTGAAGTACTGATTGAAAAGCAGTGGGCCAGTGCATTCTTTAAAACGAATCTTGATGCGCAGCTTAAGGCGTTGGGTGTGGACTCGATTGTTGTTACCGGTTTAACCACCAGTGGTTGCGTTCGGGCGACGGTGGTGGATGGCCTGCAAAATAACTATGCGGTCATCGTGGCTGAAGAAGCCGTGGGCGACCGCAACCCCGATGCGCACGCGGCGAACTTGTTTGACATGCACGCCAAATACGCTGACGTTCAGCCTGTTCAGCAGGTCATCAACGCCCTTCAATCCAGTTAAATCAGCTTGCGGGTTAAACCGCACCGTCTGTGTGTTAAAGGAATTCAACGAACGTCATGAAAATCTCTGATCCCATTATTATTGCTGGCTTTGGGCCGTCGGGTGCCGTGTTGGCATTGTCACTGGCAAAAGCGGGTGTGCCGACGCTGCTACTAGAACGTGATGAAACGCTACCGATTGATTTGCGCGCATCCACCTTTCACCCGCCCTCGCTGGATATGATTCAGGCGCTGGACAGCAGAGTGCATCGGCAGATGATTGATAAAGGGCTGATTGCCGATCGCTATCAGTACCGCGACCGTCGCACCAATGAGGTGGCGACGTTTGATATGAGGTTGCTGGCCGACGAAACGCAGAACCCGTTTCGCCTGCAGCTAGAGCAGTATGAATTAACCTATTTGATTCACGATCAGCTAAAAGCCTACGACTGTGTGGATATTCGCTTTGCCCATGAGGTGAAAAGCTTTAGTGAGCATGGTGATGGTGATGGTGTTGACGTGTTGGTGTCGACGCCCGAGGGTGAACAAAACTTTCGAGGAGCCTTTGTTGTAGGGGCCGAAGGCGCACGCAGTAATATTAGAAAGTCGGCTGGCATTGAGTTTCAGGGTTTTACCTACGATGAGAAATTCCTAGTCGTCAGTACTGACTTCCCTTTTGAGGACGTCTTTGACGACTTCTCCTATGTGAATTATGTCTCGGACCCCGATGAATGGTGTGTGATTTTGCGCACAGAAAAGCTCTGGCGGGTATTGTTTCCAACCACGCCGGAAGACTTGAAAGACGAAGAACGTTTGCTCTCCGATGACTTTATTCAACAGCGCTTGCATCGTCTGCACAATAAGGAGGGTGATTTCGATATTGGCCACCGCACGCTCTACGGTGTTAATCAGCGGGTTGCCAATACCTATCACCAGGGGCGTATGGCGCTTATGGGCGATGCCTGTCACATCAATAACCCGCTGGGCGGCATGGGTATGAACGGCGGCCTGCACGATGCCTTTAATCTTGCCGAGCGGTTGATTCGATTGGCCAAAGAAGGCGGCGACTATCAGCGTGAGTTCGAACACTACGATCGTCAGCGCAAAGACTTGGCTGTGCGATTTGTGCAGGAACACACCATTAACAATAAAAAATTAATGGAGTCGACCGACACAGATGTACAGGCCAAGCGGCAGAAAAACTTCATGGAAACCGCCGCAGATCCCGTCAAGGCGAAAGCCTTTTTGATGGAGCGCGCCATGATCAGCAGTGTGCGTGAGAGTTTTGCTGCACCCTAATAACGTAAAGGATTTGTCATGAGTTTCCCCGATTCAATTGATCTAATGAAAACCCGAGATCGTGATCAGAAGACCGATGGCCACCAAGATAATTACATTGGTCACCGAGCCAAGATTGGCGTGATCATTCCGTCGACCAATACATCGGTTGAATACGACTGCCAGCGTTTGATTCCCCGTGGGGTTAGTTGGCATTTCTCACGTTTCATGATCGAGCACGCCGACTTGAGTACCGATGAGAATTTCATGAGATTCTTGGAAATGTTACGCGAGACCATTAGTTCATCCATTGAGTCGTTAATGACCTGTAAACCCGATCACGTGATGATGGGCATGTCGGCGGAAACCTTCTGGGGCGGCATTAAAGGCAATGATGGTTTTGTCGATCGTATTCAGGAAGCCGTCGGCAGTGATGTGGGTTTAACCACCGGTGCCAATGCGGTGATCTCATCACTGGAAGCTTTGGGCGTTGCGGGTAATACCAATAAAAAAATATCCATTATTACCCCCTATCAGCCTGTTGGTGATAAAAACGTGCGCTTGTTCTTTGAGGACGCAGGTTACGAGATAAAGCACTTAGTGGGTTTGCGCTGTGAAAATGCGCACGACGCCATTGCCCTGCTGCCGGAAAAACAGGTGCTGGACCTAGTGCGTGAAGTTGACGGCGACGACGTTGACGCGATTGTGCAGGTGGGTACTAATCTGTCCACCGTGGGCGTATTTCCCGCAATGGAAAAGGCACTCGCCAAACCGGTGTTGCCGATCAATGTCGCCACTGTTTGGCATGCGCTGCGCTCTTGCGGCATTAAGGATAAGTTTAGCAATATGGGTCGCCTACTCGAGGAACACTAAATTGTGGCGCGCTGTTGGGCGCTGAGCGGCGTTGCGTCCTCGCTCGCCCCTCGCCTACCTATACGGTATGTCTCGGGATCTCGCTGCGGGGCGCCTTGCTCAGCAACCCAACTGCACTCCACAATGTCTCCGAGTTATTTCAACGCTGAGGCTCATTAGATAAATCGCTCTGAGGCGCTTTAGATGAATCGATTTGAGACACACTAGATGAATCGATTGTTGTTGGGCATCTTTTTGTCTTCCAGTCTGGGCATGGCGGGTATCTTTAGTATTGTTCCCGCTCTGCCGGCGATTGCCGATGGCTTGGGTGTCAGTGACGCTCGGGCAGCTTATCTGATTGCTGCCTTTGCCTTTGGCTCGATTCTGGTCGCACCGTTTATCGGGTTACTGGCTGACAAGGTGGGGCGCCGCTCGGTGTTGACGCCTTCACTGTTGGTTTTTGGTGTCACGGGTATAGCCTGTGGATTTTGCGATGGCTTTGCGCCATTACTGTTGCTGCGCTTTGTGCAAGGCTGCGGTGCTGCGGCTTTGGGTTCGTTAGCCGTCACCATGCTGTCTGACCTGTACACGGGGCCAGACCGCATTCGTTACTTCGGTTGGAACATGGCGGCCACCAGCATGGGTATGATGTTCTACCCGTTTATGGGTGGGGTGCTGGGCGCAATAGATTGGCGCTATCCCTTTTTCTTATCCGCGTTGGCACTGCCGATCGGTTTCTATGTACATGTTTACCTGCGCTACCCAGAGCCGTTATCCCCACTGAGTCTTAAGGCGTATGTGCGCCAGTTCTTGGGTTCTTTGTCTAATCGCCGTGTATTGCTGCTTTCGGTTATCAATTTCACCGTGTTTTTTGTTTTCTCCGGCGCTTTTTTATCTTTTTTCTCGCTGTTGATGAACGAAACATTTTCCGAAGCGCTACAAATAGATGTTTTATCGAAACACTATCGTGTTTCCTCTGCCGTATTTATTGGCCTGCAGTTGGTGTTGTTCTCCATCATGGTCGGGACCGTGTCGATGTCGTTGGGTCGCTTGCACCAACGCTTTGGGTTTAATCGAGTACTCGCCAGTGCATTGTTCTTTTACGGCGTAGCTTTGTTATTGCTACAGGGCGGCACAACGTTATGGCACATGGTTTTTTCGGTGGCGTTACTGGGGTTGGCGCACGGCTGTTGCATTCCATCGATGGTCGCGCTCTATACCCGCTTAGCGCCTGAGGGCATGACCGGTAGTTATGTGATTCTTAACAGCTTGGTTTTTCGGGTGGGGCAAACGCTAGGGCCTGTGTGTTTGGCCTGGGTGTTGATGAACGCGGGTGTTGACTGGGTGTTCGTGGTGGCAGGGCTGTTGCTGATACCGGTGTCTTTGTTGGCGGCGAATACCCGTTGGCGGGACGCATAAAATATTTTTAGCATTAAAGGTTAGGGGGTTCATCTCTATGTACGTCGCATTTTTTGTGATTTTGCTGGATATGGTGGGTTTTGGCGTAATGGTGCCGATCATGGCGTTCTATGCTTTACAGCTTGGGGCTGGCGCTGAAATATCGACTTTGTGTATGGCGCTCTACGTGATTGGTATGTTGATCAGTACGCCGGTACTGGGGCGTCTATCAGATTGTTATGGTCGCAAACCGATCCTTATGCTGAGTATGTTTGGTGCCATTGCTGGCTATATCATGTTGGCGTTTGCCGATACGGTATTGATGATCGCCTTGAGTCGTTTGTTGGGCGGTTTGATGGCCGGTAATGTCGCCGCCGCACAAGCGTATGTTACCGATGTTTCGACACCTGAGAATCGTGCCAAGGCGATGGGGTTGATTGGTGCGGCTTTGGGTTTGGGTTTTGTGATTGGGCCGATACTGGGTGCCTCTTTGGCCGGTGATGATTTTGCCACCGCCAACTTAAAATTACCGGCGTTGGTTTCTGCGTGTTTGTCCTTTGCGGCGCTGTGCATGGTGATGGTGTTTTTGAAAGAGAGCGTAACCACCGAGCAGATGCGTCAAGCCCGCAGTGAAAAAAATGTTGGCCGACTCCGCGCCATCGCGCTGGTCGCAAAGCAGGAGATACTGTCGGCGTTGATTGTCGCCGGTTTGTTGTACAACATCGCGGCGGGTTTGGCTGAGGCCATTTTCCCACTCTGGGCGAGCGCAACCGGCGTTGCCTCAGGGCCCAAAAGCCTGGTGCCACTGCTGTTGGTGGCGGGTATCAGCATGGTCATCATGCAGGCTGGTTTGATTGGTCCGCTGACCCGCCGCTTTGGTGAGCAAAAACTGGTGATTGCCGGAGCCATTGGTTTTGCCATCGGCATGGTGCAATTCCCCCTGGCCGGGGACGCGGGCAGTGTTGTTTGGGTGATGCTGTGTTTGGCGTTACAGGCGGCTTCAGCTTCGTTGATGGTGACGTCCCTGCAAAGCCTGGTCTCGCAGTGTGCCGACAGCAGTAACCGCGGCATGGTGTTGGGTGTGTTCTCCTCGGCAGGCACCCTGGGGCGCGCCATTGGTACCAGTGCCAGTGGGTTCATGTTTGTGGCCATCGATGTGCACAGCCCGTACCTACTGTCCGTAGCGCTCATGGCGTTGGTGGTGCTGGCGGCTCTGTCGATTATTCGGCGGTTCGTGCGCCAGCAGCCTCTGCTGCCTGTGGAGGGCGATGCCTAAGCGCTCGATCCTCTGTAGTTCGACCCTTCTATTCTATCGTCAAGTGTCGCGCCGCCTTATTGATAAAAATCATGGGCGCAATAAGGCTTGGGGTTAACAATATGCCCATACTTTTGCCGCCGCTAGGTGGACAACAATAAGGCCAGAAGATGGACAACTATCAAATTGCTCGCCGTGCTCAGATCGGCGTTATTATTCCCTCGACCAACACCGGTGTTGAATACGACCTACAGAAATTTGGTCTTGAAGGAGTGACTTGGCACCCCTCGCGTTTTTGGATTGAGCTGAGTAACTGGGCCGATGAATCGGCTCGCTCGGGTGATAATGGCGATACGGTGTTCGAACGGTTCCTCGAGGTGATGCGCGGCGAGATACCCATCAGCCTGCGCAATGTCATGTCCGCTAAGGTTAACCACATTATGCTTGGCATGTCGGCGGAAACCTTCTGGGGTGGCGTCGAAGGCAGCCGTGAATTCGAAGCAAACATCCGCGAACACATTGGTGACCTGGGGTTGACCACCGGCGCCATGGCCACGAACGATGCGTTGCATTGTTTTGGCGCTAAAACCATATCGGTGATAACTCCATACCCCGATGTCGGCGATGCAAACGTGCGTCAATATTTTGAAGAAATTGGCTTTAACGTCAAGGCCGTCAAAGGCCTTAATTGCGCCTCGGCGACCGCCATTGCTGAAACCTCTATACAAGAAGTGCTCGACGCGGTTAGAGCAGTTGATGGAGATGATGTCGATGCGATTGTTCAGTGTGGCACCAATCTTTCTACAGTGGACCTGTTTCCCGCACTGGAGCACACCCTGCAAAAACCATTGATTCCGATCAATGTGGCCACCGTGTGGCACGCGCTGCGAGCTTGCGGCATTAACGACAAGGTGATCGGTAAAGGACGCCTGCTCGAAGAATTTTAAACGGCGCGTATTCACCTGGATTTAGTTTGGAGTAGAAAATGAACAAAGCACTTGTCGGTGTCACGATTCTCGACTTAACCCACATGTTGTCTGGCCCCTATGGCGGCATGATCTTGGCGGATATGGGCGCAGACCTTATTAAGGTTGAGCCACTGCGTGGTGAGGGTACGCGAAAGCTGTTGGCGACGGATCCGAATAACTCCATCGATGGATTTGGCGCCTATTTTATTACGCTAAACCGTAATAAACGCAGTGTTGCAGTGGACCTTAAATCTGAGAAGGGCAAACAGATTTTTTACCAGTTGGTGAAAAATGCCGACGTTGTGCTGAGTAATTTTGGCCCAGGTGTGGTCGAGCGTTTAGGCATTGATTACGACACGCTCAGTAAGATAAACCCTCGCATCATTACCTGCGCCATATCGGGCTTTGGTTCTGACGGACCGGGTGCGAAGCGCCCGGCGTTTGATCAGGTTGCGCAGGCATACGGTGGTGGCATGTCGATCACCGGCAACGATCAAGACAAACCCGTGCGCGCGGGCATTCCGATTGGCGATCTCGGCGGCGGTATGTTCGGTGTGATGGGCATGCTGGCGGCGTTGTTTGAGCGTGAAAAAAGCGGTCTGGGACAGCATGTGGATATCTCCATGGTTGACTGTCAAATCTCCATGCTCAATTACATGGCGACCATGACCGGCATCAGCGGTAAGAGTCCGTTTCCGATTGCTAACTCGCACTTTGTGCACGTGCCCTACAACAGCTACCAGACGCAGGATGGCAACTTGGTCGTCGCGATTATTACCGATAATTTTTGGCACAACCTTAAAGAAGTTGTAAAAGTGGACGCGTTTAACGACGAAAAATACGACGGTCAGCCAGGCCGACTGGCCGATAAAGACTTTATCGACGGCACGCTAAATGAAATCTTTGCCAGCAACACCACCGCGTATTGGCTCGAGCGCTTAGAGGCATTGCGTATCCCCTGCGCGCCGGTGAATAACTTTGAACAGGCGCTCAGTGACCCGCAGGTATTACACCGCAATATGGTGGTGGATATTTCCCATCCCAATGGCAAAACCACCAAGGCGCCGGGAAATCCGATTAAGTTGTCGCGCACCGGTGAGGATTCCTTCTCCCCTGCGCCTTATATTGGCCAGCACACAGATGAGATACTGCAAGACCTGTTGGGTTACAGCGCGGAAGACATCACTGGCCTAAAAGCCGAAGGCGCTGTTGCTTAAAGAGCGGAGAGTGACCCTATGCGTAAACAAGTTGTAATTACCGATGTTGGCCCACGCGATGGCCTACAAAATCAACGTGTGGTGCTCAGCGTCGAGCAGCGTGTGGCGCTGTGCCAGTCGCTGGTCGATGCCGGTGTCGGCTCTATTGAGGCGGGCAGTTTTGTGTCCCCCAAAGCCGTGCCCGCCATGGCGGGTGCAGGAGATATGGTGCCCTTGCTCGGCGAGGGCGCCCGCTATCAGTTTTTAGTGCCCAACATGCGCGGCTATCAAATGGCGCGTGATGCCCGTGTCAAAAGTGTGTTGATGGTGGTCTGTGCAACTGAAACCATGAATCAAAAAAATGTGCGTGCCAGCGTGGCCGAAGGCATGGCCGCCGCCGCACAAATGATTACTGCGGCAAAAATTGACGGTATAAAAGTTTCCGCCTGTGTGGCAGTGGCGTGGGAGTGCCCGTTCGAGGGCAAGACCGACCCACAAGCGGTAAAGGACATCGTACGTTTCTTCTTTGACGCGGGCGCCGACGAGGTTGTGCTGGCCGATACCATTGGTGCCGCTAACCCTGAATCGGTGTTGGCGTTGATGGGTGACTTGGTGGCCGAGCATGGCGCTGAGTATTTGGGCTGTCACTTTCACGATACCCGCGCCATGGGTTTGGCAAACGTGGCCGCTGCCTTGCAAGCGGGCATTCGAAAGTTTGACAGCTCGGTGGGTGGTCTGGGCGGCTGTCCGTTTGCGCCGGGTGCAACCGGTAATGTGGCCACCGAAGACGTGGTGATGATGTTGCATCAAATGGGGTATAGCACCGGTATCGATCTACCCGCATTAATGAACGCGGGCAAGATGGCGGGCGAGTTGGTTAAGGTCAGCAGCGGTGGCCGCGCGGCCAAGTGGCGCGAACTGCAGCTGGAAAAAGGCAAACCACTTTCCTGATGTCTGTGTACGGATAAGTTTAGGGATCTATCGGTGAAAAAAACAATAAAAATAACAACGCTTTTATTCGTAGTTGCCTTGTCATTATTTCTTTTGATGCCAGGGGATGAAGCACCCAAACCGGTATTTTATTCATCTGACTTCAGTAAGGCACCCGACGGCATTGTCGGGTTCCCTACCTTTACCGCCAAGGTTACTCACGATCTTCTCGATAACGGTGCCAACGTGCACCACACAACCAGTGGTGGCCTACTGGTGCTGCCCGTGACGGCATCCGTTGAGAACCCTGTGCCAGCGGTGGTGATTCTCCATGGCTCAGGGGGAGATTGGACGGGGCGTAGTGTGTACCTCGCCAACCGGTTAGCGCGGCACGGCATTGCAGCCATTGCGGTTGATACCTTTGTTGCGCGCGACCTTAGAAGTTCAGATGATTACCTGGAACGCCTTAAGAAAGCGCCAATTTTCTCCCAGTTAGTGGATGGTTTACAGGCCTTAAAAGCGCTGCAAGAGCACCCGTACATCGACGGCGAACGCATCGCGGTGGCCGGGTTCTCCATTGGCGCGGCCAACGCCCTGTACAGTATGTTTGAACCAGCCATTGAACATGTATTGGGCAAGGAGGGTCCTCGCTTCAGCGCTTATGCGGCTTTTTACGCAGGTTGTTCCTTTGATTTTGAGGACTTTCGAGTGGAGGGCAGTCCGGTGCTTATTATGATGGGGGCGGAGGACGAGTCCATGTCGGTGCCACGCTGTCAGAGTTTTATCGATAAGCTTAAAGAGCATAAGGTTGACGTGACGTTAAAGGTTTATCCGGGGGCGGGCCATGGTTGGGAGCAGCCCTATCCAGCGCACTTTAAGCCGGAAGCTGTGGTGACTAAAAACTGCGAAATGCTGTGGACCCGTGATTACACCAATATTGAACAGAGCAGCGGCGAGAATGTCGATACAACCTTCGGTGCCATCAAGGCGTTTTCCCACTGTTCAGAGAAAAGTGGTTACACCATGGGGTTGCATGAACCAACGAAAGAACAGTCTTGGCAAGACTTTTATGCGTTTCTACAGAGCAGTTGGCAGTAGCTAAGTGCCCTAGTTCCTATTTATCGATATATTTTGGCTAAAGCTGTCAACGCTTTGGGGTTTGATCCGATATATGGAGTTGAGTCTATTGATAGAGGGTCAAACTGTGAAATATACCTATACCGCTTTTGTTATTTTAACGTCTTTACTTGTCTCAGGCTGTAAAATTGAGATCCAAACACCGAACAGTGGCCAAGTTGTCACCGAGTCTGGTTCCATCACATGCGCTGCCGGTGAGACATGTACCCTTGATATTGTTGATATCTACTTCAATGAAACATTTGTCGCGGATCCGGCAGAGGGGTGGCACTTCGCGGGCTGGAAGAAACGAGATGGGTGGCTCTGCGGGGGTTTCACTACACCCTGCACCATCAACACCTCAGGCTTTGAGGGTCTCGAGGTATGGGAAGGCTTTCTCGCGGATCCGACGATCATCACTTACCTGGAGCCTGTTTTTGCCGTCGACAGACGCACCGACCTGATCGAACTGGCTGATGAAGATAATCAGACGATAGCTGGTCTGGATTTGGAGTTCGATTTCTTCCGTAATTCAGCCTACGAATGCGGCCTGTCGGGCAACTACTCGTTCATGGTGCTCAACCCAGCCAATGGAAACGCCGATGACGAAGCGCCCCTGTGGGTATACCTGCACGGAGGTGGTGTCGGCCACTTCGACGACGAGGGTGACTATTACGCCGTACTCGGTCAGACCGAAGATACCTTTAACAACGAGGAGGATTTTGAAAAACTGCAGGAGATTTTGACGGTTCGCACCCAGACTAAGGGTGGGGCGCCGG
>Ga0105356_10005017_pt1 | contig 12679 bp, 10 predicted proteins | sample GOMGulsemesocosm_3_FD_83502 | JGI IMG/M metagenome (GOLD analysis project Ga0105356, IMG submission 83502) | Methane-oxidizing microbial communities from mesocosms in the Gulf of Mexico - GOM9D Gulf of Mexico | ecosystem: Environmental > Aquatic > Marine > Cold seeps | place: Gulf of Mexico...
GCTGCGCACGCTACCGGCAGTATTGCTGGCACGAGGTGCTTACTAGACGCGAACTATACAATACGAAGAATGCCCCTATTGCGTAGTAAATGCAGCGCATAATAAGGATTGATTACATTAACAGATAATGTCTATTCGAAGTTCTGTAAAAAGGAAACTGTTATGTTATTTGATAAAATTGGCAAACATGCAGAATTCGAAACGGCCAGCCTACAGCAAGTAAGAGAAAAAACATCTCTATTTGGCGCACTAGATAACCAACAACTAGAACGATTATTGTCTTATATGGGGGAAAAATCATTTCATTCTGGCGAGGTTATTTTTAGTCAAGGTGACGTGCCTTGCAATATCTACATATTGTATTGCGGACAAGTACACTTATCTATTGTTAAAGAAACCGGGGCCCTGGCAGCAATGGATTTTTTCCCCGGTGATTGTTTTGGTGAATCTGCCGTCATTGGGATTCAGCCTCAAATAGGTGATGCGACGGCTTTGTCAAACGCGAAAGCACTCACCCTATCAACACAGGGTTTAATTGACTTACTAGAAAATGACGCGGACTTGCTTTGTATATTAATGATGAATATTGCTCGAGAGGTGAGCCGGCGCCTTCATACATCAATGACAGCAGCCGATACCAGTGAGAATTTTAAATTGGCTGTGGTTCATTCATGCTAACTATCTTAGTTTAGCGTTTTATTCGTCGTCATTCAGTCTCACTTCTGCGTCGTTAATGAGGCTGTGAAATCTGCTAAGACCAGCTAACCACCGTTGCCGTCAGCAAGCTCGCCAGCCTCCGCACTACCCGCCACCGACCGCCGCAGTGCGGGATAGTAAATCAACAGCGCCCCGGCTCGGGCGCAGACATAAGCAATAAAAGCCCACCACAATCCAACTATCCCCAACGGCTCCAGTAACAACCAGCAAAACAACAGAAACAACGCGGTGGAAATAGCAGCCGCGTCTCGCATTTGCCGAGTAAAGGCGGCGCCAATAAAAATGCCATCCAGCTGAAAGGCGGCAAAAGCCAGCAAGACATAAAGCGCTGCGAGGTAGAGTAGTTCATTGGCGGCCTCCCGCACGGGCAGCAAATCTGTTAACAGCGCTATCGCTGCCGCCCCCAATAAATACAATACCGCTGCCAACACTATAGCCGTCAGCAGTGCCAGCAGCGTCGAACGGGCCACAGCGAGATTAAACATCTGCGCATTTTTGGCACCGATAGCGCGGCCGATCAGTGACTCGACAACAAAGGCGTAGCCGTCGAGGAAAAACGCACTAAACGTGATTAACTGTAACAATAAATAATTCGCCGCCAGCGGCACGTCGCCAAACTGCGCACTCTGATTGGTAAACCAGGCAAAGGAAAACACCAGCAACAAGGTGCGAATCATGATGTCGCCATTGGCGCTAATCATGCGCCGCAAACTGGCTCGGTCGGCGATCTGCTGCCACCGCCAAAAGGGTTCACTGGCATCGCAGCGCGCGCGCAGAGTGCGCTGTACCAGCCACAGGCCGTATACCAATGCCAGCCATTCTGATAGCACGGTGCCCACAGCGATACCCGCGACGCCCATGCCCAGCAGGCCGGCAAAAATACCGTCTAGCACAATGTTAAGACCATTGAGCACCAGCTGTAACAGCAGTAATTGGCGACTGAGCCCCAGCCCTACGAATAGCCCCATTAGGGCAAACATCGACAGTGTTGCCGGTGCCCCCCAAATACGAATGCTAAAATATTGGCCCGCCACCGACTCAACCGCAGCATTGGCACTCATCGCCTCGAAGGCAATCACCGCAATCGGCCACTGCAGTGCTATCAACATCAGCCCCAGCGCCAGCGCCATCAGCAGCGCTCGGCCCAGGGTAGAGCGCACCTCGCTTTCGTTGTTGGCGCCATTGGCCCGCGCGACAAAGCCGGTGGTACCCATGCGTAAAAAACCAAAGCCCCAATAGACAAATGAAAATATTAATGTGCCCAGGGCGATGGCACCTAGGTCGGCAGTCACGCCAATATTGCCGATAACCGCGGTGTCAACCAGCCCCAGCAGTGGCACCGACATATTGGCCAAAATAATAGGCCAGGCTTTTTGCAGGAGATAACGGTAGCTGATTGCTGGTAGCTGGGACATGGCCTCGCTGCGCCTCGAAGTGAATGGGTAGAGTGGCCACTGGGTATGCCGACCATAGCGTATATAAGATCTGTAGCACAAGCTCGGCTGCGCCGATAAATCGGCAGTAGTGAACGGGTTTAGATATAACATTTCGGTACGCCAATGCTACCAAAAATGAGCGGCGCCGGAATTAATGTAAGATGGCGACACCGGTAGGACGTGGCTTTTCTCGCAGGCGGTCTATTCGATCGTTGTAGTTCAGTTCGGCGCTGGCGGCGAGTCTTGTGCTGACAGTGAGTCAGGCTCTAGCCCAGTAATACTTCTTTTTTATCCGTATAGCGCACGCGAAAACCCAAGCCCTTGAGCCTAACCGATGCACTAGACATTTACCCGCAGGGCTCTTATGCTCTGCCGGCGCGCGGCGTTGTAACAACCGCGTCCTGAGCAGCACTCGATAACAATAGGGCAATTAATGAAGGAAAATAACAGTGAATCTATGGGGTCCTTATTCCGATGAATGACAGGGCTTTTGTGCGACTGGAAAATTTGCAGCGCAGTTACCATGAAGGTGAACAGAGTCATCCAGTATTACAAGGTCTATCGCTAAACATTGGCGCCGGTGAAACCGTCGCCTTGCTGGGCCGCAGCGGCTGCGGTAAGTCTACCCTGCTCAATATCATCAGCGGTATCGATACCGTCGATAGCGGCGCGGTCAGCATCGACAACATCGATTTAATCGGCCTTTCCGAGTATCGCCGCACCCTCTTTCGACGACGACATATCGGCTTTATCTATCAATTTTTCAACCTAATACCCACCCTCACAGCGGCGGAAAATATTGCCCTGGTACTCGAACTCAATGGCTTTAGCAGCGCCCAAGTGCAGGCCAAAACCCAGGCCATACTAGCGGCGGTTGGGCTCGGCGAGCAGCAGCGACAATTCCCCGACCAGTTGTCCGGCGGCCAACAGCAGCGCGTGGCCATCGCCCGTGCGCTGGTACATGCTCCGTCACTGATCCTGGCTGACGAATTAACCGGTAATCTCGATGCTGAAACCGGCGCGCAAATCATGACGCTACTGCGTGAACTAATTAACGAGACCGGCGCCACCTTGTTATTGGTCACCCACTCGCTGGCGGTGGCCAATACCGCAGACCGCATCGTCACCCTAGAAGACGGTCTGCTGCAGGAACGGGAGGGGCATTTTGCCTGGTAGCCCTACCGGCAGCCCGCTGTTACTGCGCAGCAGCCTACGTTTTTTGCTGCGCCACCGCTGGCACAGCAGCTTAACGCTGATCGCGGTAATGCTGGCGGTGGCCATGGTGGTAGGGGTTGACCTGGCCAACAGCAGCGCCCGCCGGGCCTTTGCGCTATCACTGGAGTCGATTTCTGGCACCACCAGCCATCAAATCATCGCCGGCGGCGGTGCTATCGACGAGCGTGTTTACGCCCGCCTGCGCAGCGAACGCGGCATTAAAACCAGCCTACCGCTAGTGACCGGCCCGGTAACGATTGACGGCCAAACTTTTACCCTATTGGGCGTAGACCCCATCAGCGAGATTGCCCTGGGTCGCCACAGCATCGGCCTGGCGTCGACAGGCTTGGACCGGGCCTTGCTCAGTGACAACGCCGCCATATTGTCGCAGCGGGTGGCAGCGCAATTAGGGCTGCAGCCCGGCGATACCTTTACCGTTACCGCTGCGCAACAACAGTACTCACTGCTGCTCAGTGGCGCCTTTGCCAGCGACAATTCCGCCGCCACCGAGGGACTATTGTTTGTCGACATCGCACTGGCCCAGCGCCTGTTACAGCGCTATGGTCTGCTCGATCGCATCGACTTAAGCCTATCGGACGCCGAAGCCGAGTCGCTAAAAAACTGGCTGCCACCGGGCCTGCAAATCGTGCAAAGCGAAGCGCGCAATAACAATCTGCGGCAGATGAGCGAGGCCTTCCACATCAACTTAACCGCCATGAGCCTACTGGCACTACTGGTGGCAGCCCTGTTGATTTACAACACAGTGACACTGTCGGTTATTCAGCGACGCAAAACCCTGGGTATTTTTCGTGCCCTGGGTCTCAGCCGGCGAGAGCTTTTTTCGTTGGTGCTCAAAGAGACAGCGCTGCTGGCGGCAGTGGCCAGTTTAGCGGGCATTGTACTGGGCTCGCTATTGGGCCAGGCCCTAGTGCATCTGGTCACCCGCACCGTAGACGACCTGTATTTTAATCTGCACGTCAGCAGCTTTTTATTCGATGCTACATCTCTACTAAAGGGGTTTTTATTAGGCCTAGGACTAGCCCTGGTAGCCGCTATACTGCCTGCCTGGGAGGCCAGCAAAAGCACGCCGATTGCCACCATGCAACGCTCGGCACTGGAGCGCGCCCACTGGCGCAACTTGCCCCGCCTGGGCGTAGTGGCAGTGTCCTCTATCGCTCTGGGCTGCCTGCTACTACTGCCGCAACAAGGCACACTGATCGAGGGTTTTATCGCACTTACCTTCATAGTGATTGGTTGCTGCCTACTAGTACCGCTACTGTTGGTCGCCACCACCACCGTCATTATGCGTCTACTCAAGCCATTGCTATCGAGTATTGCCCGCATCGCGGTGCGAGATATAAGCGCCGGCATCAGCCGCACGGGTATGGCGGTGGCTGCCCTCACAGTAGCAGTGTCGGTGACTGTTGGCGTGGGTGTGATGGTCAATAGCTTTCGAGTAACGGTAAATACCTGGTTAGAGCAATACCTCAGCGCCGATATTTATGTCTCCAGCCGGGAGCGCAATGGCCAGGGTCTATCTCCGGCGCTGGCAGCACAACTTGCGAGCTTGCCCGGTATTGCCTCGGTTAGCGCTAGTCGCGTGACGCGTGTCGAATCTCAATTTGGCCCGCTGCCGCTGATTGCATTAACCGCCACCGCTAGCGACAGCCGGTTGCCGATTAAACAGATTCTCGACGGTGGCTGGCAACGTTTTGTCGACGGTGAGGGCTTGATGATATCGGAGCCCCTGGCCTACCATCGCCAACTCAACCCCGGTGACCCACTGCAACTGTTAACCGCCAAGGGGGAGCAAACCCTGCCGGTGCTGGGTATTTATTACGATTACAGTTCTAGCGTCGGTATGTTGGCCCTGCAGCGAGACCGCTATCGACAACTGTGGGGCGATGACCATATCTCCAGCTTGTCCCTAGCTGCCAATCCCGCACAGGACCTAGCTGAATTACTACAGCGTGTTAAGTCGCAACTTCCGCCCGGTACGGCGGCCATATCCAACGGCGAAATCAGAGCGGTGGCGATAGCAGTATTCGATCGCACTTTCGAAATAACCGGCATATTACGCATACTCGCCGTACTGGTCGCTTTTGTTGGCGTGCTGAGTGCACTAATGGCGCTGCAGCTAGAGCGCAGCCGGGAATTTGCCATTATGCGTGCAACCGGTATGACTCCGGGACAGTTGGCGGCGATGATTTTTTCTCAGACTGCCATAATGGGGCTAATGGCCGGGTTGTTCGCCATTCCGCTGGGGCTCATCATGGCACAGATACTCATTGAAGTGATCAACGAACGCTCCTTCGGCTGGAGCATCTTGTATCAGCTGCCCCCGGGCGTATTGCTGGAGGCGCTATCACTAGCGCTAGTAGCGGCGCTGCTGGCGGCTATTTACCCCGCCTGGCGCGCGGCCACGGTAACGCCAGCCCTAGCACTGAGAGAGGAGTAGCCTATGCCTGTACTAGCGCTACTGTTAAATCTGTTCATGCTGCTAAGTGCCTGCCAGCCTGAGGAGGTAGCGACAACAGCGCCAGCGCTCAAGTTGGGACAAATACTCGGTGCTGACAACACCGAGGGTTTCGAGCGAGCACTGACACCCCGCCCCTTCGTATTTCCAGCCGACCACGGCGCTCACCCCAAGTTTCGCAACGAATGGTGGTATGTCACCGGCAATGTCGCTGATAAGAATGGGCGGTTCTACGGCTATCAGCTGACCTTTTTCCGCACTGCCACCAGGCCGCCGCTAGACGACAACAACGCGCGCTCGCGCTGGGCGCTGGGTGATGTGTGGATGGCCCACGTCGCGTTAACTGATATAGACGGCGGTAAACACTATAGCCAACAGCTTCTCTCCCGGGCAGGTCCCGGCCTGGCCGGCGCGACGTTGAACCCCTTTACAGTTTGGCTGGAAGATTGGTCGCTAACCGCAACAGGTAATGACTTTCCCTGGCATATTAATGTTAAGGGCAACATTTTTTCGCTAACTCTCGAGCTAAGCCCCTTAAAACCCATGGTGCAACAAGGCAACAAAGGCCTCAGTCACAAGAGCCCCGGCAATGCGTCCTACTATTATTCCTATAGTCGTATGGCAACAACCGGCAGCCTGAGTCTGGGTGGGCGCCAGCTTCCAGTCGAAGGCCTTAGCTGGTTTGATCGGGAGTGGAGTACCAGTGTGCTCGATCGCAATCAGAGTGGCTGGAATTGGCTGTCGTTGCAATTTAACAGCGGCGAGGAGTTGATGTACTTCGAGCTACTTGATCGCGACCAACGCGCCGATAGTAACAGCCAAGGTAAGTGGATCGATAAGAACGGGCACGGCCATACACTCGGCCTAAGCGATATAAAACTAACCGTGTTAAAACGCTGGACCGGCCCCGACGGTCAGCACTACCCTATACGCTGGCAACTCGACTACCCGGGGGCTAACAATAGTTGGATTGTGGCCGCGACACTAGACGATCAGTTTATGGATATGGCGGTGCGCTACTGGGAGGGGGCGGTGATTATTTATCACACAGATAACATGCAAGAAGCCGGTCGCGGTTATTTGGAAATGACCAGAACACAATAGTCAGAACTGCCTGCAACACGTCATGCACGGTTAGCACCACATTAAAATCGGAGTAACGATAAACCTAAGTATTATCAATTTAGCTATTATTTGTCAGGGAAATGTAACCGGCAAACTCGCCGTCACTGTGCTGCGCAACTGCGCCAACATGCAAGCGCGGTATCTTCACTGCAGCGCGGCTGATCCCTTTTTTACACGGTGACGCCAGCTGGGGAGCGTCTGCTCGAAAAACGGCTCCCGATTGCGACAAAGTTATCTTCTGCCCAAGTAATCCAGCAGCCAACGCTAGGCTGTTAAAATCTGAGGGTGCACGGATACCTAATACAACATAAAATTTGTATTAGGTATCCGCTAAGTAAATGTTAATTTTAAGCCGGGCTTCAACTCCACGCCCTGCCGACAAATTCAAAACCCAAAAACACCTCACTAACACAATAACTAAGGCCGACAAGCCCACAGCTTGTTATTGATTGTAAAGAGGGGCTAAAATTGCGATCTTACCCACACGCTTTCTCCGTCGTCACCCCGCATTTTCTCACGCGGTCACTCTACCATCGCTATCGGGCGGACCATAACCACTTATGCTAGAAAACCACGCCCGCTAGTGATTATGGTCTGTTCGATAGCCACATCGCAATCGGTAGCCTTTAAATAGCGTGCCCGAAATAATAGTCACTCACGCCATTGCGTAGCTTTATAAGAATGTGGATTTTCAATCGAATAAGGCGATGCAATATCGGCAGTGAAGGGAACAGCAGCCAAAGCCTTGCACTGACGTGCAGTATTTTAACTGGCGTGTTGAGACAATAAATCCAACAACGCTACCAGAACACGAAGTCCATGTCGTGTCCTGGCAGTTTTGTCAGCACATTGTGCAGTTGAAACCCGTACCTACTCAATGTCGTTGCGTTGGTGTTTACTCCGGCTCCAAATCCAAAGGCCGGTAATAATCCACGCCGCGATCGGCCCTATCTTTGATCATCGAAAAAAATGACTCTCCGGCAGACCCTTCAGCCGATAGCGTCAAATCCTGACGGATAAAATTAACGCTGTCCGGGTGTAGCTCCTTAGCCAACTGCCAATAGGTTTCTGCCTGCTCGCAGTGACCGTGCTCGCGAAAATAATTACCCAGCCTAAAAGCCGGTTCCGCGCGCTGCTGCTCGGCAGTGGGGCGACGGATATTGGCGCTAACCGTCGCTGCTGATTGTACATACTGACTGTCTGCACCCTTCTCAACCCAATCTTTGACCGCCGGTGCGTATTTGTCGGTGCCGCCGAAGGGGTAGGACTTGGCATAGGTGCCCTCGTCGATACGCACAATGCGCCCGCTCTCATCAACCCACGCCGCTGAGGGTACATTGACAAAATTAAACACTGAACTGATGCGATGATTAACATCGACTATCTGCACATAAGTGGCTTTAGCGGCGTCAAAAATCGGCCCCGCTACTGCCTCGCCACCGGTATCTTGAGCGGCGGAAATAATCACAAAATTGGGATCGTTTAACTCTTCATACAATGACTGCCACACGGACACGTCAAACTGGCAGCCTCACCATGAGGACCAGGTGATGACTAGCGCTTTTTTACCCTTGTAATCCGCCATTCTAACCACTTTACCTTCGCGGTCTAGCAGTTCAAAGTCCGGCGCTTGGGCACCGTCGATCATGCCCTGGCGAGTGAGCGGTATGTCGCCAAAGCTCCAAGTATTACTGGCAGTGTCAACCACAAAGGGCTGTTCTAACAACTCGGCAAAGGCCGATACATCAATCCACTGGGCTCCCTGTACGGTTTTAAGTAACTCAGCCCGCAGTGGAATACACAGATCTCCGAGACAAGCACCCTGCGGTTTCACCACAAAATCGTTGATCCGGTTAAAATCACTGGGACTCACCCACAGACCTGGCTCGGGCAGTACCGATGCCAACTTGAGCACCCGCTCCCCATATAATACGGTTGCCCCCGTCCCTGGCTCGAGCTCCTGCTGCGCAAAGGGGTTGCGCAGATCAGGATAGGCCATTTTTACTTCTGCCATAATAGATTCTCCAAAGTTATAACATGCTCAACCTAGCAACAATAGCGACGCTTGTCTACGCGATTTAGCCACCGCTAACACTCCCGTGGCGATGCCCCACGCGGTACCAGCAGCGCTATAATCAGTGTCAAATTAAATTCAATAAAAGGTTTGCATTTTGTGCGCCGCAATAACTACAATGCGGCACCGCAACAATTCAGGAACACATTAGCAATGTCCGTATTCGAAAAACAAGTACAGCTCACTCGCACGCTCTTTCAAATCAATAGCACTGCCCTGCGCGAGTTCTCACAAATCCAGCGGCAAAATATTGGCAAGTATGTAGAGTTAAACAAAAATTATGGCCAACAACTGCCCGCTCTTAAGTCGGTCGCTGATCTGTTTTGGCTGCAGCGCGAGTACAGCAATATGATATGGAATGGTATCAAAGTATCTGGTAACTCACAGCGCCAACTACTTCGCGACGCCCTCCAAGAAACCGGAACAGCATTAAAAACAGCCTATATCCCAGCGCGGGACCCTAACAATATAGCCTAGCTCTTTTGCTAATAGTACCATTTACCAACGCTGGCCAATGGTACTTGTTATAGCTGGGGCGGTTTTTATATTAGCTACTACTACTTCTGCTTAATCCCCGTTCCGTTTTTTCGCTTTTAGTATCGCAAATAGCGTTAAGAACAACTCAACCTATCCTACCTGTTGTTTTTCCCTCCTCCTTGATACATTATGATTGAAAAAAAGAACCCGAGGAACAACTATGAGATTGACGGAAACGGATGCATCTTTTATTTATATGGAGACGGCCAGTGGCCCAATGCATATTTCATCGGTGTATGTACTCGATGACGAAGTCCCCTTCGAGGCGATTTTTAAACACTTTGAAGCCAGAATTCACTTAATCCCCTCCTACCGACGCAAGCTAGCTCAAATCCCCTTTAGCCTCGGCCACCCAAAGTGGATTGACGACAACGACTTCAATCTCGCTAACCATGTCATTCTCTGTGATTTACCGGCAGAGTCTTCCCTACAGGCCGGAGTCGACCGCGCAGTGGAGCTCAACGAGAGCATGCTCGATCGCAGTCGGCCACTGTGGCAGATGGTGGTATTAAAAGGTGTACCGGGCAAGACGCTCCTGCTACAGCAGACTCACCACGCGTTAATAGACGGCGCCTCAGGTATCGATCTGACCACCATCTTGTACGATTTGTCCCCCAAGGCCTCCCACCCTGAGCCGCCAGAAGAACCCTGGCAGCCGGAACCCGCGCCGACCTCGGCAATGTTAATCGGTGAGGCGGTGAGCGACAATTTTACAAATTTCACCAAAGCTATTACCCAGCCAAACTTGTCACTCGATGGTGACATGATGGGCAAGATACGCAAAGCCACTGAGGTATTTACCCGCTTTATGGCAAAACCCGCCATAACGGCCCCTTTTAATGCTGCCATGGTAGGCCCCAAGCGACAGGTCAGATGGCTTAAAAAACCTTTTACCGAGATTCGGGAAATTCGCCGACACTTGGGTGGCACGATCAACGACGTGGTACTGGCCGTGGTTTCCGAGTCAATCTCTCGCTACCTGCGAGACCGGGGCGAGCGGGTAGAGAATCAGTTTCTGCGCATTATGTGTCCAGTCAACGTGCGCACCGAAGACTTGAAAGGTGCCTTGGGTAATCAGGTCTCCGCCATCTTTCCAATGCTACCGGCTTGGCCCATGGGTACCACCGAGCGATTACACACGGTGATCGAAGAAACCCAACGCATTAAGCAGGACGAAGAGGCCCAGGCGCTAACCGTCATGCAGGAAAATATGCCGGAAATCCCCCCCATTGGTATGGCCGCAACACAATTGGTAGGCACCGCCTTCGACCCCACTGCCTTGGCTGCCAAAATACCCATGCCGATCATGCCCAATGTGGGCGGTCGCATGCCTAATATGGGGGTCAATCTAGTGTGTACCAATGTGCCGGGACTGCAGGTACCCCAGTATATGTGTGGCGCCGAAGTCACTGACACCATCGGCCTACTGGTACTCACCGGTAACGTTGGCCTCAGTCTGACTATTTTAAGTTACAACAAACAGTTGTTTTTCAACTTCATTTCCGAGCCCAGATTAATGCCGGATATGGAAGTACTGGTCGAGCACGCGGCGACGGTATTTGACGAATTGCTGAGTACCGCCCAGCAACAACAAACAACTGACACTAAATAGATAATACGGAGCGACAATGTCTAAGCAGGATTTTCTTTCACGCTACCCCAAATCGATTGAATTGCCCGATGGCACCGCCGTCGAAATTCGGCTGATGACCCCCGCCGACAAAAATGCCATTCTCGCCTTCTCCCAGGCACTGGACCAGGAGGACTTACTGTTTTTGCGGGTGGATTTAACCCAGCCCGAAGTGGTCGACGACTGGATGAAGAATATCAGCGCGGGGCTGTCGACATCACTGGCGGTATTTGACGGCAGTGAGAACTTGATCGGCTACGCAACAGTACACCGCAATCCCGCCCCCTGGACTCGCCGGGTCGGTGAAATACGGGTGAATGTGAGTAGTGAATACCGCACTCGAGGGCTGGGCAGAAACTTAACGGCCGAGGTGTTTGACCTGGCCCAAAGTCTCGGGCTGAAAAAACTGATCGCCAATATGACCTCCGATCAGCGCGGTGCCCAAGCCGCCTTCCGCCGTCTCGGTTTTGTTCCAGAGGCACTGCTGGGGGACTATGTGGAAGATCGCAATGGCACTTCCCGAGATCTGGTAATTATGTCTCACGATATCGACGGTCACTCGGATCGCGTGGCCTCACCGGTACGTATCTAAGGCCTAAGGCCTCAAGCCTGCTGCTGCCACCATTGCTGCAGGCGCCGCATTCCCTCTTCAGTAGAAACCCGGGGCTGGTAATGTAACAGCCTTGCTGATGCACTGCAGTCAAACCAGTGTGGCGTCGACAACTGATCGACCAAAAAGCGCGACAGCGGCGGCTCCGCTGCAATGCCCGCAGCGCGATAGAAACCCTCTACCGCCGCCCCCATCATTTTTGCCAACCACAGGGGTATATGCTTGCCGACTTCCGGCTCGTCAACACAGTGCAGCAACCCGTTGATTAACTCACCGATCGCCAGCGGTGTATTCTGACTCAAGAAATAAGCCCTGCCTCCAACCGGTTCACCACTCATCAGTGCCTGCGCCGCACACAGATGGGCCCAAGCGGCATTTTCTACGTAGATATGATCTACCAGGCTATCGCCGGCACCCACCAGTCGCAGCGAGCCATGCTGGCTCTTATGCTTTAGGCGCGGAATAAAGTGCGGATCGTTCGGGCCCCATACTAGGTGTGGACGCAGTGACAGCGTGCTGAGGGTCTCGCTGTGGGCCGCCAGCACTACCTGCTCCGCTTGCGCCTTGCTGCGGGCGTAATGTGATTTAAAGCTGCTGGGATAGGGAGCGGATTCGTCTAGGCCCTCAACACCACCACTGCTATAGATAACACTGGGGGTACTGGTATAAATCAGATATTTGATTCCGGCGTGTAGGCAGGCATTGAGTACGTGTTCAGTGCCCTGCACATTGCTTCGATGGTAGTCGGCATAGGGCCCCCAAACGCCAGCCTTGGCCGCCACGTGAAATACCACATCACAGCCCGCGACCGCTTCGATCAACGCCTGTTGATCGCCTAGGTCAGCTTGGATCTGCGCAA
>Ga0105356_10005021_pt1 | contig 12672 bp, 11 predicted proteins | sample GOMGulsemesocosm_3_FD_83502 | JGI IMG/M metagenome (GOLD analysis project Ga0105356, IMG submission 83502) | Methane-oxidizing microbial communities from mesocosms in the Gulf of Mexico - GOM9D Gulf of Mexico | ecosystem: Environmental > Aquatic > Marine > Cold seeps | place: Gulf of Mexico...
ATCCCGTATCATCCAAAAGATAAGAGAAGGCATTCATTAAGAACTCTTTATTTCCATAGTATTGCTGTGTCCATTTATCTACACCCAATTCCAAAGGTTTGCCTTGGTGTATTTGGTTGGAAGCAATGTCGCCATCTGCAATTAATATCATTTTTGCAGAGGTTCCTTTTTCTTTTGCATTGTCGAAATTTAAAGGTTTCAATCTGTCCTTATAGGCAGAAGTAAAGTTTCCTTCTAAAAGCAGAGCCATGGTTTTGTTACCGTTCTTATAAGCTTGTGGATTGGGTTTTTCTGCCACTGATTTCAATTCTATAAAAGCAGGCGTTTTTACAAGCGTGGATAGTACAGAACTTTTAAGTAAAATTGTTTTACTGAGGTCATTTCTCAAGGTATCTATACTGGAGGCAAATTGGAAATTGACAGGTGCTATATTATTTACTATAGGATGCTCATTCCGTGGTGTAACCAAAGGATGGTAAAGCCATAAGAATTTTTTAAAATTAGGTTGGTTACCTGTATTCCCAGTAGCCAAAGCAATTTTAGAAGCATATAAGTCTTTGATAAGGTTAGGGTTGAAACGTGCTCCATAGCGAAAAAAGAAATCGTCCAAATTCAAATCTCTTGGATAAGTCAGGGTCTTTCCAGTAGCCAACAAGCTATCCATTTCGGCATGGATATAATCCAACATCCAAATAGAATTTCCTCCTTTTAATGTGTATTGGTCTAATACATATTTTTCTTGTTCTGTAAAACGTTCTGTAGGTTTAGCAATAACAGCAAGGTCGTAGGTGTTGAGTTGTTCTAAAGTTTTTTTTGGATTTGTTGCAACAGAATCTAAAGTGAATTTAGCCAAATGGTAATAAGCTCCTAACGTTTTTAAGAAACTATACAAATGGATGTCTTCTAGTTCTCCATTTCCAGTAAGTATGGCAATACTTTTTTTCTTTTTAGAACTTATTTTTTTCAAGGCATCAGAAAAAGCATATTCCAAATTTTGAATAGAATTTTCTAATTGCTCCCCTTGAGATTGTGCAGCATTGCTATCTTTTAACAAAGAGACATGCTCTGTTTTATTTTTATAAAATATGGTTGCCCAGGGTAAAATAATACTTTCAGAAACCACACCGTTTTCTTCAACAGTCAAACGGCTTGGTGTCAAACCATTTTTAATATGTTTTTCAAACTTGTTTTTTGGATCGATAAATAAAATTTTGAAGGCTGGATTTAAAGCCCTTATTTCTTCTAACAATTGTTGTGTCTCAACTTGTAAACGTTTGAATTCAGATGGAAATTCTCCTTGTAAATACACTTTTATTACCAGTTGTTCTTTTATAGATTTTACAATAGTTTCGGAAGCTTCTGATAGGGTAAAACGTTGGTCAGAAGTCAAGTCAAAACGACTGTATTTTTTTTCTCCTAAGGTATTTAATAAGACTATGAAAAGTAAGGTGTATATCCAATATTTTCTTTTTTTAGTACCACTCATTTTTAAATAAGTAAAAGCTAAGAATAAAATAGAAATACTACAAAAATAAAGCAAGTCGCGTGTGTCCAAAACACCTCTTCCAATACTTACAAAATGCGCATGCATTCCCCATTGTTGAATGGCATAACTATTCTCTGGAAACAAATCTGCAAGACCATTGATACCATAAAATAAAAAGAAAGAAAGTGCTATAGAACTTAATAAAACAATCAATTGGTTTTTAGAAAATGTAGAAATCCAGAGTCCAATAGAAGTAAAAGCACTGGCAATAAAGAGCAAGCCAATATAAGAGCCAATTAAGGATCCAAAATCAATAGAACCAACAGGGTTTGCTAATGTGTAGATGCTATATACATAAAGTAGAGTTGGAACTAGGGCAATGAGAATTAATAAAAGAATGGCTAAAAATTTTCCACCTATCAATTGTGGATAAGAGAGCGGTTTTGTTTTTAAAATTTCAATGGTTCCAGAGCTAAATTCATCAGAGAAACTACGCATTGTAAGTGCAGGAATAAACAAAACAAACAACCAAGGAGTGCTGTTAAAAAAGGGAGTCAAATCGGCAAAACCTGCATCCAAAATATTAAAATCACTTTTTAGTACCCAAAGAAGCAATCCATTTAAAGTTAAAAAACTTCCGATAATAAAATACCCAATGGCAGATCCGAAAAATAAGCGAAATTCTTTTTTGAGTATTGCGAACATTGTTTTTATTTAATTTTGCCTTAGTGATTTGGTGTTTAATATCAATTTTTTTATTTTACTCATTACTCATTACTCATTACTCATTACTCATTACTCATTACTCATTACTCATTACTCATTACTCATTAGTTATTGAAACTCAATGGTAATACGATCTCTATAGTCCAATCCCAACAAACTAGAAGCACCACCAACTGTTGTCAAATTACTTTTATATATGGCAATTTCTAAAAAGCCAGCAGAGTTAAAAATAGCCAGTTTATTTCCATCACTCTGACGTTGATGAGCGGGGAGAGTGAAATCGACAATGTCACTATATTTTTGGTTGATTTTTGTAAAAGAATAACGACTAGCACGAACAATATAAGTCCGACCTTTGCCAATCTCTTTAAATAATTTTTCGGTAATATTACTAATTACATTTCCGTAATTATCAATATAAATAACATTTCCAATAATTTTATTTTGTTCAGCAGGAATTTGAGCTTGCAATTCAAAAGATTTTTTGAAAGTTGTCATGGTTTTACCAATAACCTCTAAAGTCCCACCTCTGGCAATATGAGCAGCTACTTGTACAAATACATCCAATACAGAGAAACTCGATTCCAAACGATCATGGATATTGATTTCTACAATTCTTGTAGGGTTTATTTCCGTTGCAATCATGGATATCAATCCATTGTCGGGGCAAACAAAATAATGTCCATTTAATAAGAGTGCTATGTGTTTGTTGTCTTCATTCAATTCAGAATCTACACCCACAATATGAATGGTGCCCTCCGGAAAGTTTTTGTAAGCATTCCTTAGAATATAAGCTGTTTCTGTGGTGTTAAAAGGAGAGATTCCATGGGAGATATCTACAATTCTTGCATCAGAAATTGAAGAATAAATAGCCCCTTTAACTGCACCTACAAAGTGATCTTTAGTTCCAAAGTCTGTCGTTAAAGTAATTAATGGCATAGATTTTAAAATTCCTTTTTGGTTGACTTTTCGATGTAGAAAAGTTTGAGAAAATCTAAGCAAATTTAATCAAATATATACCGAAAGCAAATAGGATTTTGAGAATTTAGAAAAAATGTTTTTTTGATATCAAAAGTGTCAAAATGACTAACAAATAGATTGAGGAATCGTTGTGAATTGTATAAAAAAAGGATATAAAATAAATGAAAAATGACAAAGTGTTTTGTTGGAGGTGTAAGAATTAATAGTACTTTTAAAGACAAGTAAAAATACTACCTGTTGGTGAATTCAACAAAGTCGATGGATTTAGCTTTTCAGGAATTTTAATTTTAAAAAAAAACAAGCATTTGAACGAGCGCAGTATAGATTTGACAGAAATAAGTCCGAAAGAATTTTTTGGACCACAAAACGCAACCATAAAACAACTAAAAGCGTATTATCCAAAACTAAAAATAGTTGCCAGAGGTTCTGAAATAAAAGCATTTGGAGAACCTGGTATTTTAGATGAATTTGAAAAACGTATGGAAATGCTTGTCAAATATTTTGACAAGTACAATAAGCTAGATGAAAATTCTATAGAACAATTATTGACATCTACGGGAAACACTTCAAAAGCAACTAAAAAATTAGATGGAATTTTGGTTCATGGGGTTGGTGGTAAGCTGATAAGAGCACAAACAGAGAACCAAAGAAAAATGGTTTCTAAAATGGAAACCAACGACATGTTGTTTGCAATTGGTCCCGCAGGAACAGGAAAAACATATACAGCTGTTGCGTTGGCTGTAAAAGCCTTGAAAGAAAAAGAAGTACAAAAAATTATATTGACACGACCCGCTGTTGAGTCAGGAGAAAATTTAGGTTTTTTACCAGGAGATTTAAAAGACAAGTTGGATCCCTACATGCAACCTCTGTATGATGCGCTTAGAGATATGATTCCTTTTGAAAAATTGGATTCATATTTAGAAAAAGGAGTCATACAAATAGCACCTTTGGCTTTTATGAGAGGAAGGACATTGGACAATGCTTTTGTGATTTTGGATGAAGCTCAAAATACAACAGCAGGTCAAATGAAAATGTTTTTGACAAGGATGGGAAAAAGAGCCAAATTTATTATAACGGGTGATCCAGGACAAATAGATTTGCCAAGAAAACAAGTTTCAGGCTTGAAAACATCTCTACTGGCACTGAAAGATGTAAAGGGGATTGCAAATATATATTTGGATGATAAAGATGTAATTCGTCATCGATTGGTGAAAGAAATTATAAATGCATATAAAAATATTGAAACAGAATAGACCCGTTGCATGCAACGGGTCTAAAAAAAATTCGAATACTAAGTAAGAATTCTTTATTTTTGCATTCATTATTCAACAGGTGATTTAGAACCTCTTTAGCCATAAAAAAAATGAGTACTACAATTAACGATACAAATTATAATTTTCCGAAACAACAATCTGTTTACAAAGGAAAAGTTCGTGAAGTTTATAATATAGACAATGACCTTTTGGTAATGATTGCAACAGACAGACTTTCTGCTTTTGATGTAATTATGCCAAAACAAATTCCATTTAAAGGACAAATTTTAAATCAGATTGCAGCTAAGATGTTAGATGCAACTCAAGATATTGTGCCTAATTGGGTAGTAGCTACTCCAGATCCTAATGTGACAGTTGGGTATATGTGTGAGACTTTTAAAGTAGAAATGGTGATTAGAGGTTATTTGACGGGGCATGCTTGGAGAGAATACAAAGCAGGAAAAAGAGTGCTTTGTGGTGTAGCAATGCCAGACGGAATGATTGAAAACCAAAAATTTGAGAATGCAATTATTACGCCTTCAACAAAGGCAGATTTAGGCGATCATGATGAAGATATTTCAAGAGAAGAGATTCTTTCAAAAGGAATTGTAGCTCAAAATGATTATGAACAGTTAGAAGCTTATACGCACGCTTTGTTTGCTAGAGGAACTGAAATAGCGGAAAAACAAGGCTTGATTTTGGTAGATACCAAATATGAATTTGGAAGAACGAATGAAGGGAAGATTGTTGTAATAGATGAGATTCACACTCCAGATTCTTCACGTTATTTTTATGCAGAAGGATATCAAGAAATTCAAGAAAAAGATCAAAAACAAAAGCAACTTTCTAAAGAGTTTGTTAGGGAATGGTTGATAGAAAATAATTTTCAAGGAAAAGAAGGACAGGTGGTTCCAGAAATGACAGATGCTAAAATTGAAGAAATTTCAAATCGTTATATCGAATTGTACGAGCAAATAATAGGCGAGAAGTTTGAAAAAGCAAGTGTGGATAATGTTACTGAAAGAATCAACGACAATGTAAATACTTATTTGCAGTCTGTTTAAGAACTAAAAATATTGAATATAAAAAAAGCGTTTTGATAATTTTTCAAAACGCTTTTTTTATATAAATTTTTCAAAACCCAAAAGAAATAAACAGATTAGTTTCCTTTGGTATTTATGTCCTATAATTCTACCTCTTCTGTTTCTTCTTCTGAATCCTCTTCAATTTCAGTAGTATCTTCAACCTCTTCCTCAATAGTTTCTTCTTCTATATCGAAAGCCTCTTCCGTTTTGGCTACAGGAGTGTAGTTTTCAGGAACTTCTTCGTTTAAAGGAGCTGCTTCTTGTCCATCAAAATAAGGAAATACATCTAAAATGGGAGATTCTGTTATACTTGGAATTTCGTAGTTACTTACAGTATCTGTCAAACTAGCTTCCAAAACGTCGTAAGCATCTTTTACATCGTTTGCTTGTACTAAAATATAAGAATTTGATTTGCGTTCCGTTCCCTTTTCTTCATCTAAGGTAATACAAGAAAATTTACATTTGAACCAACGATCACCATTTTCATTAGGACAGATTTCTGAATAATTAGCAACACGGATGTTTGTGATTTTGAATTCGCCAGAAATATATTGTTTCATTTCTTCCGTAACTCTAGCTTCAGCTTCTGTAAATGACATGGCATCAAATAAATACGGTTGATTGAATGTTTTCGTTCTGTCGTCTTCGTCTATTCTACTGTATTTTATTTTACATTCGTACCACATATGTTTTTATTTTAGTTTATTAATTTTGAAGAGCAAATATAGTCTTTTGGAAGAAATGTGAGGGCTAAGTCTTTGTAAATCTTATTAAGATGTTGTTGATAAAATCATGGAGGCAGTTGTAGGGCCAAGTAGAGTCGAATTCCTTTAATATTTAATTTATGAGGAAGTATAGCAAACTGATAGTGGAAAGGAAGTAGGTCTGATACTTTTTTATAATGAAATTGATTTAGTTATACTTACCACCAAGTAATAAATATGCTCTCGAAGGTGTCTGTGTTTTTTTTGACCCAAAGAAGTGGTGATTTTTGTTGTTTAAGGTTTTCAATAATTTCCTTTTCAATGGAAGTATAGGAATACCAGCTTATATTATTTTTTGGAGAAATGAGCCAATCTTTTTTCTGTGGAATGCAGAATTGATGGGGTATCAAATCGCTTTCTAAAAAATCTTTTAGATTGAAATAAACACCTTGTATGGCTTGTTGATTTATAAAAGGGAATACCTCGTTTTTTAGAGAATGTGGAACAAATAATTGTGCTTTAAAACATGCTTTTTGTTTAATTCCTTTAGGAGTTAAGTTTAAATTATTTAGAAGTGATTTTGCATATTCTGAATGTAGTAGTGGAAATTGATGGGTATTGAATTTGTTTATTTTTTGCAACAAGGAATCTTTTTGATTAGGGCCGATCCATCTATCAATCTCATGACCATTAATTTTTGGGTTGTAGAGGTAAAATTTATAAGTAAGTTCTATATGTGTTGGTTGTAAAGATGTTTTTTCTTGAAGAATAAAATCAATTTCACCAACGGTTCTCTTCTCTTTGAAAAGTTGAATGTTTTCAGCAAGGATATCAAAGGTGGCTTCCCTTGTAATTTGATGCTTGAAAAAAGACTCAGCTCTTTTACCAAGCATTAAATTTTCTTTGATTATCAAATCAAATGAAGATGAGATGTCTTTATAATTACATTCAAACAATTCTTGTTTAAGAAATAGATTTTCAGAAGTGAAAATAGATTTGGTTTCAATAAATCCTTGGTATTGTAAATAAGTGTTGTTTAAGGTTGTCAAAATAAATTCGAAAAGGTTTGTGGTAAAATTAAGCAATCAAATGCTATGAATAGCAAAAGATCAATGTTTGTATATTCAATGGAATTGGATTATTGAGAAGATTGACAAATTTGTTTTTTATTTCCGCAAGTTTAATTTATCAGGAATATCCGCTTATGTTGAACGTTCTGAAGCTCGTACTAAGCTTTCCTAAGTTTGTGCTAAGCTTGTTGAAGTTTATACTGAGCTTGTCGAAGTATAGCTATAATTTCAAATTAAAGTAAGGATAAAAGGAAAAAGAAAGAGGCAAAAAACCGAAAAGCTATGTGTATTGAGTATCTTTGTTATAAGAAGAAAAACTAGGTATGCCAGAACTGATCAAAATATACGGAGAGAATATCAACCCAAGACAAATTGAAAAAGCTGTTGCTGTTTTGAAAAAAGGAGGTTTGATTATTTATCCAACAGATACTGTTTATGGTTTGGGATGTGATATAACCAATGCCAAAGCGATGCAAAAATTAGCTCAGATCAAAGGTGTAAAATTGGACAAAGCTAATTTTTCTTTTATTTGTAAAGACTTGAGTAATCTTTCTGATTATGTAAAACAAATTGATTCGTCAACATTTAAATTGTTAAAAAGAGCACTGCCAGGTGCATATACTTTTATTTTACCTGGAAGTAAAACCTTACCAAACGCATTTAAGAACAAAAAAACAGTTGGAATTCGTATTCCAGACAATCCTATAGCAATTGAATTGGTGAAATTATTAGGAAACCCCATTGTTTCAACATCTATTCGTGATGAAGATGAGGTGTTAGAATATACAACAGATCCAGAATTGATTTATGAAAAATGGCAATCCAAAGTAGATTTGGTTATTGATGGTGGTTATGGTGATAATTTTGCTTCTACAATAATTGATTTGACATCTGATGAACCTGTTGTTATTAGAGAAGGGAAAGGGAGTTTGGATGTGCTTTAAAAAGGAATTTACAATGAAATAATTGACAATGTTCAATTGGTAATGAGTGATTAAGAGAGTTCATTAATAATGTTCAATTAATGGCTCGCAAACTAAATTTTAAAAAAAATAAAGCACTAAAAAATATTGATAAAAATGTAGTTTATCACAGAATTGGAATGGCTTTAGTTTCTGATCAAAGGGGTGAAAAAGTTTGCAAAAGTCTAATAAGTTGTCTTATTCTACTAGATAAAGAAATAAATGTTATGTCATCAAAAAAGTTTGTAGAGAAATCACCAAACTTGAAAAATATACTTTAGGAAATTTATTTAGCTTACTAAGCCTAAATCAAAAGATAGGACTTGAAAATGAGTTTACGAAATATTTAAAAATACGAAATCTTTTTAGCCATAATTTCAATTCATATATCTTCTTTTGAAATTCGTTTGGTATTATGGTATAGAATTAATTAAAGCAATACGAAGTTGTTGATTATTAGTTGAATATTGCCCTCAGGTAACTTTATTAGATTTTCTATTATTCAGAACAAAATAACTCCAAACAATACTGGTTGTGTTGTAATATTTGTTATTGCTTTTGACTGGACTTCTTTTCGCAATCATTTTTTTTAAGTTTCCGTAAAAACTAAAATGCGATTTTATAATAGCCAATGTATGTATAGGTCTTCCTTGTAAAGTAAATCGAAGTCCTGCAATGCCATCCAAAATCATTCTAATTAGAATAAATAAAACAACTTTATTGCCAGGAAGGTTTTTGACTAGAGAATACAAGCTGTTCCTGAAATTTAAAAAAGTTTTGTAGGAATTAGCTTCACTTAAAGTAGCGCCTCCAACATGATATACCGTTGATGTTCCAACATATTTTATGCTATGTCCAAGATTGTTAGACCTCCAGCACAAATCAATTTCTTCTTGATGTGCAAAATAATCTTCATCAAAACCTTTCAATTTATGAAAAATTTCAGATTTGATAAAAAAACAAGCACCAGAAGCCCAATTGATCGCAATTGTATCATTGTATTGTCCTTTGTCTTTTTCTAAAGAATTAAAAATACGTCCTCTACAATAGGGATAACCAAGAATATCTAAGAATCCACCAGCGGCACCAGCATATTCAAATTTCTCTTTGTTTTTATAATCCAATATTTTTGGTTGTACAATTGCTGTGTGTGGATTGTTTTTAAATTCATTTACAACGGGTGTCAACCAATTTTTTGTTACTTCAATATCAGAATTGACCAAGGCATAAAGATCCGCTTTTATATGCTGCAAGGCATCATTGTATCCTTTTGCAAAACCGCCATTTTCTTTGTTGATAACAATTTTTACTTCTGGGAAATTTGATTTAACGAATGTAATAGAATCATCAGTAGACGCGTTATCGGCCACATAAACAGTAGCTTCTTGGCTAAAATTTACAACAGATGGTAAAAAAGTTTCTAAAAGCTTTTTTCCGTTCCAATTTAATATTACGACTGCAATTTTCATCTAAGATTTCTCTTCATTTTAATGGACTGCAAACATAGTTCAATTTGGTCAATTTCTAGGTTACATTTTTTGTTAAATTAAACTACTTAATGTCATTTTGAGGAAGCATGACAAAGCGATCCTGTAATTGAGTGAGCATTTTCAGTTAGCGTCGTTGCGAGGAAGAATGACAAAGTAATCCCATGTAGTAGTGTACAGTTTATTATTTATAGTTAGGAATATCTTCCAAAAAAAGATAACGTTCATTTTCAAAATCCATTTTGCAATAAAAGTGTTGCAGGCCATTGGTAACAACTAAAAAATTTGCATTCAATTTCAGGTTGTAGCGGGCAATTTGGTCAAAAGTTGTTTGCGTAATAGGAATTGAAGGTGCTTTGCATTCTACAATTATTTCAGGTTTTCCTTCTCTATTAAAAATTAAAATATCTGTTCTTTTTTTCAATCCGTTTACAAGCATTTGTTTTTCAATAGCAATTAATGATTGTGGGTATTTTTTTTCAGAAATAAGATAAGATACATAATGTTGCCGAACCCATTCTTCAGGTGTGATTACCACATATTTTTTTCGAATGTTATCAAAAATGAGTCGCTTATTTTCGCTACTTTTGACTTTGAATTTATAAGAAGGCAAGTTCAATTCTATCATAAAAACAAAACTAAGGTTTTTTTTAGTAAAGAGAAGAGTTGAGAGATACGAGAAAAGTCAAAATAGCGTTATTTCTTAGGAGGTTGAACTTAAAGAATGATACAAGGTTAAATAGAATGTATGAATGAAGTGAATCAAATTGTAGCGGATATAAAAAATGGTGAGTCCAAACCTATTTATTTTTTAATGGGTGAGGAGTCTTATTATATTGATAAGATTTCGGAATACATAGAAAAAAATGTGCTTAGTGAAGAAGAGAAAGGTTTCAATCAAATGGTGCTTTATGGAAGAGATGTAACGATTGAAGATGTTATTGCGAATGCGAAACGGTTTCCGATGATGGCGGAAAAAACGGTGGTTATTGTTAAGGAAGCTCAAGATTTATCTCGTACTATTGAAAAATTGGTGTCCTATGCAGAAAACCCACTCCCATCAACCGTATTGGTAATCAATTACAAATATAAAACTTTAGATAAGAGAAAGAAGTTACATAAAATTGCTTCAAAAAATGGAGTCGTTTTTGAAAGTAAAAAATTATATGAAAATCAAGTAGCAGATTGGATTCGTAAAGTTTTAAATGGTAAAAATTATCAAATGGAACCGAAAGCAGCACAAATGTTGGTGGAGTTTTTGGGAACGAATTTGAGTAAGATTAGCAATGAATTAGATAAGTTGGTTTTGATTCTTCCTGAAGGAACAATCATCAACCCAAGTCATATTGAAGAAAATATTGGAATTAGTAAAGATTTCAATAATTTTGAACTTCGAAAAGCAGTTGGGAATAGAAATGTAGTGAAGGCAAATCAGATTATTTATTATTTTGCAAACAACCCTAAAAGCAATCCTACAGTAATGACAATTTCTTTGTTGAATAGTTATTTTACACAATTGTTTTTATATCATGGTTTGCAAGATAAATCAAAAGCAAATGTAGCTAAGAATTTAGGTATAAGTCCTTATTTTGTGGATGATTATGTGATGGCAGCAAGAAATTATCCTATGCGTAAAGTTTCACAAATTATAGGGCACTTACGTGAGGCAGACGTAAAAAGTAAAGGGGTTGGAGCTTCGATTTCACAACTGGATTTGTTGAAAGAATTGTTGTTTAAAATTATGCATTAGTTATGAGTGATTTTCAATTAGCGAAGGGCAATTAATAATGTGCAATTTTCAATTAACAATGTAAGCTAATAATAATAATAAAGAGTTGTTATTGAGTACTATGGTTTCAATTGTAAAACTTAAATTAAGAATGATAAAATTAAGAATAATATTTGTTGTTTTATTTATTTCCTTAGGAAGTGTAATTGGTTTTGCGCAAAGCAATATCAATCAATATGATTCTAATGGAGATCGAACAGGGAAATGGGAAAAAAAATACAACAGCGGAAAAGTACGTTATAGAGGTCAGTTTGTAAGAGGAAAAGAAATTGGTTATTTTTATTTTTATAAAGAATCGAATCAGAGTAAACCTTATTTGGTGAAACATTTTCAAAAAGGAACCAATTTAGCTAAGATTCAATTCTTTTCGAGATCCGGAATATTAGAAAGTGAAGGACAAATGAGAGGTAGAGAAAAGACAGGGAAATGGTTGTTTTATGGTTCCAAAGGAAAAATGATTGTTATGGAAGAAAATTATTTTCGAAACGAATTGTCTGGTTTGAAAAAGATTTTTTACAAAGATGGAAAGTTGACAGAAGAAAGTGCTTATAAGAACGGAAAGCTGAATGGGACAAGCAAAAGATATACGAGTGAAGGAAAATTAATTACTGAAATTCCCTATGTAAATGATATCATCCATGGTAAGATTTTTTATTATGACAATCTTGGTGTAATAAGAGAAACAGGACATTACGATCATGGCAAACGTGTTGGAAGATGGGAATTTTATATTGATGGTGTTTTAGCAGGTGTTACAGAACCTAACAAACAAAAAGCAAGAGATACGATCAAATTGAAAGATCTTAAAAAAAGAAAATCTAAAAAGGCTACCAAAAAAGTAATTCCAAAAAAAATATTTACTTTAGAAGAAATACAGAGACGTAAAAACAAAGGAAAAACAACCAAAGTAATTCCGAAGAGAACTTTTACATTGGAAGAGTTGGAGGAGAGGAAGAAGAAGAGGAGTGAAAAGTGAATTATTTATTTTTTTCGCCGAAGGCGAAAAAAATACTCAATACTCAATACTCAATACTCAATACTCAATACTCAATACTCAATACTCAATACTCAATACTCAATACTCAATACTCAATACTCAATACTCAATACTCAATACTCAATACTCAAT
>Ga0105356_10005027_pt1 | contig 12667 bp, 11 predicted proteins | sample GOMGulsemesocosm_3_FD_83502 | JGI IMG/M metagenome (GOLD analysis project Ga0105356, IMG submission 83502) | Methane-oxidizing microbial communities from mesocosms in the Gulf of Mexico - GOM9D Gulf of Mexico | ecosystem: Environmental > Aquatic > Marine > Cold seeps | place: Gulf of Mexico...
ATCAGTCGTAAAGCCGAAGAAGTGGCTGAGCGCAAAACCCTGCGTTCACAATCTGAGCTAGAGCTGATATTACCTGCAGTTGATGCGCCGCGTGGTTTCGCTAATGCCATGCAGGTAGCTGTTGCAGCGGGACGTTCTGCCGTGATCGCCGAAGTTAAAAAAGCCTCACCCAGTAAAGGCGTGATTCGCGAAGATTTTGATCCCGCGCAGATTGCTCGGAGCTACGAGCTCGGTGGTGCGACTTGCTTGTCAGTATTGACCGATATTGATTTTTTTCAGGGCAGCGATGCCTATATGCAGCAGGCCCGTGCGGCCTGTTCGTTGCCGGTTATTCGTAAAGATTTTATGATCGACCCTTATCAGGTGGTTGAGGCAAGAGCATTGGGTGCTGACTGCATTCTGCTAATTGTCGCCGCGCTGGATGATGCTTTGATGCATGAGTTGGCCGCTACCGCAAAGAAAGTGGGCCTGGATGTGTTGGTGGAAGTGCATGATGCCGCTGAGTTGGAGCGCGCATTAACGCTCGATACACCATTAGTTGGCGTGAATAATCGCAATTTGCACAATTTTGAAACGTCATTGCAAACAACTATTGATCTATTGGCCCAGATGCCAGAAGATCGAGTGGTCGTGACAGAAAGTGGTATCCATTTGCCGGAAGATGTGGCGTTGATGAAACAAAATGACGTACATGCTTTTCTAGTTGGTGAAGCCTTTATGCGCGCCGATGAGCCGGGTAAAAAGTTGGCGGAGTTATTTTTCTAAGCACATGTGTAACATGTAAAGGTGGAATTTTTTCAGGGACGTATTTATCTGTTTTTTTGAGAGAAAGACATGACTATTCGTTACGATATCGACCTGAGGAAAAATATTATTTTTATGGGTGCTTATGGCGCCATCAGCGTGCAAGATCTTGCAGCCTCCTTCGCTGAAATCGAATCACAAGCTGGCGTGTCAGAGGGCATGACCCTGGTGCTTGATCTGCGTGAAATTAAACGCGCCTTCATTGTACGAGAAATGGATCGTTTGATTGATCTGATGGCCAGGCAGGCAGAGTGTTTTGTGAGTAGTTTCGCTTTTATTGTTTCCATCGATACGATGAACGGTGTTGGTCGACGTTTTGCGCTCAAGGCCGCCAGAAAAAGAGTGCGACTTGAAGTCTTTAATGATTATGCTGATGCGGCTAATTGGCTGAAAGTGGTTGCCTGATGAACGCTGCAGAGCCGGGGCAATTACTTTATTACGCCTACGGTTCAAACTTGCATCCTGCCCGCCTGGGTGCTCGAATCCCCTCCAGCCAACTTCTTGGTGTGGCTGAAATTACTGGTTATCAGCTGTTGTTTCATAAGCGCGGTGCTGACCTCTCTGCCAAATGTAATGCTTTGTATTCTGGCGATTCAGGACATCGCTTGTTGGGCGCGCTGTTTAGTATGGCTGCCCACGAAAAACCGATCCTGGATGAAATTGAAGGAGCCGGATATGTGGTTTCTGAAGTTGTCGTTCTACACCAGGGTGAAGAACGTCAGGCTTTTATGTATATCGCGGAGCAGGAATACATTGATAACAAGCTGGAGCCTTATCAGTGGTACAAAGACTTTGTATATCTAGGCGCTCGGTTTCTGAACCTTCCCGATCATTATGTTCGGGAGCTGATAGATGTTCGGGCGGTTGATGATCCTGATGCTGAGCGTCATGCGCGCAATGAGCAGGTGCTGAAATTAATGCGCTGAAGTGTTAACAATTATTACGGTTGATGGCGCCCGGTGATTTTAGATTGAACCTGCGCTATTAACTCTATCTCTAAACTCCACAGCCAAACTGGAGTTTGCCATGTCTGAAGTATCTCCCGTGATTATTACCCTGTACCGCTGGGCCGGAGCCTGGGGGCCCTTCAAAGTCAGTATTCCCTGTGGCGAATGTGCCCTGACCCACGATGTGATTGCTGATACCATCGCTCATGAATTAACAGGTATCCCTGTCGAATTAATGGTCCGAGACTGGCTTAGCTTTTGGTGGCAGCCGCTTAAAAAGGGCGGCTGGCATGCTCCTATTGTGATGGTGGCGGGGCGAGTGATTAGTCAGGGCGCAGCCCTTAATCGCGGTCTATTAACCCAGGCAGTGATTGAATCCTATGCAAAAACCTCCGCTGTTGAATCAAACCTGTTATTTGGCAAGTTGAGCTGTCCGCATTGTCAGCGTGCCAAGGGCTACCTTGAGCAGGCGGGTATTGAGTATCAGTATTTTGATGTGGTGAGTGAGCCGCGTGCGCTATATGAAATGCTGGCGAGAGTTAAGCCGTTAATTAGCGCTAAAACTCCCGTGACGGTGCCGCAAATATGGCTAGAGGGTCATTATATTGGCGGTGCCGACGAGCTTGGTGAGAAGCTCCGTATGAGTGTGCAACCTAACCCTGACCGAGGTCAGTGCTCATTGTCACCGACGCGCCGTTAATGGCGTATTGACAAGTCCTTGGCTCGATATCAGTTTTCTGTTTGGGGGTCACTATGGCGACGGCCAGGGCATTTTCTGCGATCAGGCAATATGGATGAAAGGCGGGCTGTTTGGCGCCGATCACCATGGCGGCGGCGTTGGGCAACACGGCGTTCGCTTATACCGGCAGGTGGCACATCTCTGGGGTCAATATAGGCTTCACCTCCAGCATCGGCAATGGCGTCAACATAGGCCAGCGCAGTGTCTTTTTCCAGGCCGGCTTTAATGATGACTTGTTTGCCGGAAAACATTTTTTCCAGTACTTTGAGACTTGTTTCGTTATCCGTGTTTAGTTTAAAGAGCCGTGCCATATTGGCTTTGACTTCCTCTGGATCCCACCCCTGTCGTATTTCTCCGTTAAAAGTAATGCGAAAATCATCACTCATGGCAACCTCCCCCCGGGCCTTCATCAAAAATTAATAGCTAAACGTATAAAATTTACTTTTGTTTCTGTTTGATTTGATAATTCTGAGTATAGCTGCTGATAGTCATTTTTCCTCTGATTCGGTTATACTACGCGACTTTTTATGCTCCTCGTTATTGGCGCCGAATACAGGCCTGGTTGATGTGGACTGAAGTCCTCAGGAACAGTTTGTTTATGAATATAAAACGTTTTTTAGTGCAGCAGGTTAGCAATGCCATGCAGGCAGCAGGTTTGCCGCAGGGCAGTGAGCCGCTGGTGACACAAAGCACACGCCCAGAATTTGGCGACTATCAGGCTAATGGCGCCTTGCCTGCAGCCAAAAAGATGAAAACAAATCCTCGTGAGCTGGCCGCAAAAATTGTTGCTGAACTGTCGCTTGATGGCATTGCGGGAAAAATTGAAATTGCTGGTCCGGGTTTTATTAATATTCACTTGGCCCCTGATTATCTGGCACAGCTGTGCGTAAAATCATTGGCTGATGAACAGTTGGATGTGCGTTCTGAGCGGGCATCACAAACTGTTGTGGTGGATTATTCTGGTCCTAACCTGGCTAAAGAGATGCACGTTGGCCACTTGCGTAGCACTATTATCGGTGATGCCGTGGTGCGAGTGCTGGAATTTTCTGGCGATCAGGTGATTCGTCAGAATCATATGGGCGACTGGGGTACACAGTTTGGTATGTTGATTGCCGAGCTGGAAGGTCAGTTACAATCGGATTCTGATGCCGGTTTGGCGTTGGCAGATCTTGAAGCCTTTTATCAGCAGTCCAAGAAACACTTTGATGATGATGCGGATTTTGCCAATACCGCGCGTGATTATGTGGTGAAATTGCAGTCAGGCGATGAGGGCTGTAAAGCACTATGGCAACAGTTTATTGATGTCTCAGTGGCGCACAGCGAAGAGATTTATGGCACGCTGAATGTGTCTCTCAAGCATGAGCACATTCGCCCGGAAAGTGCCTATAACGATGATTTAGCTCCTGTGGTAGCTGATTTGCAGGCCAAAGAGCTGGCGGTGACCAGTGATGGTGCGCAGGTTGTGTTTCTTCAGGAGTTGGCCAATAAAGATGGTGAGCCTTCCGTTGCCATCGTGCAAAAATCCGATGGAGGTTTTCTTTATGCAACTTCCGATTTGGCTGCGCTGCGTTACCGTCAGGGTGAGCTTAATGCCGAGCGTATTTTGTATTTTGTTGACGCACGTCAGGCGTTACATCTGCAACAGGTGTTTACTATCGCCCGCAAAGCAGGTTTTGTAAAAGCGGATACGGGGCTGGAGCATTTAGCCTTTGGCACCATGATGGGGCAAGATGGTAAGCCCTTTAAAACCCGTACCGGCGGCACAGTTAAGCTGGCGGCATTATTGGAAGAGGCTGTCGAACGTGCAGCCAAGTTGATTGCAGAAAAAGATCCTGACCTCGATGCGCAAGCCCGTCAGGAAGTGGCGCGAAAAGTTGGTATTGGCGCGGTAAAATATGCCGATTTGTCGAAAAACCGCAGCAGTGATTATATTTTTAACTGGGATAGCATGCTCAGCTTTGAGGGCAATACTGCACCCTATTTACAGTATGCCTACAGCCGTATTCAAAGTATTTTCCGCAAGGCCGAAATTGCGCCACAAAGCCTTCAGGCAGCTCTGCAGCTGGAACAAGCCAATGAGCGCACGCTGGCACTGAAACTGGTACAGTTCTCTGAAGTGTTGGCGCAGGTGGCCAGTGATTGTATGCCGAATGTGCTGTGTGCCTACCTGTACGAGCTGGCGAGTGAGTACATGAGCTTCTATGAAGCCTGTCCGATTCTTAAAGAGGATGTAGCACCGGCAACCCGAGATAGCCGGCTACAATTGTGTCAGCTGGTGGCACGTACTTTGGCAACGGGACTGGATTTGTTAGGTATTGAAGTCATGGATCGCATGTAAACATAGCTATTGCGTGCGTTCATAGCGCTACGTTTTAGAAAATTATTTTAAAGTTAATCATCATTTTGATTTGTAGGGTGAGGTGGTTATGGCCAATCAAGAAAAATCGTTACATATGACCGTTTTGATGACACCGGATATGGGTAATTTTTCCGGTAACGTGCACGGTGGTTCCATTTTGAAATTGCTGGATCAGGTGGCCTATGCCTGTGCTGCGCGGTACAGCCGTACTTATGTTGTGACTCTATCGATTGATCACGTGATGTTCAATAAACCCATCAAGGTGGGTGATTTGGTATCTTTCCGCGCCAACATTAACTATGTCGGCAACTCGTCGATGGAAGTGGGCGTAAAGGTCATTGCCGAAGATTTGGAGCTCAATATCAAGCGTCATACCAACTCGTGTTACATCACGATGGTTGCGATGGGTAAGGACGGTAAGCCAACCAAAGCGCCGGAACTGATTATTGAAACAGAGTTTGAGCGGCAGCTATGTGAAGCGGCGAAGATGCGTCGTGAATTACGTCAGGAAGCCGCTCGACGTAATGCTGAGATTACTGCCGGTATTGCGGATTATAATACCGATGTAAATCACTAGGTCTACGCTAGTTACTCATAAAAAAGCCGCCATAAGGCGGCTTTTTTATGAGCGGGCTTTTATCAGCTTGTCACAGATGTAAGCCCCGATAGGAATGGAGGAGGTGGCTGCGGGTGATGGTGCATTGCAGACGTGCAGAGTGCGTGGGGTTTGCTTGAACAAGAAGTCATGCACCAATGTGCCGTCTTTTAAAACAGCTTGGGCGCGAATGCCGGTCGGATGAGGATGCAAGTCATCCAGTTGCAGATGTGGGCAGTATTTCTGTACTAGTTTCAGGTAGGCAGATTTGAACAGTGAGTTTTTCATTTCGGCCAGGCCAGGCTTGAGGTTTTTTGCCAGCAAGCGCCAGAAACCACTGAAAGCCAGAATTTGGCCGGTATCCTTGTTGTTAAAGCTGAACTTATTATAGCCCTCGCGGTGCAGGCCGAGAACGGCATTGGGGCCCACGGTAATACCACCATCGATGGTACGTGTCAGGTGTACGCCAAGAAACGGCAGCTGTGGATCGGGAATTGGGTATATCTGATGATTTATCAGGTCGGACAGGCTGGCGGGCAGACTATAGTATTCGCCCCTGAAGGGAATGATTCGAAAATCTGCCTCAAGCCCCGTCATTTGCACTATACGGTCAGCCATCACGCCCGCGCAGATAACTAGTTGGCGACATTGTAATTCGCCTTGAGTTGATTGTACCACCACCTGCTCAGAGGTTTCCTTTAGGCCGATAACTTCAGTATTGAGGAGCACCTCTCCTCCCATCTGCACGAAGCGTTGTGCCATGTGCTGGACAACAGTAGCGTAATTCACCATGCCGGTTTCCGGGATATAAATTGCACCAAGCCCACTGATATTCGGTTCACGCTGGTTCAGTTGCGCTTGATCCAGCCGTTGCACGTTAACCTGATTTTCTGTGCAACGTTTATAAAGAGCCTCCATGCGCTGGCATTCCAGCCGGTCGGTGGCTACCAACAGTTTGCCGGTTTGCTGGCAGGGGATGGCTTGCTGTTGGCAGAATTCGCGCATGGCGATAGCGCCTTCGCGACAGAAGCGTGCCTTCAGACTTTGCGGGTGATAGTACAGGCCGGCGTGGATGACACCGCTGTTGTGACTGCTCTGATGGGCTGCCAACTTGGACTCTTTTTCCAGTAGCAATATTTTGCTATCGGGACAGCGTTGCTGTAGCTGCCAGGCTGTGGAGAGGCCAATGATGCCGCCGCCAATGATCAGATAGTCATAATGCATGAAAGGATCCTGATGAGATATAACTTCATCTTAGGCGAAGCCGGATCAAATCACGAGGTGGCAAAAGGCGGTAGGCTATAAATTTTGGTTAAAACTGCCGCATAAATATCATTCGAAAACATAGTGCCCGGGTGCGGGCCCCGCTTGAGGTGTTTGGCGTGAGGGCTGATCGCTCTCCAGTATCGGTGGTCATGGATAGGGTTTCGACACTTCAGGGTGTACCCTCGAAAGGCCTGTTTAACCAAATAATACACAAGGCTATTTTTACCTTGTAGGTCGCATCGATAAAAACGGATAACCGGTGAGGGGATAATCAGCACCGGTATCGCATGCATTTCTGTTGTGGTGGGCCGGTATTGGATGATTTTCAGCTTGTCGGTGCGGTGTATCATGCGCCGGCAGGGATTGGCCAGCGCATGATACATGGTTTGGCTATTCTGCAGGTGTTATCCAAGTTTTCCGCAAGAATTAGTTGCTCCTTTGGTTTCTGTAGAGACGCTGTAGTGAGAGCTGCTGTGCGATAATTTTTTGAAAATCTTGAATAATGTTTTGTTTGGCAGTCCTATGTTATTGATAATTCGGAGGGGGGAGTCAAGTGGGCCTTCATAACACCACCCATAATAGCTATTTTGATTTGCCTGGGCGGACACTAGAACTGGACGTTTATTTTTTCGCTGATATTACCGTTACGCCAGAAATTGGTTAGTCGCTCACTCAGTGATGTGGTGATAGGCTGGCCTTTACATGCTAATAGCATGCCGTTGCGCGTATGAATATCCTGGGCTAGCGCCATGCCAGGGTTGAGCGCTGTAACGGAGACTTCCTTGACTTGTTTTTCAGAAGAGACAGCGATTGTATTTGCAAAGGCAGTGAGTACATCTGGATCGTAGATATTTGCGTTAGATTGTAATTTGGCCAGGGCCAAGGCAGCATCCAGACCGCCAGTTTCAAAAGTATCGAAATCAAGAATTGCTTTGAGTAATCGGGCCCCAATAGGAAGATCTTTACCCTTAAGGTTATCCAGGGCTGGACCTGATCCGTCAAAATGATTGTTTTGATAGCGGATGCTTCGGGCAATATCTTCCATACGTGGAATTTTGCCAATCAGGTCAGAGGCGAGCCGTGAGTGTTGATAAAACTGGTTGCTTTCTTCTTTTGATAAGGTTGATGGGTTGGTAGCCTTTGAAACAAGATCGCAGGGTAATGCTACATAGCCAAGCTGACAGAGCATGGCGATAGTTTCAAGTGCCCATATATCATCCAGCTTCATGGCTTCAGCACAGGCCTTCATCAGGGTCTTAATTTTTGTAGTGCGACCAAATACTTCTGGATTAGTTAGCTGCAGAATTTCGGATAACGCTTCGATACTGCCCTTGAGTGTGTTTTCCAGCAGATCCTTTTCGGCTGTAATTAGCTGATGTTGCTTGATTGCTAAATTTAGAGTGTTAGCCATCGGTTCGGGCGGGCAAGGTTTGTTGAGAAAACGGAATACATCACCGTGATTCACTGCGTCAATCGCGGTCTGTTGGTCGGCATTGCCGGTCAACATGACACGAACTGTCTCTGGATGTTTTTCTTTAACCGTTGTGAGCAGTTGCAAGCCGTTCATTTCAGGCATCCGCATATCGGAGACAATAACGGCAAAGGGGCCGTCAGACGCCATGATTTTTAATGCTTCAGCACCGCAAGTAGCTGTCGAGAGAGTGAATTGTCGACGCAGGGTTCTGCTATAGGCAGTTAGAATGTTGGGTTCGTCATCAACTAGAAGTATTTTTTCATTCATGCGGGTTGAGTTTCCTGAGCTTGGAAGGTTTCAAGGGCGATTTGCTTCCATTCATCAAGATGAGAGTCTATTCCCAGACTTTTAAGGTAGTCCATATCCAGTTGTTGTTCCAGATCATTGCTGATGCCAGTTTCGTCCATGCAGTTGATCAGGGCGCTGGCAATGTGCGTTATGGTTAACTCCGACAGTGCCTGATTTGTAGCGGCTGCGGGTGAAACGTAATACATAATGGCTTCGATAACAGGGTTTGGCAGGCCCCATATGCCTAATAGATAGGCGCCTGCCAGAGCGTGAGTGACGCCGGATTGCTCTGTTTCCCACTGCCAATGAGGTACAGTTGCAGCGGTTTTATAGGGTAAGCTCAGGTGGTCAGCCAAGATCAGTTTGCCGCACTGGTGGAGCATCCCGCACATAACGGCCCGGTCACGTTGTTTCTGGGGTAAGCCTTCGGCTTTTGCTAGCAGGCCAGCCAGTATGCCAACCTGTTGGGAAAAGCGCGTCAGTTGTTCAAGGTCGATGGTTCGGGCCGCGCCTCCAAAGGTGTTGAAAACAGCATTGCTTAGTACCAGGCTCTTGATGATGTCGACACCCAGAATAGTGGCGGCCTCTGCGGGGGATGCAACATGCCGACTCAAGCCAAAAAAGGCAGAATTCACCAACTGCAGGATTTTTGCTGTCATGGCAATATCATCAGAAATAATATTACCAATTCGAAGCAGTGTCCCGTCCGGTGAAGCTGCTTCGTTAAGAATATCCTGATAAAGGGAGGGCAAGCTAGGAAGGCTACCGGCCCCGGGAATAGTGCTTCGCAGTGTTTCGTTGTTGAGCATGGCCTGAAGATCAGAGGCAGATTTTAACGTGGCAATCAGAGCATCGGCGGCAATAGGCTTGGCTAGAAATTGATGAGCAGCCTGCGCGCATTCAAGTTCCATTTCGGTTTCGGCGTGACCTGACAGCGCCAGGCGAATGGTGTCGGGGTAGAGCTCTTTGATTTGTTTCAACAGTTCAACACCGTTCATGTCCGGCATGCGCATGTCGCTAACCACAATATCAAAATGCTGTTGTTCCATTAGCTCAAGTACTGCTGCGCCACTTTCGGCAAAAAAAAGTTTATAGTGATTCCTGTATGGACGCATCATTCTGCGAATGCCGTCTAGGATGTTAGGTTCATCATCTACAAATAAAATTTTACTCATGCGGGCTTTCCTTCCATGAAAAAGCTAATTTTCTCATATGATGTGATTGTTAAATGGGTAGTCGGATTTCAAAACTGCTACCTTCCCCGGGTTTGCTTTGTACTTCCAGTGAGCCGCTGTGTTTGTCCGCTATGACGGAATAGGCGAGTGATAGGCCTTGCCCTGTACCCTTGCCAACCTCTTTGGTGGTGAAAAATGGATCGTAAATTTTTTGCAGGTGTGATTCGGGGATGCCGCAGCCGCTGTCACTTATGGTGATCAACACATCATTATCTCGATGTTTTGTGACAATCTTGATCAGTCCCATCTCAGTACTGCCGGTAGATTTTTGTTTGTCTTCAATGGCGTGAGCCGCATTAACCACGATGTTCAGAATAGTTTGGTTTATTTCGCCTGGGAAGCAGGATACCAAGGGGAGTTTGGGGTCGTAAATGGTCTCAAGGTTGGCCACATATTTCCATTCATTGCGCGCTATTGTCAGGGTGTTTTCAATGGCTTCGTTGAGGTCAATGCTTTCTTTATCAGAGCCACCGGGGTGGGAGAAGGATTTCATGGCTTTGACGATGGTGGCAACACGTTGCGCGCCTTCAATGGACTGGTTGATGGCATCTTCCATGTCGCCCAGCAGGAAGTCGAGATCAATCTCTTTTTTGAAGTTTTCGACCTCTGTTTTATATACATTTAACTGCTCACAAGCCGTTGCTTGCTCAAGAAGGGTGTTGCACATTTCATTCAGCGTTTTTAGGTCTTGCATAGCATTTTTTAGAAAGTGCAGGTTATCACCGACAAACTGAGTTGGTGTGTTGATTTCATGGGCTATGCCTGCAGCTAGCTGGCCAACGGCTTCGAGTTTCTGAGCATGGCGAAGTTGTATTTCCAGATGATTGTTTGCAATCGTAGCGATTTTGAAGCGAGTGACATCGAACATGATGCCGGTGACATAAATAACGCTGCCGTTTTCGTGAACGGGTGTGATGACATCACGAATATATAACTCTTCACCGTTGGCTTTAATTAGGCGATATTCAAGCTGGAAGCTGTTTGGTTTTTTGATCTGCTTTAAAAATGCAGAGCGATATTTTTTTTTATCTTCAGGGTGGACATGATCAAAAAAAATATCAGGTTTATTAAGCGTTGTGCTACTGAGGCCGGGCATCAAGGTTTCAATTTGATAGCTGATAAAAGTGTATTTTAAGGCTTGGATATCAAAACCCCATACAACCCCGTCGATTGAATTGATAAGGAGTTCGAGTTGTTGTTGGGAGGTTTTCTGGCGCTCTGGCATGGTATGTAATAGGAATACTGAGAGTGATTAAGCCTTCCTCAGTGATTTCCTTATCTCTGTTAAGTGGGTTCAAAAATCGAGTAAACACAGGGTAAGAGCTAAACTTGGAAATGTTCAGGTTCTAGCTATTCACTTAAAGAATAGCCGCAAAAGAGAGGCTGTAAAGAAAAGGGGTATGTTATTTTGAGCGGTTCAGGGCTTGCTTGGCGAGGTCTTTGAGTGCTGTGCGATAGTCGTTGTCAGGCAGGCTATCTAGCTGCTGGATAGCCATGTTTGCTTCGAGTTCAGCTTTGTTGAGAGTGTAGGCCAAAGCGTCAGAATTTTTCACCAGAGCGATAATCTGTTTGGCGTGTTCGGGTTTGTTTTCCAGTATGGCTTCGCGGATTAGCTTGGCGTCTTCAGGTGAACTGTTTTGCAGGGTATGAATCAGCGGTAACGTCATTTTACCTTCGGCTAAGTCATCGCCAACGTTCTTGCCCATTTCTTCGGCTTCACCGTCGTAATCAAGCAGATCGTCAATTAGCTGGAAAGTCATGCCCAGGTGGGCGCCGTAGTTTTTAAGCGCGGTTTGTTGTTCGCTGCTTACGCCAGACAAAATGCCCGCTGTTTCGGCGGAAGCTTCAAACAGAATGGCTGTTTTGGCCTGAATGACATCGCGATATTGCTGTTCTGTTAAATCAGGATTTCGCGCATTGGTGAGCTGTTGTACTTCACCTTCGGCAATTTGATTGGTGCAGTTGGCCATGATGGCCATAATGGGCAGGTCAGCCAATTGCACCAACATCTGGAAGGCGCGTGAATACAGGAAGTCCCCCACCAGTACGCTGGGTGCATTGCCAAACACGGCATTTGCGGTGGAACGGCCACGGCGTAATTCAGACATGTCGACGACATCGTCATGTAATAAAGTGGCGGTGTGTAGGAATTCAATAATGGTGGCGAGCAGGATGTGATCTTTGCCCTGATAATTGCAGCATTTTGCGGCTAGTAGCACCAGTAAGGGGCGAACACGTTTGCCGCCACTGTCCACCAGATACTGACTTATGGTTTCCACCAAGTCCACGTCGGAGTGAAGCTGATCCAGGATCAGTTGGTTGACGGCAGAAAAGTCGTCTTCAACTACGTTAAAAATGCGTTTTGGATCCATCTGCGAAGCGGGCCAAGTGTCAGTAAATAAAGGCCTCGAATACTAGGGGGCGTGGCCTTGACTGTCAATATTGAGGTGTGGAAAATGACACCTCTGTGAAGGTATAGCAAAAAACAGCTAAATATGTGGTTTAAATAGTGTTTTCGGCTTGCCTGGTGGTTAGTGATGCCGTAAAATCCCGCCCCCTATTGACCTCACCCGTTTCCGCTTTAGGCTGACGGGGTTGGTGCAGCACACAGTCCGCTGCCGGGGTGAAGGACTGATTTCAGAATGTCTGAGCAAGACAAGTCTGCGGCGGCAGCGCTTAGGCACAAAAGGTTTTGGAGAAGTATATGTACGCAATTATTCAGACTGGTGGTAAACAGTACCGCGTGACAGAAGGTCAAACTCTGCGCGTTGAGAAGTTGGATCTGGAAACAGGCTCCAATGTAGATTTCGGTCAAGCTCTGCTGGTTAGTGCAGGCGACGACGTTAAAATTGGCGCCCCTTTTGTTGAAGGCAGCCAGGTTAGCGGTGAAGTTGTTGAACATGGTCGTCACAAGAAAGTGAAAATCATGAAGTTCAAACGCCGTAAGCACCATATGAAAA
>Ga0105356_10005038_pt1 | contig 12649 bp, 10 predicted proteins | sample GOMGulsemesocosm_3_FD_83502 | JGI IMG/M metagenome (GOLD analysis project Ga0105356, IMG submission 83502) | Methane-oxidizing microbial communities from mesocosms in the Gulf of Mexico - GOM9D Gulf of Mexico | ecosystem: Environmental > Aquatic > Marine > Cold seeps | place: Gulf of Mexico...
AGGCTTGATAGCGGCGGGTTATGAACAGCCTACGCCGATTCAGACTGCGGCAATTCCTGCGCTATTAGCAGGCAAAGATGTTATGGCTGGGGCGCAAACCGGTACTGGTAAAACAGCGGCCTTTGCTTTGCCTATCTTGCATCAGTTATTAGCGATACGTGAACAAAACCCGCTGCGCAGTGACGAAGTTCAACCTCTGCGAGCCTTAGTGCTCACTCCGACTCGTGAATTAGCCCAGCAGGTTTATAAAAGCTTTGTGAAATACGCTGATGATACTGGCTTAAACAGTACGATTGCCTATGGTGGTGTGAGTATTAACCCACAGGTAGACGCGCTAGCAGAGGGGGTCGATGTACTCGTCGCGACACCTGGTCGGTTATTGGATTTGATGCAGAAGCAGGCCGTGAGTCTAGCGCAACTACAGTTTCTGGTATTTGATGAAGCAGACCGTATGTTGGATATGGGTTTTATCATTGATATACAGCGTATCTTGAAGCGAGTTCCGAGTGATCGCCAGACCATGCTATTTTCAGCAACGTTTAACGAAGAGATTTTTACCTTAAGCAAAAATATCCTTAAGGATCCTGAGTTGATAGAAGTAGATGCCCGTAATACCACCGCCTCAAAAGTTGAGCAGATGGTTTATGTGGTGGATGAAGATAAAAAACGTGAACTAACGTCATTTATGATTGGTTCAAAAAACTGGCAGCAGGTATTAATTTTCGTGCGTACTAAGCAAGGTGCGGATGAATTAGCCAAAGAGATGTGCAAAGACGGCATTAAAACCCAATCGATACATGGGGATAAGTCTCAAGGTGCCCGTGAGCGCGCACTAGAAGAATTTAAACAAGGTAAGGTGCGTGCACTTGTCGCCACCGATGTCGCTGCTCGAGGATTGGATATTCAGCAGTTACAGTATGTGATTAATTATGAATTACCCTATATCGCCGAAGACTATATCCACCGTATTGGTCGTACGGGTCGTGCTGGCTTAGAAGGTTTAGCCGTTTCGTTAATGAGCATGGGTGAAGAGTACTTATTAGAAGAGATTGAAGCCGTATTGGATGATCGAGTGCCTCAGTCTTGGTATCCAGGGTATGAACCCGATTTGACTAAGCCAGTGCCTAAAAACAAAAAGAACTCGCGTAGTGCGCAGAAGGGGCGTCAGAAAGATCGTGCTTATGGCATTAAAACAGGCAATAAATCCAGTGCTAATAAAGGGGCAAATAATCGTTCCGGTGGCCGTAATAAGCGTGGTTAATGGTTTTTGATTGTTGTTAATGAATAGCTGCGTATACTGCGCGGCTGTTTATCGTTATCGACTCATTTTTGACTCGTATTATTTGCCATCGTTTATTTTGAGAACATTATGTCTAGCGCTTTCGCGTCTCGTTTCCAATTGGTTGTTGATCAACTAGCCCAAGGTAATAAAAAGCAGTTTGCTGAAATTACCGGTAAATCAGCCTCGCATATTTATAAAATCTGCCGTGGCATGAGTCGTCCTTCCATGGCCTACTTGCAAGAATTATATGACGAGTACAAGGTCGATTTAACATGGTTATTAACCGGAGAGCACAGTGCGGGTGCCCAAGTTGCGGGAACCCCTAATAATAGTGAGTTAGTATTTGCTCCTATGTTTGATGTACAAGCTTCTGCAGGTCTGGGTAGTGAGGTCATTGCAGAGGATATAGAAGATTATTTTGCCTTCAATAAGTCTTTTCTATCTCGCCAGTTAAACGTTTCCAGCGAGCAGCTAGTGTTTGTCACTATTAGTGGCGATAGCATGTTGCCGACCTTACATGATGCGGATCGTGTGCTGGTAGATATGTCGCAGAAGAATGTTACGGCTGAAGGCCTTTATTTATTACAGAGCGAAGATGGCTTAATGGCTAAGCGTTTACAGGATAATAAAGGCGAGCTATCGGTAATCAGTGATAATCCCGAGTATGAAAACTGGACTATCTCTCGACATGCTCGAGAGATAAATCCAGTCGCAGGAAAAATTGTTTGGTGCGCACGCACTATTTAACGAAGGACCGTATGATTAGACTTGAAACTGCTGCATTTGTTTGTCGAGTTCAGAGCTATCGTGACCGACTTCATTAGCAATCGAGGACATGCTGCCGGCTTTTTCGACTAGATCGCTGGAGGCATCATCAACGGCCAATATATTTTGCGCGATTTCATTAGCAGCCCCTGCTTGTTGAACCCCTGCCGTCGCAACCTGCTCAATTAAACTGCTAACATGGTTAATTGAGCTTTCAATGTCCCCTAATACCTCACCTGTTTTCGTAGCCTCGGCTTCACTTTCATTGGCTTGTTCGCATGAAGTCGTCATGGCCAGCACAGCCTTTTCAGCAACCTGTTGTAAGCTGGCAATGGTTTGTTCAATTTCATTGGTCGACTCTTGAGTTCGGGTTGCTAAAGTTCGAACCTCATCGGCAACCACAGCAAAGCCACGACCTTGCTCGCCAGCCCGCGCTGCTTCGATCGCGGCATTCAGTGCTAATAAGTTTGTTTGCTCGGCAATGGCCTTAATGACATCAATAACGGTGCTAATAGACGCAGCTTGTTGTGCTAGTTGTTCAATCTCGTCACCGGCGTTGCGCACATTGCTCGCCAGAGTGCGTATAACTTCGGCTGAAGAATGTGAATGACTGGCACCTAGTGAAGCTTGTTTTTGGGATTCATGCATCTTGCTAGCCGCTTCTTCACAATGAGTAGATACTTCTTGAGCGGTGGCGGCTAACTCGGTTGCTGCTGTCGAGATAATCGCGACACGATTTTTTTGCTCTTCTCCTAAGCTATTCACTTCATTGGATACGCCCAATAAGACGCTTGATGAATGAGAAAGAGTACCTGAATAGGTGCGTACTTGAGTAACGGTAGTGCGTAATTGTGAGTAGGCATTTCGTAACGCTTTGATAGTACTGCCTAATTCATCATGGCTATCAGACGAATATTCTTGATTAAGAGTTCCTGCCTCTAAGTCAGCCGCCATTTTTTGTGTTGTATGAGCATTTTGATCGACGGTAATTTGCAGGCACATGAACAAATAGCTGGCGATTAAAAACAGCAAGGTGAATACACCTAAAATCAAAATCATATTGTTGAGCATTTCATTTTTATTCTGCTCTAAGGTATTTTGATAAATCGTATTAACCGCTTTATGGAGCGTGGTGATTTGTTTAATCGCATTGGTACCCTGAGAAAAATAATCGGCACCGTTAATTGTCGGAGTCTCCGGCTGTATTAAACGATCCTTGGTAAGCTGTTGGAAATTGTTGACTGTCGTTTCAGAGCGGTTAAATTCGGATGGTACAAAATCTTTAGATAGCTCATCCAGCATAAAAAATTCTTGGTTAATAATACTTATGTTCTTTTGAATAGAGTCATAGAGAGTATTTGCTGCGACATAAGAATTGGAATCAAAACCTCCTTTAGTTGCAACTCCAGCACCAATTCCTCTGAGTTGGCCAAGAGATTCTTGTAGTTTAGGAATTTCGAAAACGGTGATGTTCATTAGTTGATAGCTAGCAAGGTCTAAATCTAAATTTAGCCCTGCCTGAGTAGCAATACTATTAATAAGTTTGTCTACCTGACTTACCCAATCGCTATGACGTCGAAAACTATCTGTTGCTGGTGAATTCTTTATCTTTTCTAATAACAACCCCTGCCATGATTGTTGCAGTGCGGCTAAATTTTGTAAGCTTTGCTTGTTAAATATGTCTTGAGATAATCCTTTTTTAGCCAAAGTAAATGACTGTGATATTTCACTTTCAAGGCTAGTAATCGTCGATTTTATACTTTCATTTCCGGCAAACCACTGTGCTGATGTACCTCTATGTTTGGCGGCAATAATACGCAGTGGCTTGAGGCTATTAACTGCCTCAATACCAATGATCTTATGACTGATTAGGTCAATTTTATGACTATTTTCTTGATATATTATGACTGAGGCATACAAGATAGGTAGGAGTAGAGTTAGCAAGATAATTTGAAATTTGCGGGTAAAATTAAACTTGTTTAGAAAGTTAATGCCGATGGAATACACTTGCAAGGCCTATAGAATATGGAGTGTTAAATTAGTATAGACGTATTTAAGAATAGTGTGGATTTGTCGATTGATCGTCGGTTGGAAAATTAGACTTAGATTCTAGGCTAGAACAACAAGGCGCTTGAGAAAGTGATTAAGTGAGAATCCTGCCTGCTTTGATAATGGCTTGAGTTTGTTTTCATTGATTAACGAACGGTTGGTATTTACCTTGCCAGCAAAGATCACCCAATTACCTCCACCGGTATCGCACATATAGATTTGATCGAAATGATCATGCAGTGCAAGCGCAAGATGCTCTTCTATTTTATGGTCGAGCCAATAATTGAGTACCAGCCAGCCACCTTGATTCAGTCGGCTATGGCTTGTGGCAATAAATAACGCGGATAATTGCTGCTGATCAATCCCTTCTGCTAGATACATGTCGGCAATAATCAAATCAGTCTTGGTCTCAATGGTTTGTAAATAATCAAAACCATCGCCTATGTGTAATTTGATGCCAGCATGCTTAGGCAGTTGAAAGTATTTATGGGCTAAGCGTGCAACTTCACGCCTTAATTCAACCCCTTGTAGCTGACAACCGGGCACCAAATGATGAAGTGCGGTGAGTAAGCAACCTCCGCCGATACCGATCACAGTGATATGTTCTGGATCAACCATTAATAAGGATAATAAAATCGCGCGGGTATATTCGTGCTGGAGTAAGTGCGGCTGGTTAATTAGCTGACAGCTTTGCTCGTCATCGGTGCCAAACGTAAGGTAGCGTTTATGGCCATCATCCAATACTTGTATGGGGCCTAGTTCGTCGTAGCTTCTATGTATTTCGTGGGCAGATTCCTTCATGGACGCAGATTAACACTTCCAATGATTATTGCCAAAGTGGATATCGGAATTAATTGATTGAGCAACGAATAATGCAGCTTGCATTATACTTTCACTTTTCCTGCACAATCAGAGCTAAAAATTAGGCTAATATTTGGATATCTTAATTTCAAGGGTGTCGGCTAACAATGCTAAGAAAAATAAACGTATTAACTAAGATTAATAAGCAGGTCTTCACAGCTTCCTGTCTCACCCTTACTCTTATCGCCTGTGGCTCATCTTCTGATGATAGCGGGGATACGACAAATAACACGGGTGATACGGTTGATATCACAAATGTTGATTTTACCAATACTTCTGCCAATTGCGCCAGTTATGATGGAAGCTATGAATCCAATGTGACGGATGTAAATCGTAATGTTGCATTTCAAGGCTCAGTAACGATTACTTCAGACAGTAGCAAATGCTATTTCAATGCTAATGAGATCCCAAATCATGACTTTCATGATAGTGAATCAATGTTTGCAACTAATGTTAGTGAGCAAAGTGGCAGTTATCAAGTGGTTAAATCACCTTCTGCCGCCGCCCAAAATACGATCTTAAACCTAGGTACAACGAACGCGATATTCCTTAACGGTGTGACCGTAGATTTGTTAGCGGCGGCTTGTTACGACGAAGGAAATGAACCACTGGGGCAGGAGAAAATTGGCTGCGGCCCTGATCAAGTCAATAACCCCTGGCGCTATGATCCTATGTCATCTTTAAATAGTTTTGGCACCGATAGTCATAATGCGCATGCGCAGCCTGATGGCACTTATCACTATCACGGCAGCCCTCTGGCAATGTATGAGCAGAATTGCGCTGTTGAAAATAGCGTATCTCCAGTGATTGGTTTTGCCGCAGATGGTTTTCCTATTTATGGACCCTGCTTTAATGATAGCGGCAATGTTCGTGAAGTATCTTCCAGTTATATTCTAAAGAATAGTGGTGGGTTAAGAGAGGCTGTTAATGGTTATACAACACCTGTGGCGAATGTGGGCAGTATTGCTAGTAATAACTACGATGGTCAATTTAGAGGGGACTATGAATATTCTGCTTCGGCGGGAGATTTGGATGAATGTAATGGCATGCTGGTGGATGGCCAATATGGTTATTATTTAACAAATAGTTATCCATGGATTATGGGGTGTTATAAAGGAACAGTTGACTCCTCTTTTGTAAGCTCAGGTCCTGCTAGCGTATTACGCTCACTTGAACATGGAGAGAAAGTATTACATAGTCACTACCATTAACTTAATGCATGGATTGGGTATGTATCTAGCCAAGGGATTATCTTTTACGCTATTACTGCTTCCTATTTTAGCAGTGCACGCGGATATCTACCGCTGTGTGGATAAAACCGGCAGAATTAACTTTAAAGATCAGCCTTGTCAACTTGGATTAAAAAATACTAAACAAGATAAAATTGAGCTCAAGCAGATGAATGTGCTTGAGCGAAATGAACGAGTTGAGAGTTATCAGCAAGGTGTTCGGCTACGGAGTGAATCGACAGTAGAAATTCCTCAATTAAAAGTTGAAGAAGAAATCATTAAAAAAAAGAAAACTAACTGTATGGCTGCTAAGCGAAATTATAAACGAGAAGCCAAGCTGGTAAAGGCTCGTTGTGCGAAAGCGAGAGATGTTTTTTGTAACCTAGCAGCAGAGAAAATTCAGTTCAAATGGGATTGGAACTTTGCTCGTCGGGCAACGGATCAGCAAATTAGGAATATACAAAAAAATGGGGCAGCCATCTATCAGCTTAAAAAGGTGATGGATAATGACTGCCGCTATTAAGTTATTTACTCTTTATATTTACTCTTTATATTTACTCTCCGATATACACTCGATTTGAGTTGTAGTTTGTAGTGTACCAATCGGTTGAAGTTAGCCCACCACTTTCAGCCCAATTACGGTAGTTACCATATACGTCGACAATGTTATCTCCTGATGTTGGATGCAACCAGCTGTAGGGCATATTAAGAGCCCAAGGTAAGTTGGCACTGGTTTCGTAGGTCTTACTAAAATCAAACAAGTTAGAATCATCATCTCCGCTACCAAAACGGCTACTATCGGCACGAGTTGTTGGTTTATGGTTCGGCAGGTGGACTTCTCTACCGCGATCAAAGGTTGCATAAATATAGGGATTATAGGGTGCATTACCCATTTGAGTTCGTGTCTTTGCATCATCAAAAACAAGATCAAATACTAGAGTGACATCGGGTGCTAATGGACAATCGACATCGGTATTGTAAAACTGGCAGCCAGCAGGGGTTGGCATTAATGTTTCAGTATTTCCTGCTAATACAAAATTAAGGTGGCTGCTATTATCATCGGTTAATATCACTTCAGCAGCTGCATTATCGGTAGCTAGTGTCGCACTGTATTCGACATTACTTTGTATGTTATTTAGAGCTAAAGCAAATCCATTGGCTCTTGACGCACCTCTTGCGGTAAGGGTATAGATAACATTCAATGCTTTAATTCTACCTAAGCTATTGCGGGTTTCTTTATAGCGATATTTAACAACGAGATCATTAAGGTCATAATCACCTTCAACAGGCCAGTTGTCTTCATAGGCAAGAGTGCCTTGACCTTCGGCGCTTGGGTAATAAACATCGAATGCTCGCTCACTATCATTAGGGTAATCATCATTGCTGTCTAATACGCCATCGCCATCACTGTCTTGGTTTTCTGGCAGTATAGTAATTTCCGTATTATCAATTGCAGTGTTAGGAGTTGATGTAACCATAAACATCACATCATTAAAATCATGGTCGCAGCCTGCGTTGGTTCGTAAAATATCTTCTAATCCTAAAACGATATTGCCAGTCTCATCATCGTAAAGCATCACAGTATGAGCATTAAGGTTTTCATTATTTATATCATTTTCGTTATTCAAACCCTTGATAGTATAGAAAATCCAGTCATCACTTTGCCAAGGCTTAACACCATGAGTTGAATTAAAACCATTAGCAATAACAAAGAAACCAATTTTAGTTCCAGAGTTATGAACTCCTAAGCTTAAAGTATCACCTACTCGCATTCCATTAGAGCCACCACCGCTATTATAAAATGAAGCATTGGGTAATAAGACGATTTCGTCAATTTCAGAGCGATCAGTTGGAGTATCACCGGTATAGGTAAAATAACCAAAACCGTTCTTATAGCCAGCTCCTTCATGCAAGAAAGTAACAAAAACTTCTCCTGTTTCAACAACCGTTATATTGGCCCCGGCATCATTAGCGATATAATCAGGATTGGTTAGCGTTACATTTTTTCTTTCTGGTAACGCCGTTGAGATTTTACTTAGCAGAGCAGATGTGACGGTAACATCGCTGGCCATTGTGTTGGGGATGCCAGCCGATGAATAGTTCTCATCATAATCTCCTAAGGCAAAGGTCCAAGCGTGTGCGGATGACCAAGAGGTTAAAGACAGTATTATAATAACTATGAGTGTCATGGTTTTCATATAGCTAACCCTTAATAGAATTCATGAAATACAACGTCGGTATTCGTGTTTAATGTTACTCGGTTATTAATACCAAGTTGTGATGCTTGAACTTGAACGCTTTCTAAATGCATAGGGATTCGTATGATTTCTTCTAAGTAGCCATTTTCATTCGTTTGACCAGAAAATATTAATGTTGCAGATGTTGAAATAATTGGTTCTGATGAACTTTCGTCGAATACCTCTTGCCCTGATTGTTCGTATACTTGAATACCAACATACTGCCCAGGCGATCCATTATGATCTAATACCTGTAATTTAAAGGTTATATCCCTATCCATTTTGTAATCGAAACCATCGGGTACATTGAGAGCACTAGGATTATCTGAGTTTAGAGAGGGGTCATGTCGGGATGTCTTTTCTGTCTCGTCAGCTTTGCAAGCAAAGAGTAAGAAAGTAATGGTAATAATTAATAATCGATTCATAGTAAGCTCCTAATGTTGTAGAGAGCTATTGCAGGCATCGTACCAAGTCTTTGATTTAAAAATTTTAGAGTATTGTAGGGGGGGATTGTGAGAGTTTTTACTTATAGTAACTGCAAAATGCAAAAGGAGGGGGTTCTCTTTGCATATTGCAATTTATTTTGAGTAATTCTTATTAAATGTATTTTTTCCCATGGCATTGATTTGCAGTTGAATCATTTTATGAAATGCGGCCAGAATTGGAGTGAAGTCTTTTTCTTTGTGTAGGCCATTCAATACCTGAACTGCCGCTTCAATGGTTGATAAACCATCTTCTCTTGGGGATTTACGAATTGTATATTCACTGCCATGACTAGGTTTTATCGCAATACTCGGGATCTCAGTTAGCCAAGGGTTTAGATGCAGAAGCCGAGAAACTTTACGCCAAGTTCCGTCCAATAAAATTAAGTTTTTAATATTCAGTTGGAGTGCTTCTTCAGGTGGCAGGCTATCTTCACTGGGAAAGACTAATAAGCTTTCTAATTGCCAGTTCTCACCGAGTATTTCTATAGGATCAAACTGTTCGCCAATAACCAGTTTTGCTGCCTCTATCGACCTAGCCAATATAGGGGCGGAAGATAAGGCGTGCTTGGCTTCCTTGGGATCTTGTAAAATAACCAACTGATAGTCACAGCTCAATTCAATAAGGTCGTCACATAAACAGGTTTTTAAGGGGCGCTCACAACGTGGACAAATCGGACGCTTAGACATAAAACTTGCTGGCTTCTATTAATGATTAGAGAAGTGAGATAATAACTGAAAGTTCGTGCAGAGAAAATAAAAAGACCATTAGCCAGCTGGCTAATGGCGACATCATTTGATGTAAAGAGTACCCATCCGTAGGTGCGATCACAAAATGCTGCATCCTAGTCATAGTCTGCAGTAAGTGAATATAGAGTAATACTTAGAGCGCAAAGATGGGTATCGAGAGGGTAAAGCTATGTCAGCTAAGTAAGCTGACATAGGTAATCTAGCAGAGCTAAAACTTTAATCGATAAAAACAAGGCTCAACCAAGGCACGTAAGTAATTAACAATACCGTTGCCAGCAAAATAAAGAAGAAGGGAATGGTTGCTCGATACAATTCTGTCACTGGGCGCTGGAAGCGGAAACTGGCGATAAATAGGTTCATGCCGACGGGGGGAGTAAAGTAACCCAGCTGCATATTGGCCAAGAACAGTATGCCAAGGTGCACTGGGTGTATTCCAAACTCTATGGCGATAGGTAGAATAATCGGCACCATGATTACGATGGCGGAGAATATATCCAACATCATGCCAAGCACTAATAAGAACAAAAATAGCAATAGCAGGAAGGTTAACTGACTATCGATATGTTCGCTGATGAAGTCAAAAATCGAGGTGGGTATTTCCGCATCGATCATGTAGTTGGTCGAAGCTAGTGAAACGGCCAAGATCACCATGATAGCGCCTACAAGCTTCATTGAATCGCGCATGACGATTGGCAATTTACGTAGACTTATTTCTCCACGAATAAATACGGTTACTAATAAAACATAGAAAGCGGTAATTGCCGCTGCTTCTGATACCGCAATGAAACCACCATAAATTCCGCCAAGAACAATAAAAGGTAGTGGCGCTTCCCATGCCGTATCTTTAATCGCTGCCCATGCTTCTTTGGCATCAAACTTTGGTTTGTTTGCTAGGGCTGCTTGTTCGCGGGGCTGGATCGCACTGTAGATCGAGAGCGCAACTAACATCAAGGTACCTGGAATAATACCGGCCAAAAATAAATCATCGATGCTAACGGGAATTTCAAGTGCTAGTTGTTGGGCGACAACACCATAGAGAATCAGCGGCAGTGACGGTGCAAATAATAAACCTAAGCTACCTGAGGTAGTGATTAAGCCTAGGTTGAAATTATTACTGTAACCGGCATTTTTCAGTGCAGGATATAATAAAGCGCCAAGTGCAACGATGGTAACCCCTGAGGCTCCTGTAAAGGCTGTGAATAGAGCGCACGCAATTAAGGCTACTATCGCTAAGCCACCCGGCATCCATCCCAGTAACGCATCAGTGATACGGACTAGACGCTGCGGGGCTTTACTTTCCCCTAATAAATAACCAGCAAAGGTAAATAATGGAATGGCGGTTAATACCGGCATTTCAGTTAAACGATAAATTTCAATCGCCACTACCTCAAGACCGACATCTTGTTGGAAAAAGCCCCATAACGCACTAGCCGCGATCACAGCAAAGAGTGGTGCGCCCATAAGAGCCAGTAATACAAATAAAGCGGAAAGAAGGATGGCCATTATGCATTACCTCCTTTTAACGCTGGGTTAGGCTGATAATTTTTAATGCGTAAAAAACCTAGGGTATGTAAAAAGAAACGCAGTGCCATCAATGAAAACGTAAAGGGGATAATTAGCTGTAGTGGCCAAGCAGGAACTTGGGCAAAAGCGATATCGTCATATTCGATAGATTGTTGAATGAACTCAATACTGTAATAGGCTACGAGCGTACAAACGATGGTCGCAAATAAGCTGCCACTGACTCCGCATACTTTTTTCCCAAAGGGGCCCACAAAGCGACTAATGACATCGATGGCAATGTGTTCTTGGCTTCGGCTCGCGAGTAGTGCGCCCAATAAACCTAACCATAAGACTAAGACTTGCAGTACCGGTGGAATCCAGATCAGGCTGCCACCGGTGATAAAACGCATGGCAATATCGGTAATGGCTAAAATGAGCATGGCTGAGAGTACAGCCGCTAATAACAGGTCTTCGAAATGATGTAACCAGCGCACTAGGCGCTGGATATTTGAGTTAGGCATTAAAAAATTCACTACTATTTGTATTGCTTGGAACGGTCTGGATTATTGACCTTGACGATATTCGTTTAAAGCTTGCTGCAGCTTCTGATAAGTTTCTGCAGGGTAAGCATCTACTTCTTTAAGATTTCGTAGAGCTTGCTTAGCAATTTCACGTAATTCGGAACCAGAGGGTTTATCAAAGGTGATGCCATTTTTCTGCAAGGCGGCGCGAGCACCAATATTACCTTTTTCATTAATGGTATCTAGACGCTTGAAAGCGGCCGCGACGGTTTGCTTAACAATCGCCTGATCTTCGGCATTGATTTTCTTAAAGGCTTTTTGATCAACTACTAGCATGCCCATGATTAATAACAGAGGCTCATCCGAAAGGTGATTGATTTTAGTATGCCACTGCAGCGCAATTGCGCCAGCAGGATTGATGGTTACTGTATCTAATAAGCCAGTTTGTAAACCTGTATAAACGTTAGAAACCGGTGATGCGATTGGGCGAATACCCGCAACGGTGAAAATTTCGTTGCCAATTAGATCACCTTCAGGAATCCAAACTTTTTGACCTTGTATATCCGCCGCATTGGTAATTGCTTTATTCGACATTAAGTAAGCAAAGCCGCCTTCCGATAAACCTAATAGTTGAAAACCATGATCGGCTAAGCCTTGTGAAATAACCGGGTCGAAGATTTTACGAATATGACGAACTTCTTCAAGGTTATTAAAGGTAAATGGCAGGCTATAAAGTTGTACACCATTGTAAATGTGAGCTAAAGCGCCTGCAGAAATTGCACCGCCATGAAGCTGGCCGGAACGCATTTTACGCAATACTGTTTTATCACTGCCCATTACGCCGCCTGGGTAGAATTTGATCTTTACTCGACCATCAGTTTTTTGCTTAACTTCTTTCGCCGCCGCTTTCATTTCTTTCATCCAGCTGCTGCCGTTTGGCACCACAGTGGCAATTTTTAGGGTAGCGGCA
>Ga0105356_10005040_pt1 | contig 12647 bp, 9 predicted proteins | sample GOMGulsemesocosm_3_FD_83502 | JGI IMG/M metagenome (GOLD analysis project Ga0105356, IMG submission 83502) | Methane-oxidizing microbial communities from mesocosms in the Gulf of Mexico - GOM9D Gulf of Mexico | ecosystem: Environmental > Aquatic > Marine > Cold seeps | place: Gulf of Mexico...
ACCTTTGATATATGCTTTTTGAAATACCGGTAAAAAATCTTGACGTGCAGTACGTTCTCCCACAATAACAGGAGAAGAATTCCCTCCTGCCTGAGGTGCACTATGCACAGCAAAATGCTTAGGTTCTGCAATGATAGAGCGGTCTGAAGTTAAATCATCCCCTTGCATCCCTTGTATCATAGCCAAGCCTATTTCACTTGCCAAATAAGTATCTTCACTAAATGTTTCTGCAACCCTACCCCAACGAGGTTCTCTTCCTATTCCTAGTACGGGACCTAAACCATAATGAACTCCATGAGCTCTTGCTTCAGCACCAATTACAGCACCTACTTTTTTCATAATATCTACATCCCAGGTAGCACCTAGACCTATATTCATAGGAAAAGCAGTACTTCCATCATCCAAATACCCATGGAGCATTTCGCACATGATCAATGCAGGAATCCCCCATCTGTTACTTTGGATAACTTCCTTTTGTAAATCATTGATCATCTTTGCTGATCTTGGATACAAATCGTGTATAGCTCCTATTCCTAAATCTCCTGTTTGCGTTACTGTTTTTGAAGCAGAAAAAGATTCTCCATCCTTAAACTCCCAGCCTTTGTACATGTCCATTTGACGTACTTTCTCTTCTAAAGACATACGGCTTAATAAATCATCTACTCGCTTATCTACAGCTAAATTCTTATTCTGGTAGGGGTATTTCTGTGCATGTTGACCATAGGTACTCACACAAAATAACAGTAAAAAAACACTATAAAAACAGTTATGAAAACTCATTTTAATTTTAAATTAAGGATTATAAAAAAAACACAAACCAACAATAACGTTTGCGTATCACTCCTTAAAATTAAATAAATAATCGTTGTACAACCCAACTATTTCGTCCAATGAGAGTAGAAGTTGCATGAATGGAATGATTCCGTAAAAATTCAGCATAAAAAAAGACAGTTCTCCATTTCGAAAAAACTGTCTTTTTTATAAAAACTTTGTTCTTTTATTAGTCCATCACGAATTTTGCTCCTCCACTAATAATACTAGATTTTAAGCCAGTGCTTCTATCGTATTTATTGAATTTTAAATCGATACTTTTTAAACCAAATTTCCAAATATGTGCTTTGGTAAAAATATCCGTATAACGTACTCCAAACCCATACTGATTGGCATTGTACTCCGATAAATCATAATCAGAGGTATAAAATTCATCAGAAGACAAATGTCCTTCATAAGGCGCAAAATAGTCCGCCGCTGTTTGGTTGTAGTACCTATAGGATGGATATAAGGTAAATTTCTCTGAAATTTTAATAGGTAATTCTACACTCGCCGTATGTGATTTCACTCCCCAATCATCGGTATAATACCTATAAAAAGTTCTTAGCACTAAAAACTCATTGATATAATAATTCAATCTACCGCCTAGTGCAATTTTCACTCTGGAATCCGGCAATTTTTCATTTGTATCTGCCAAATGAAAGTTTTCAATAAAAGAATCAGCTATATCACTAAAATATACCCGTTGAAACGGTGTTGACAGTAATCCTTTTTGCTGAACTACATCAAAGGCCAAGGAACCTTGTAGCCTTTTGGAAAGGATTTGCGAGAAATTTAAACCTAGCGCATAGGAATTTCTACCGGTTCCATCAAATTGTTGATAAATGGGATTGTAATTTTCATTTCCATAAATAGTATTATAAAAGAAAAGAGCAGCGTCTAATTCTTCTCCTCCAGGAGCAAAAGCACGCAATTCCATAGGATAAATATCATTCCAAGAATCAATATATACCGAACCATTTACACTTAACTCTGTATTTTTTTCGTTAAAAAGCTTGGTATAACTTCCACCAGCACCAATTGAAAAATAATCATATTCAGAGGACACAGAAAATTTAGCCGACCATAACTCATTTCTATCATCAGAACTATGAGCATAAATTCCCGTAAAATTAAACCAAAGATCGGCTTGAGAAGCCCCTGAACTTGCCACAAATGGATCTGCTGGCTTGTCTCCATCAAAAGGGTCCACATTACTAGAAGAGGCAGATGAATAGGCCGATATCCCTGCATCTATTGTCAACACGTCATCATCGTTTAAAGGAATAGACACGATCATGGTTCCTGTTAAATCTGTCAACTCTTCTGTTCCAATACCTCCGCTAACGGCAGCATTGTCACCATCTTGAAAGTAAAAGCTAGAGAGTAAATCAACTTCTATTGTTTCTAATACACGTTTTTTATAGGCCGTTTCTTTTTCTTGAGAAAACCCTAATGTTGCCAGCATTAAAAAAATGATACTTAATATTTGTTTGTTCATTTCCATACTTTTTATTCTATTAATTACAACCACAACCACCACCAGTTTTACCTCCGTTTGCTCCTACTGCAGCTTCTCTATACGAATGAAACGTTGATACATTTCTATTTGACGCCTGATCTGAAAGCACCATGTCTGGGTCGTTAATGTTTACTTTTTCGTATTCTTTGAGGACCACACAGGAACTCATAGAAATAATTATTAACACAAGTAACAATACTTTTTTTATCATGATTTGTTAATTTTTATTTTATTTGATGAGACAATTTCTCCGGTATCTTTTATAAGAATACATGCTACATTGGGCAGTTGATTAATTCGATTCATCCCAACCTCTGTTCCCATCACAAAAACAGCTGTTGCTAAAGCATCTGCTAGTTCAGCTTTATCTGCAAAAACAGTAACACTTACAATACCACTAGACGGCATCCCTGTTTTGGGGTTTATTATATGAGCGTATCGTTTACCATCAAATTTAACGAATTTTTCATAATTCCCGGAAGTCACCACCGCTTTATTACTAATAGGCAAGGATGCAAATGCTTTATTTTTATCCATAGGGTTGGTAATGGCAACCATCCATTGCTCCCCATTCGCCTGAAATCCCCACGTATTCATATCACCAGAAGCATTAATAATTCCAGCTAAGACCCCCTTAGATTTCAAAACGTTTTTTGCTTGATCAGCAGCATATCCTTTTCCAATTCCTCCGAAACCTATTTTCATTCCTTTTAATTTTAAAAACACTCGCTGTTCCTTTTTATCCAATACAATGTTCTTATACCCCACTTTTCTAACAGAATTTAAAATGACATCGGTGGACGGCATAGTAGTCATACTCCCATCAAAAGACCAAATCTTGTCCATAGAAGCGTAACTTATATCAAACGCACCATCTGTTATTTTAGAAATCATAAGACAGCGTTCAATCAAATTAAACAACTCTTCATCCACTTTTACAGGAGCTATTCCCGCATTTTTATTAATGAACGAGGTTTGCGAATTGGGATCCCAAGAAGAGATGAGTTTTTCAATTCTCGTGATTTCATCTATGGCCATTTGAATAAAAGGAGCCGCCTCAGATTTACTATTAGCAACCACCGTAATATCAAAACGGCTTCCCATTAACAATTCTGTTTTTGTGTAATTTTCCTGCGACACAAGAACCTGTGTGGGCACAAAACACAAACAGAAAGTGAGAAATATTTTATCAAAAAACTTCATAGTATTAATTTAAAAACTTTCAAGTAATTGAATATAATCATCCGGAGACATTTTCTTATAACTCGTAGTTCCAAGTACATTCCCTTTATTATCCAATACTACGACATATGGGAAATAGCCTTTTTTATTATATTTCTCTGCCAGTTGATTATTGTGAATCTGTAATTCTTTCGTTAATTTGTTTTTTTTTCGCTTTGGAAAATCCGCTTTCAACAGTACAAAGTGCTTTTTAGCATATTCTTTAAAGACAGGCGTAGACCACACATTTCTATCTAATTTAATACAAGGAGCACACCAGTCTGACCCTTGAAAAACTAATATTATTTTTTTTTGTTCTTTGATGGCTAGTTCTTTTGTTTTGGTAAAATTAGTTTCCCATTCCTGCGCCGAAGAAATTCCCATAACCAAACACATCAATATAAATAAATGTTTTTTCATAATTTGCTATTTAAATAAGTAAACGATTAATAATTCAAAATCTTACAAAAGAAAGACAATATTAAAAAAAGACTCGTACAGATGTTACTCATACATCTCAAAAGAATTCCTAGAACAATTTTCAAAACAACCACTTATAAAAGCAATCATAATAATGGAAAGTATTAAAAGAAGCACACTAATTATAAGACCAATAGACGTATAAAAAGTTTAATTATAAAGAAAAAGAACACAAAAAAACCTATTTACGGCAAGCATAAATAGGTCTTATATATATTATAGTAGTTTCTTAATTGATAATATAAATATTTACATCCTCGTAGTTACGCACCACAAAATCAAAGGCAACTTTTAATATTTCGCCCATTGAATTACATTTCTTAAAATATTTATCTCCAGTTAATTTATTCAACCCCATCTTTAACTCTGCCGTTTTTTCTGGCGTAGAGATGGTATCATTAGACATACATTCCAAAATATGGTTAATACGATCTTGTGAGCCCAAGATACGACGTGCTGTTGCCGCACGTTCTTCTTTTTTATATTGTTCTATTGATTCTTCTTGAAGACCTTCACTTACCATCTTTACAAACTCTATGTTATCTGTAAAAAACTGTGGCAAATACACATTTAATTTTCCTTCATAACTCTGTTGGTCAAAATCCATAGCACGAATTCTATACTCCACTTGATCAAAATCATACGAAGCTACAATTACATAATTATACGCTCTCATATCACCCAACAAACGGATTAAACAACGTTCATTAAATTTAACAAACTCTTTAGACAATCTTTTTTTACCTCTAACAGTAACATTTTCAAGATTTTCTTCAATAAAAACATCTCCAGGAATCCCTAATACATGTTCTTCTATCAATGTATCTTCATACACTAAAAAGTTAATATTATTGGGAGATAATATATGTTCTAATTCCAAACCGTAAATACGAGAAGCATCCGCTTTTTTTACATATAAATAGGTATGGTTATCGTTCAATATATTTCTAACTTTTACACGAAAAGGCTTAGAATTACCAAAAGTACAGTAATCAATGGCATCCACGGTTAAATAAGCCAGGGCATCCTCACCTCCATCTCCATGCAAAATCATGTACATACGTTTTAGACTCAAATCTATTTCGTCACGTTCATGTTCTGCAAAATAGACACGAATCCACAAAGAATCCTCTCCATTTCTATCATAAACAACGATAGAACCAACAAATCTCAATAAATCATCATAAGAAACCGGAATTTTTATATTCCTGTTATATACAGACAAATATTCGTAAAGCTCAGTATTTATAGGGTATGCAGGTTTTTTTTTTGATATCAATTTATCAGCCATGGTCATCTTTTTTATTGATGTTTCAAATTTAGTATATTGCTGTAACAAAAATCAATATTTATCGTCTTATTTTTATACCTAAACAAATCAGCTTTTGGAAACAATTTTAACAATTACCAATTTACACAAAAAATATGGCCCAGTCCATGCCGTAAATAATTTATCCTTTACCATAGAAAAAGGAAATGTTTATGGAATTTTAGGCCCTAACGGAAGTGGGAAATCTACAACTTTAGGAATCATTTTAAATGTAGTAAATCGAACAGCAGGTGAATACCAGTGGTTTGACGGATCCATTTCTACACATGAGGCCTTAAAAAAAGTAGGAGCTATTATTGAGCGCCCTAATTTTTATCCTTACATGACAGCCATCCAAAATTTACAATTGGTTTGCAAAATAAAAGGAATTCCTTTTGATAAGATTGAAGAAAAATTAAAGGTAGTAGATCTCTACGATCGAAGAAATTCTAAATTTAAAACTTTTTCATTAGGGATGAAACAGCGGCTAGCCATTGCTTCTGCCTTATTAAATGATCCCGAAATACTAATTTTAGATGAACCAACAAACGGTTTAGATCCACAAGGAATACACTCTATACGAAAGATAATTCAAGAAATAGCCGCGCAAGGAACCACTATTTTGTTAGCTTCTCACTTATTAGACGAAGTAGAAAAAGTATGCTCTCATGTGGTTATAATTCGTAATGGAATAAAATTATACTCCGGTAGAGTTGATGAAATGACAGCGACTAAAGGATTGTTTGAACTAAAAACAGATCAAGAGCGCGGAGCCCTAGAAAAAGCATTAGAATTACATGAAGGCATAGGAAGTGTTTCTTATGAAAATGAAGTACATGTTGCTAAATTAACCCAAGAAATAAGCGCTTCGGAAATAAACAAATACCTATTTGAACAAGGAGTTACTTTATCTCATTTAGTCAAAAGAAAACCAAGTTTAGAGCAACAATTCCTTACCTTAACCAACAACAAATAATCATGTTACGACTTTTAAATATAGAAATTCACAAACTAAAACACAGTAGGGCTAGTAAGGTTTTAATCATCCTTTATTTTGCTTTACTAACTTCAATTTCGCTAATAGCAGCCATAAAATTTGATATTGGACCAATTCAATTCCATTTAGCTGACATGGGGATTTTTAACTTCCCTTATATTTGGCATTTTAACACGTATACTGCCTCTATTTTTAAATTTTTCCTATTACTAGTCATCGTATCCATGATGGCAAATGAATATAGTAATAAGACTTTAAAACAGAATTTAATTGATGGGTTGAGTAAAAAAGAGTTTATCCTTTCCAAGTTTTATACTGTCATTGCATTAGCAGCACTATCCACTTTATTTGTATTTATAGTGTCGTTAGTTCTCGGATATATGTATTCTGACTATACAGAATTTAGCATTGTAACAGATGATATCGAATTTTTATTCGCCTTCTTTATAAAATTAGTAGGATTCTTTTCCTTTGGACTGTTTTTAGGAATCTTAATCAAGCGTTCTGCTTTTGCTGTAGGAGCATTATTGATTTGGGCCTTTATAGAAAATGCCATTTTAAAAGGATTACTTTTTTGGAAGCTAAGAGATCATATGGACGATATCATGCGTATTTTCCCATTAGAAGCCATGAGTAATTTAATTAAAGAACCGGGTAGCCGTTTGGATGCCGTTAAATCCATAGGAAAACAAGTAGGAGAAAATTGGGGAGGAAAAATATCCGTCCAACCTCTCGACCTATTAATAGTCATGATATGGACAGGAATATTTATTTATCTTTCTTATATTTTAGTTAAAAAGAGAGATTTATAAAGCGCTTAACATAAAACTAGAACTATTGTTACGATTAGTTTAAATACCCTTAATTTATTAAGGGTATTTTTTTATATTTGAGGATAATTTTTTAATGAAAAATTCATAACATCTAATCTGTTTCAAAAAGGCAACAAATTAGAATGTTCCATTTGTATACCTAGTAATACAGAAGTAGGACAATTCATAAAATAGAAAATGACACATGAAAAAAATATTTTTCCTCATATATATATTATCAAGTACTATCGTTATGGGCCAAGGAGAAGCCAATCATTGGTTTTTTGGTCAAAACGCACATGTTAATTTCAATAGTTCACCTCCAACCACGGGAACGGGAAGCCTAAATACGAACGAAGGTTGCTCTTCCTTTTCTGATAGTAATGGAAATTTACTTTTTTATTCCGATGGTTCTACCGTTTGGGATAAAAACGATGCTATTATGCCCAACGGAAGTAATTTAAAAGGACATCCTAGTAGTACGCAATCTGCCATTATTGTACCTAAACCAAACGATGCAAACCTCTACTATCTATTTACTGTAGGAGCAAGACTTCAGGAGGGTGGAGAATTCGGTTTTTATTATTACACCATTGATATGAGTACAAACAATGGAAATGGAAGTGTTGTTAATGGCCCCGTAAATTTAGGAGGCACCTACAATCTAGATTGGAGTGAAAAGGTAACCTCTGTAAAAGGGGGCGATTGTAATTCTTTTTGGGTAATCTCTTTAGTTTACGACAAGTTTTATGCCTATAAAGTTGACCCAACCGGTGTAGCAAGTAGTCCCGTTATATCACAAGTTCATTACAATTCTACAAATGTAAGTAGACGAGGATATCTTAAAGTTTCACCTGATGGAAAAAAACTTGCCAGTGCCACTTTCGCTTATAATGGCTATAACGGAGGTCCTCAAAACGGAAAATTACACCTTTTTAATTTTGACAATAATACAGGAATTATAAAAGATGATGCCACTACGTTAATTTCCAATGTTTCCGCAGACGGAGAGCCTTATGGTTTGGAATTTTCACCAAATTCTACGTTCCTATATACATCCACCATGACCACTTCCCTAAACAAATTGTTTCAATTTGATTTAAGTGAACAAGATATTCCAGGATCTAAAACATTGATTAATTCTCAAACAGGTTATAGAGGCGCTTTACAATTAGCTCCTAACGGAAAGATATATGTTACCGTACCTCCAAGTTATACAGAGGGCACCCAGTTTCTAAACATCATTCACAATCCAGAAGAAAAAGGAGCTGCATGTAATTACCAAATAGACGGACTTGATTTATCTCCTAATTATGCCATGCAAGGACTTCCCCCTTTTATCGCCTCTTTACTTTTACCCATTAAAATCACAGAAGTACAAGATACGTCCATCAACTTAAACAACAATACCAAAGAAATTTGTACGGGGGAAAATTTAAATATTACTTCAGAAATCATCACAGGAAACCCTACTTATGAATGGTTTTTTAATGGAACCCCCTATGCTCTAGGAAAAACACTTGACATTCAAAACATTACTCCTTCTGATGCAGGACTTTATGAATTAACAGTAGAAACCATTGATAATTGTGGTTTCAATAAAACCTATAAAGGAAGTGTCACACTCACAGTCAACAACCTTCCTTCAGTAATTAATTCAAACTATGATCAATGTGATTTTGATAACAACTCTTTAGATGGAAAAACGATTTTCAATCTTATATTAAGAAAAGAGGAACTCACAAATAATGATAACAATTTGAGTGTAAAATTCTACGAAAGTCAAATAGATTATGACAATGATAACTTCCTGTCAAATGAATCCAATTACACCAATACAACAGCGTTTTCTCAAACTTTAATTACAAAAATTACTGACAACACCACAAATTGTTATAGCCAAGGAAGTATTATTTTAAACGTATCTCCAACTTCATTAACTACGTATGACGATGTTTATTTTTGTGAAGACGACTTGAATGCTTCTGACCCAATTCTTGTAGAAAGTAAAGGGGCCGGTTTTTCTAGTTTTGATTTTGATGAAAAAATAACTGAAATAAAATCTTTATTTACCCCAATTTCAGTTAAAGTTGATATCTATACATCTTCTGCTGATGCACAAACTCAAACAAATCCTATCACTGGAATTCAAGAAATAGTTTCACATTTGTATTATGCGAGAATAGAAAATGAAATCACCAAATCCTGTGTGGGTGTGGGTACTTTTAATACCGTTTTAAATTATTTACCGGACATTACCTTTAGTCAAAAAGAACAACTACTTTGTGTTAGTAATCCATTAGATGAACCACAAACAAATACAACTTTATTAAGCACACAATTTGGTAAAACAATCGAATATTTTACATGGTACCTCAATGGAGAAGAGATACCTGGCGCCACAAAAAGCAGCTATCCTGCAACAGAAAAAGGGACCTATTTTGTAGAAGCCTATAAATACTATATCAACGACCCTGCTAGTAATTTGGACGATACTTATTGTGTAGGCTACTCCACTATCCAAGTGAACATTTCAAACCCTGCAGCTATAGAAGACAGTAATCTAAGTATTGTAGACGATGCTCCTAATAATCTTTTAAGTATTAATGACTTGAATATTTTGGGACATGGAGATTATGAGTTTGGAGTCGATGTATTAGAAAACAATAATAATTATCAAGAATCCTCTGAATTTGATTATTTAACCCCTGGTTTCCACACCTTATATATTCGTGATAAAAATGGTTGCGGTGTTAGCAGTAAAAAATTCGCAATACTTGCCTACCCAAAATATTTCACTCCCAATAATGATGGTATTAATGACCATTGGAAGCTCGTAGGATTAGACCACACAAAATATAAAAGCACCAAAGTGCAAATCTATAACCGTTTTGGAAAATTACTAAAAACCATCAATTTACAAGGTGATGCTTGGGATGGAAGCTACAACGGTAAGCTCTTACATTCTGATGATTATTGGTTCATCGTAGAGTTAATAGATATAAACAATATCACCATCATTAAAAAAGGTCATTTTAGCCTACTTAGAAGTTAGTTTTCTCTGTGTAATACCGCTTTCTGTCTACCGTTAACCAAAACAGATTTAACCTCAGGGATCTCTTGTTCATCCTTATTTTCACCTCCAGAAATTGTATGTTTTTTGGAGTTCATAGAAAACAAGTCAAAGGTAATCACATCTTCAGAAGTTTTTTCGTAAGAGGTTAAAATAGCAGATCCCATTACCTCAAAATAAGAGGTTAATGTTTTGTTTTTGTAATAGGTATCAATCAGAATACTATTGTTTTCATCTATTATATAAGCTCCTTTACTAGCGTCTACACATTTTATGCTATAATCTCTCACATCTTTTTTCCCGTTATAATCATAGGTTATTTTCCATTGATGTACTTCTGGAGACAATTCCTTTATTTCCAATTCCATTTTTAAAACCATTTTTACGGCATTTACTCCGTACAATTCTAAATCACCCTTATAATGCCCTTCCCAGGTGTTTGAAAAGGTGTTTTGAGCTTGCCCAATACTCACAGAAAATACGAATACTAAAAAAAGATATCTTAATGTCATCATTCAAATTTTTAAAAGAATAAAAATAGCTTATTTTTGTGAAATGCAATTCAAATTAGTATCAAAATTTAAACCTACAGGTGATCAGCCTGAAGCCATTAAACAACTTACAGAAGGGGTAAATAATGGGGACCAATTCCAAAACTTATTGGGGGTAACGGGATCTGGTAAAACCTTTACCGTGGCCAATGTGATAGAACAAGTGCAAAAACCAACACTGGTATTAGCTCATAACAAAACATTGGCAGCACAGTTGTACCAAGAATTTAAAACATTTTTCCCTGAAAATTCTGTAGAGTATTTTGTTTCTTATTATGATTATTACCAACCGGAAGCCTATTTACCCGTTACCGGAACTTTTATAGAAAAAGATTTATCCATTAACGAAGAAATAGAAAAGCTACGTATTAGTGCTTCTTCTGCCCTATTGTCCGGACGTAGAGATGTGATTATCATTGCGTCGGTTTCTTGTATTTACGGTATTGGAAACCCGGTGGAGTTTAAAAAAAATGTTATTAATATAGAAATTGATCAGCAAATATCACGGACTAAATTATTGCATTTATTGGTCAGTAGTTTGTATTCTAGAACGGAAGAAGAAATTAGAAGTGGTACTTTTAAGGTTAAAGGGGATATAATAACGGTATACCCTTCCTATGGAGAACATGCCTATAGAATACACTTTTTTGGTGATGAAATAGAGGAGCTGGAGAGTTTTGATTTGCAAAACAATGTAGTCTTAGAAAAATATGAGCAACTAACGATTTATCCTGCCAACCTATTTGTAACCTCACCAGATGTCTTACAAAACGCTATCCATGCCATCCAAGAAGACATGATGAAGCAAGTGGATTATTTTAAAGAAATAGGAAAACATTTAGAAGCAAAACGATTAAAAGAACGCACCGAATTTGATTTGGAAATGATCCGAGAATTGGGCTATTGTAGCGGTATTGAAAACTATTCTAGGTATTTAGATGGTAGAAATCCCGGCACCCGACCTTTCTGCTTATTAGATTATTTTCCTGATGATTATTTAATGGTAATCGACGAAAGTCATGTAACAGTACCACAAGTTCATGCCATGTATGGCGGAGACAGATCCAGAAAGGTAAACCTCGTGGATTACGGTTTTCGTTTGCCTGCGGCGATGGACAACAGACCCTTGAAATTTGAAGAATTTGAAATGATTCAGAATCAAGTGATCTATGTAAGTGCCACTCCTGCCGATTATGAATTAGAAAAAACAGAAGGATTGGTAGTAGAACAGGTCATTAGACCTACCGGACTATTAGATCCTATTATAGATGTACGTCCAAGTTTAAATCAGATCGATGATTTGATAGAGGAAATACAGATTCGTGTAGAAAAAGACGAACGTACCTTGGTCACTACGCTAACCAAACGTATGGCGGAAGAATTGGCAAAATACTTGAGTAGAATTCAAGTACGTTGTCGTTATATTCACTCAGACGTAGACACCTTAGAACGTGTGGAAATTATGCAGGATCTAAGAAAAGGGCTTTTTGATGTATTAATTGGTGTCAACCTTTTAAGAGAAGGACTGGATTTACCAGAAGTCTCCTTAGTTGCTATTTTAGATGCGGATAAAGAAGGTTTTTTACGTTCGCACCGTTCTCTTACCCAAACCATAGGTAGGGCTGCAAGAAACGTAGAAGGAAGGGCCATTTTGTATGCCGATAAAATTACAAAAAGCATGCAATTGACCATTGATGAAACCGACAGACGTAGAGAAAAACAAATCGCGTATAATACGAAGAACAACATCACGCCTACCCAAATAAAAAAGGCCATAGATAATATTCTAAATAGTAAAAATGATGCTACTTATGCCTATGACAATTCCGACATGATCGCTGCAGAAGAAGCCATGAACTACGCCTCAAAAAC
>Ga0105356_10005048_pt1 | contig 12638 bp, 14 predicted proteins | sample GOMGulsemesocosm_3_FD_83502 | JGI IMG/M metagenome (GOLD analysis project Ga0105356, IMG submission 83502) | Methane-oxidizing microbial communities from mesocosms in the Gulf of Mexico - GOM9D Gulf of Mexico | ecosystem: Environmental > Aquatic > Marine > Cold seeps | place: Gulf of Mexico...
ATGTTTTAGAGACGAAGATTTACGTGCAGATAGACAACCAGAATTTACACAGATTGACTGTGAAATGGCCTTTGTTGAACAAGAAGATATTTTGAATGTTTTTGAAGGAATGACACGCCATTTACTAAAAGAAATTAATGGTGTTGAAGTAGCAGAATTCCCAAGAATGTTGTTTGATGATGCGATGCGTTTGTATGGAAATGACAAACCAGATATCAGATTCGGAATGGAGTTTGGCGAATTGAACGAAGTAACACAACACAAGGAGTTTAAGGTGTTTAATGATGCTGAATTAGTGGTTGGAATCGCGGTTCCAGGTGCTGCATCATACACAAGAAAAGAAATAGATAAGGTCATTGATTGGGTTCGTAGACCACAAGTAGGTGCGTTGGGAATGATCTATGTAAAATGCAATGAAGATGGTTCTTATAAATCGTCTGTTGATAAGTTTTACGACCAAGAAGACTTGGCAAAATGGGCAGAGAAAACAGGAGCGAAAGCCGGAGATTTAATCTGTGTCTTGTCTGGAAATACCACAAAGGTGAGAGCACAATTATCTGCCTTACGTATGGAAATGGCAGAGCGTTTGGGATTAAGAGATCCAAAAGTATTTGCACCATTATGGGTTGTTGATTTTCCATTATTAGAATTAGATGAAGAAACAGGACATTACCATGCAATGCACCATCCATTTACATCTCCAAAACCTGGGCAACTAGAATTGTTAGATACAGATCCTGGAGCTGTTAAAGCAAATGCCTATGACTTGGTGTTGAACGGAAACGAAATTGGTGGAGGTTCAATAAGAATTCACGATAAAGAAATGCAGGCAACCATGTTCAAGCATTTAGGATTTACCGAAGAAGAGGCCAAAGCACAGTTTGGATTCTTAATGGATGCCTTTGAATATGGAGCACCACCACACGGTGGATTGGCTTTTGGATTGGATAGATTGGTCGCTATTTTAGGGGGGCAAGAAACAATTCGTGATTTTATCGCTTTCCCAAAAAATAATTCTGGTAGAGATGTAATGATCGATGCACCCGCAGCAATTGATGCCGCACAATTAAAAGAATTGAGCATTAAATTAGATCCGCAAGCATAAAAACGTCATTACGAGCTATAGCGAAGTAATCTCATTTTTAAATAAAAAGATTGCCACAACAAATTAAAATTTGTTTCGCAATGACAGAAAAATACAAATCCCGTTCTAGGAGTAGAACGGGATTTTTTATACTTCATTTTTAAATGAAGTATTTAATGTATAGCAGCGCTATTTTTGTTTAAAAATAGAAACAATGAACAGCTTAGAATTAAGTATATTAAATTTTAAAGAAACTCGAAGAAGAAGTATTAATGTTTGGAAAGGGATTCCAAATGAGTATTTGCATTGGAAACCAGATGCGAAAGCAATGAGTTGTATTGAAATGATTAGACATGTCTTAGAAGGAGAGCACTTGTTTCATACAATTATTAAAAATAGAGGTAACTTAGGAGCTGCTATTTCACCATGGAAAGATCTAGAATATGTAGATGTAGCCCATGAATTATTGATTGCTGAGAACTATAGAAAGGAATTTTACGCCATGATTGAAAATCTTTCTGAAGTAGACTTAAAAGAGATTGAAATTCGTAGAGAAGAAGTAAATCAAGTGAAGCAATTGGGAGATTATTTAAACAGAATGGTATATCATGAAGCAGTTCATACAGGGCAAATACTAGGCTATTTAAGGACATTAAAAATAAGAAGACCACAGGTTTGGGATTGATAATGGAAGATTTAGAGAAAGACTTTAGTGAGATTGCAACGTTGTTTGGAGACAAATCAAGAGCAATTATGTTATGGAATTTATTAGATGGTAGAGCGTATACAGCTACAGAATTAGCTACCTGTGCAAATGTTTCATTGCAATCGGCAAGCAATCATTTGTCTAAATTATTAAAGAAAAATGTGCTAACTGTAGAAAAACAAGGAAGGCACAGATATTATAGATTAAGTAGTCCAGAAGTTGCACAGGTAATTGAGTCAATGGCTAGTTTATTGTCAATACAAACAGGGTATAAAACCATTAAAAGACCAAAATTATCTGCGTTTACCTACGCAAGAACCTGTTACAAACATTTGGCAGGAGAAGTAGGTGTAAAAATTACCGAGGCAATGCTGCTTCAGGAAATAATTACAGTAGCAGAGAAAAATTTTGAACTCACAGAAAAAGGAGAAAAATGGTTTGTAGATCTTGGTATTTCTGTTGAAAGCTTGCAGCGCTTAAAACGGTCATTTTCACATAAATGTTTAGATTGGAGTGAGCGGAAACACCATTTAGCAGGTGCTCTGGGAGATTCGTTCTTAGAAATGATGTTGGAAAGAGACTGGTTTCGGAAACATAAAAACACCCGAGAATTAATTCTTACTGCTAAAGGAAAATCCGAAATAAAACAGCACTTAAATATCACCCTTTAAATGACTGGGTTTAGGTAGAATTTTAGTAATTTTAAGCTATGAAAAACCTACTACTAATACTAGCATTCCTGTTTTCAATACATGCCTTCAGTCAACAGCTTACAGGGGAACAATTGCTAGAAAAAGCCATAAAATTTCACGACCCAAATGGAAATTGGGAGACCTTTAAGGGGGCTTTTTTTGTGACCATGAAAACCCCAGAAAAACCCAATAGAGTTAGTGAAATAGCAATTGATTTACCAAAACAACTATTTTCTGTAAAAGCTACTTCTGGTAAGAATACGTCTGAATATCATATTGATAAAGACAGCATTCAAATTGTTTTTAATGGAGCTAAAAGCACGTCAGAAGAAATCCTGAAAAAAAATAAACTGAGTGCAGCACGTGCAAAAATGTATCAAGATTATTATACCTATTTGTATGGCTTGCCAATGAAATTAAAAGATCCAGGAACCATTATTCATAAGCAAGTAAATGTAGATAAGTTTATGGGTGTTGAAATGCTGGTGTTAAAGGTTACCTATCCTAAAGAAATAGGAAAAGACACCTGGTATTTTTACTTTGATATGGATACCTATAAAATGGAGGCATACCAATTTTTTCATGACGAAAGCAAAAATGATGGAGAATATATTTTATTGGATGGCCTAGAAACCATCAACGGAATAAAAATGCCCAAAAAACGCGCTTGGTACATGAATGTTGATGCCAAATATTTAGGGACTGATATTTTGAAAGCTGCTAATTAATGCCAAAAACAAAAAACATATTTACTAAAATCCATATTTGGAGGTACAAACATATCTCAGAACGTCAGTTTGTGTATGTATTAAGTATTCTCGTTGGTTTTTTGGCAGGTATAGGGACGTTGGTTTTAAAAAATATGACCTATTTCTTTCAATCCATGCTCGAAGGAAACCTGATGCGAGATTACAGTACTTCTTTGTATTTTATTTTTCCTATAATCGGCTTGGTGTTAGTATTTGTTGTTAAAAAATACCTCATTAAAAAAGAAATTGGACATGGTATTTCAACCACCTTATTTTCCATCTCTAAACGCAGTGGAATTATAGAAAAATACAAGATGTACGCCTCCTTAATTACAGCGCCACTTACGGTAGGTTTTGGTGGTTCTGCGGGGTTGCAGGGCCCCGCTGTTAGTACAGGAGCCGCCTTGGGGTCGTACCTTTCAAGGGTGTTTCATATGAATACTAAAACGCGCATGTTGTTAATTGGTTGTGCCACTGCAGGAGCCATGTCTTCTATGTTTAAAGCACCCGTTGCTGCCATTATTTTTGCCGTCGAAATTTTTAGCTTAGACCTTGCTTTTGCCTCTTTGGTGCCGTTATTATTAGCATCCGTATCTGCAGTTTTGACGTCTTATTTTTTCTTAGGGAAAGACGTGCTGTTAGGATTTAAATTGCAAGATGTTTTTGAGCCTAAAGACATCTTTTTTTATGTGTTATTGGGAATCGGAACAGGAATAGCGTCGGTGTATTTTTCAAAAATGTATTTTGTAATTACACGCTTTTTTGACCGCTTCAAAAGTCCGTTTAAAAAATTAATTATTGGCGCATTGGCAATTGGTTTGATGTTGTTCTTGATACCACCGCTGTACGGTGAAGGCTACGGATTGATGAATAGTTTATTAGATGGAGATGCAAAAGCAGCATTGGTAGACATTCCATATAATATCGATTTGAATAATAGTTGGATGGTAATTTTAATGTTGTTTATCATAGCCATTTTTAAAGCAATTGCAATGACTACAACCTTTGCAGCTGGGGGAGTTGGAGGAATTTTTGTCCCGACCTTGGTGATGGGAAGCGCTTTTGGAAATGCATTGGCAAAAATTTTAAATCAATTTGGATTTGATGTTTCAGAAACTAATTTTACATTAATAGGTATGACCGGATTAATGGCAGGAGTATTACATGCGCCCTTAACAGCCATTTTCTTAATAGCAGAAATCACTGGAGGGTATGATTTGTTTGTGCCGCTAATGTTAGTGGCTGCGATTTCATATGCATTTACAAAATACTTTATTTCCAATTCAATTTATACCATAGAATTGGCAAAAAGAGGCGAACTGATTACCCATGATAAAGACAAGAACGTATTAATGCTGTTGAATTTACAGAAAAATATAGAAACGAATTTTGTGTCTGTATGCCCAGAAATGAATTTAGGCAGTTTGTTAAATGATGCAGTTGCAAAATCAAACCGTAATATTTTTCCTGTGATTGATGAAGAGTCACAGTTCTTAGGAATTGTTTTACTAGACGATATTCGACCCATTATGTTTGATCAAAAATTATATGAAACAGTATCGGTTTCTGCCATCATGAAAAGTGCTCCGGCAATTATATTCCACAATGATTCAACAGAAATTGTAATGAAAAAATTTAAAGATAGCGGTGCTTGGAACTTACCGGTAGTAGAAGGTGGAAAATATATTGGGTTTATCTCTAAATCTAAATTGTTAACTGCGTATAGAAATAAATTAATAGAAGTAACCACCTAACTTTTGTACCTTTGTAAACCGAATACCTTATTATGAAAACACTACTTAAAATCCTTTTTGTTATATTTATTAGTTGGATGTGTATTGGAATTTACTTGTTGCAAATAGAACATTCAAAAGCGCAAATAGTAATGGGACTCGGTGTTTTCTTCTTGTCGTTTATTTTGATGCCAATTTTTATTTACCATAGGTACAAAGATGGTAAATACAAAAAATACCAATTGAATGATCAAAAAATAAAAGAAGCTATTAATAAAAAAAATGGTTAGAACTCATTTTTTGTGAACGTGGCATATACAGGAAAATGATCTGAATACCCTTCTTGATACCATTTGTGTATATAGGTTCTGAATGGACTTCCCTTTAATTTTCCGCGTTGAATTTTTAACCACTCTTTATCAAAGATTTCAGCTTGTTTAAAAGAGAGTTCATGGTTGTGTGCTTCTAGGAAATTTTTACTGACAATTATTTGATCAAATAAATTCCATTTTCCTTGGTAGCATGTAGTGCCTTTTGAGTTAGGATCAAATAACTGCTTCATCGGGTTGTGAAATTCTTCAGTTACCAAATAATCTTGAACGCTCTCATTGGTTGGATTGTCATTAAAATCGCCCAAGAGTATAATTTTTGCATCAGGTTCTGTGGTGTAAATTGTTTGGATGATTTCTTGCAGATGCATAGCAGCATCAATTCTTTTTTGACTGGTATTTTCACCACCTGTTTTTCTGGAAGGCCAATGCGTTACCAAAAGATGCACCTTGTCTCCTTTTAATTTTCCTGTAACCCATAAAACATCCCTTGTGTAATCTCTATACCCATGTGCGTTTTCTATATAAACCGGATAGGCGTTGCTTTCTAATAATTCAAAATGCTGTTTGTCATACAATAAAGCAGTATCAATGCCTCGTTCATCAGGAGAGTCATAATGAACATACGCATAAGGTGCTTCTTTTAAATTTGGATGTTGTACTAAATCCCGTAAAACAGTTTCATTTTCTACTTCTACCAGACCTATAAGAACAGGAGATGTAGTAGAATGTTCTGTTCCTAATAGAGAAATTACAGCACTTATTTTTTGTAATTTGTCTTGATACCGTTCATAGCTCCATGTTTTTTTTCCGGAAGGTGTAAAATCGTCATCCCTCGTTTTTGGGTCATTGTAAATGTCAAACAGGTTTTCTACATTGTAAAAACCAACGGTGAAATTATTTTTAGTAGCATTCAAGATAGAAGAAGTTTAGCGTGTTTTTTTTAGCAATTGATTGTCGAAAATACAAAAAGATATGAAGGAAAGATACATTCTGCTAACAGTCTTTTTTAAGGGGTAATGAAGAAAATTTAAAAAGAGGGGGCAACTTCGTTAAAACCAAGTGAAATTATTGAAGATTCAGTGCCTTTGAATTCTTTTATATATCATATATGCAATATAAAGAAGAGGTTAAATAACCCGTTTTTCTCCATTAGATTACCAAAAGAATGCTTTTTGTTAATGCTGTAATTAGCACGTGTTTTTTGTAGTTGAGGTAGTTTTACATTGTGAAACAAAACAACTATAAACAATTAAGAAATGAAAAAGTTACTCGTATTATTTTTAGGATTTACCTTCAGTACAACCGTGTTATTTGCAACAATGACACCCCGATCGAAACAGCAAAAAAACAGCTAAGAACTGAGATTATTAAGCTGCTTGGAAATAATGAGTTTCCGTTAACAGCAACCTTTGCTCAAGCAGAAATATCCATATTATTAACCACTAATAATGAGCTGGTAATTATTTCAGTGAAATCACAAAACATACTTTTAGAAAGGTATATCAAAAGAAAATTAAACTACAAAAAAGTATATGTAAAAGCACTTAGAAAAATGAAGATTTACAGCATGCCAATAAAAATTATACACGCCTAAATTATAAGAGAAAACACAAACAGTTATTTGAATTGATACATCAAAAACCTCGGTCGAATAGATTGAGGTTTTTCTTTATGAAAAATTCTAATTCTTTGTATCTTTGCCACATATGATAGACGCAAGAGAAGTAGTTTCAGAAAAAGCAGTGTTGATTGGTGTAATAACCCAGTTACAAGATGAAATACAATCTGAAGAATATTTAGATGAATTAGAGTTTTTAACAGAAACTGCAGGAGGAGTTGCTGTAAAAAGATTTACTCAGAAATTAGAGAAAGCCCATCCAAAAACATTTATTGGAGCAGGGAAATTGGAAGAAGTTGCGGCATATATAGAATCGCATAATATAGGTACCGCTATATTTGATGACGAACTATCGCCAGCACAAATACGAAATATAGAAAAAGTGTTGGATTGTAAAATCTTAGACAGAACCAATTTAATCTTAGATATTTTTGCGCAAAGAGCACAAACAAGCTCTGCAAAGACGCAGGTAGAATTGGCACAATGTCAATATTTATTACCACGATTAACCCGTCTTTGGACACACCTTGATAAGCAAAAAGGGGGTATCGGAATGCGTGGACCTGGGGAAACAGAAATTGAAACAGATAGACGTATCATTCGTGATAAAATAACCATTCTTAAAAAGAGATTGGCTACTATTGATAAGCAAATGGCAGTGCAGCGTAAAAACCGTGGAAAAATGGTGCGTGTTGCTTTGGTTGGGTATACCAATGTTGGGAAATCTACCTTAATGAACTTGATTAGTAAGAGTGATGTGTTTGCAGAAAATAAATTGTTTGCAACCCTAGACACAACCGTTCGTAAAGTAGTGGTAAAAAACATTCCTTTTTTAATGACAGATACTGTTGGGTTTATTAGAAAATTACCAACACAATTAGTAGAGTCTTTTAAATCTACCTTAGATGAGGTTAGAGAAGCAGATTTATTGTTACATGTAGTAGATATTTCTCACCCAAACTTTGAAGATCACATCGCTTCAGTAAACATTATATTAAATGAAATTGATAGTGCCGATAAGCCTACTATTATGGTGTTTAATAAAATAGATGCCTATGCGCATGAAACAATCGATGAAGACGATTTGGTTACTCAGAAAACCAAAGCGCATTATACCTTAGAAGATTGGCAAAAAACATGGATGAGTGATATAGAAAGTACCAGCGTATTTATGTCTGCCATTAATAAAGATAATATTGAAGAGTTTAAGCAGAAAGCGTACAATGAAGTTAAGAAAATTCATATTGAACGTTTTCCATATAATAACTTCTTATACGATGAGTATACAGAATAATCTCGTTATGATGAGAAACGAAATGTGGGAGTAAGCGCTAAAAAAAAGTGTTTACTCGGTTGGAAACACCAGATGATTTATTCTTCTTTAAAATCAAAATCATCAATAATTCCTAGGCGTTTCGCTCTTCTTTTCCAACTTTTCCTAGCCAACGCTTGTAAGTCTTCAATGGTGTCGCTTTCGTCCATGATTTCTAGTCCAAGCAGCGTTTCAATCATGTCTTCTTGAGTAACCAATCCACTAACAGAACCATATTCGTCTACCACCAAAGCAATATGTTCTCGTTGTTCAATTAATTTATCAAATAAATCCGGAATCGGTAAATTTCTTTTGGTAATTAAAATGGGCCTTTTAATTTCTCTTAATTGTTGCTTTCCATTGCCTTTTATAATAGCCTCTAGCAATTGATCCTTTAAGAAATAGCCGGTAATATCATCTGGATTTCCTTCGTATAAAGGGATTCTAGAAAAACGCAAGTTAGGGTTGTCGTCAAAAAACTCTTGTATCATTTGCGACTCATTAGCAGATTTTAAGACTGTTCTCGGGGTCATAATATCTTTTACTTCTACTTTCTTAAAATTTAATAAATTCCGAATTACTTTGCTTTCAGATTCTTGAAAAACACCTTCTTTTTCAGCAATATCTGTCATGGCAGAAAAATCCTCTCTACTTAAAACAGAGCCATGTCCAGATTTACCAAACAGTTTTGTAAACAATTGTAATACCCAAAGGATGCCAGTCCATTTAAAGAAAAAGATAAAAAGAGTTAACGTTTTTGTGCTGAATTTTGCCAGCTTTTTCCAATGTGTTGCCCCAATTGTCTTGGGTATGATTTCAGAAACAATTAAAATTAGGAGGGTCATAATGGTAGACACGATTCCTACAATGTTTATTCCGAATAGATCTATTTTATACGGGAGTTGCTCTGCTTGAACACCCACTAAAATGGCACCAACGGTATGCGCAATGGTGTTCAATGTTAAGATCGCAATTAAAGGCTTATCGACATCATTTTTTAACCTTTCTAACTGAAAAGCATAGGTTTTTTTCTCTCCTTTTTCTACTTCAATAAATGTTGGAGACACACTTAGTAAAACGGCTTCAAGTATGGAGCATAAAAAGGAAATGAAAATAGAAAGTGAAGCAAATAAAATTAAAAGTGTCATATGGTTATATTGTCGGCTAAAGATACTAAAAAAAGAAAACCGCAAGTAGGCCTACTTGCGGTTCTTTTTATGAATTGTTTTTTGTTAAAAAATGTAATTAACGCCCAACCCAAAAACTTCCTTAAACTGTACTTTACTAGACGCATTATCATCTATAATTGTATGTAGGTTTAAATTGGTAGATAAGTATTTGTTAATCTGCATTACAAAACTTAATTGATAATCAATATCTATATTTTGAGGTTTGTCTAAGTAGTTCGCATATACATTTAAAATGTTTTCCATAGTAACGTTTTCCATCACTGTTGTCTTGTAGTTTATAGCACCGTTAAAACCAAATTCATAACGTGTGTTTTTACCTAAGTCTGTACCATATTGTCCAGAAAATTCATCTGAAACCAATGTAAGTTTAGAGGTAATTGGAGCTAAATTAATTTTAAAATTATCAGATTTTTTCCAAAACAAACCTGGCCCAAAACTTACATAACCAGGCGCTAAAAAAGCAGAAGTCTTTACTTTTGGAGTTTGCGTATAATCGTACCCATTTGTGAATTGAGTTTTTAAGTTTAAAAAGAAAGAATACGACCAATTCCCTGCTGCTTTTTTTCCAACCAAAGAATTAAATTCAAATTTGTCATCTGTTTTTCTGGTTCCATTTCCTTTTACATTGTTTATTCCATAAGCGAGAATTAATTTATTATCCCAAGATAAATTCCCTTTCGTGTAATTAAAATCATAATTGATCCCTAAGTTTCCTGCAACTGTATTATCTCCACCAGAGATCCAGTTAGAGAAGGAAGATTGGTTTAGTAAAAAAGAAATGCTTCCTTTTTTCTTCCAATTTGAGTTGTTTTCGGTTGATTTTTCTTGTGCAATAATTGTTTGTGTAAATACCAGTACAAATAATGCGATGCAAATTCTCTTTGTCATTTTTTAAAGTGTTTTTATATAAGACAGTAACTTTGGTAAAAAGTCACTTATTATTTTCTATGGAAGGTGTATTTAACGCTAAGTCCAAATATTTCTTTAAACTGAACTTTGCTTGAAGCATTATCATCTATTAAGGTATGTAAAAGAATATCCATGGATAAATATTTATTTACAGGAACAGAAAAACGTACTTGATAATCGATATCTACATTTTGAGCTTTTTGTAAATAATTAGAATACAGCGCGAAGATATGTTGCATGGTAACATCTTCAAATATTTTAAATTTAAAGTAAGCAGACAAGCTAAAACCTAAAGCGATTTTTGTGTTTTTACCCGGGTCTACACCGTACTTGCCAGAAAAGGCATCAGAAACAAATGTAAATCTAGTAGAAGCAGGAGCAATATTTATAGTTGCATTGTCCGATTTTTTCCACAACATTCCAGGACCAAAAGATAAATACGCAGGAGAAAAGAAATCAGAAATAGCAACTCTTGGGGTCGGTTTGTAATCATACCCTTTAGAAAACTGCGTTTTTAAGTTTAAGAAAAAAGAGAAAAACCAATCTTTCTTTGTCTTTTTACCTAACAATGAATTGTATTCAAAGCGGTCACTCGTTTTTCTAAACCCTTCATCTTTTACATTGCTCAGACCGTAAACAGTAATTACTCTATTGTCCCAGTTCCAATCTCCGTTTTTGTAATTGAAATCGTAATTGACACCAAAATTTCCAGCAATGGTATTATCTCCACCAGCTTTCCAGTTTGTAAATGTAGATTGGTTGAATAGAAAAGTAAATTGTCCATTTACTTTCCATTTTGGTTTTACAACAATACTATCTTTCTTTTTTTCTTGAGAAAAAAGAATGGAAGAAATTAGCAAAAAACAGATAAAAATGAAGTTTTTCATCACGAACCTTAAAAATTAGCTGCAAAAATAAGGTGAATTAGAAAATTAAAAAAATTTATTTCGTAGCTTTATATAAAGGAACTGTAGAACATGCTTCTCCAAACATAACCGTTTTGGCAACTAATTGTATTTTTTGAATTAATTGAATGTAGGCAGTCGGTGGAATCGGCTTGTTTGAACAGCCTTTAATAATAACAGGTTTTTGTGTGAATTCAGTAGTGTCTAACGAATTAATAATGCGTGTGTAAATTACTGTTTCTAGCAATTCTAAGGTGCCAACCACCGTTTCTTTAGCAAAAGGGACTAGCTTGGAAGTGATTAACAAATATGCCCAAGACGGTATAATGGCATCAGAAGAGCAATGTAAAGCAACATAACAATCTTGATACTGTTGCCAATCATGATTGGTTAGATGGGTTCTAAAATCTTTTTCTTTTAAAATGATCTCGTGAAATAACCAAGCTTTAATATCAAGTACAACTCTCTTTCCTTTGGGATAGTAATCTTCAAGGTCTACTGTAATCAGCTTGCTATTTGCAATTCTATTAATTATTTCTTCTGCCATTTTTTCCGCTTCAAAGTTACAATGCTATAAAAGCACTAAAGTTTTTCCTGCCAGCTACCAGCTACTAGTATTATAGCATTCCTAGCTCTAACTTAGCTTCTTCACTCATCATTTCTTGTGTCCAAGTTGGGTCAAATGTAATTTCAACTTCAGCCTTGTTAATTTCTTTTAAAGACATCACTTTATCTTCTACCTCTCTTGGTAAAGATTCTGCAACAGGACAATTAGGCGATGTCAATGTCATTAATATTTTGGCATCATTATCTTCATTTACAAAAACATCATAAATTAACCCTAATTCGTAAATGTCTACAGGAATTTCTGGATCGTAAATGGTTTTAATTACGGCAACAATTTTGTCTCCTACTACTTCTAATTCAGTATCTGTCATCTTCGTTATTTTTAATTCTAAAAGTATTTTTATTTTGCTTGTAAGGCTATGGCGTACAGTTTTATTTGTTTTAACATAGAAACTAACCCGTTTGCTCTTGTTGGACTTAAATGTTCTTTCAGTCCAATCTCGTCAATAAAATTTGTGTCAGCGGCCAATATGTCCGTTGCTTTTTGGTCGGAAAAAACACGTAATAATAACGCGACAATTCCTTTTGTTAATATGGCATCACTATCCGCAGTAAAAACTAAACGGTTTTCGTTTAATTCTGAGTATAGCCAAACTTTTGATTGACAGCCTTTTATTAGGTTTTCATCAAGTTTGTAAACTGGATCAATTAAAGGTAGAGACTTTCCTAAATCAATAATATATTCATATCGCTCCATCCAATCATCAAACATCGAAAACTCATCAATAATTTCTTCTTGTATTTCTTTGATAGTCATTTTTTAAACTTATTTTTGCACAAT
>Ga0105356_10005049_pt1 | contig 12636 bp, 11 predicted proteins | sample GOMGulsemesocosm_3_FD_83502 | JGI IMG/M metagenome (GOLD analysis project Ga0105356, IMG submission 83502) | Methane-oxidizing microbial communities from mesocosms in the Gulf of Mexico - GOM9D Gulf of Mexico | ecosystem: Environmental > Aquatic > Marine > Cold seeps | place: Gulf of Mexico...
ATGGGTAATAGTTTTGTACGCTTAAAAGCCACTAGATTGGCTGTATAATACAATTATAACCATCCGATCCTTGCAATGACAAGTTCTCAAGATTGGAAATATTCTGATTGAAAATAATAAATAAAAAAAATATAGAAAAACATGATTAATAAATGGTATAGTGCTGGCTCAGACCTTAGATTTACCTGGAGGGTTCAATCAAAAATCGAGTGTTAAACAGTGGATTGGCCTAGTAGAGGCAAATGTGACTTACTATAGTCCCAATGTAGCACACCCTAGAACTGGAGAGGACAGAACAGGAAATATATGGGGTAAGTTAGTCCCTTATGGGTTCAAATACTGGATGTTCGCCGGAAAAGTAATTCCTTGGAGGGCTGGAGCAGAGGAAAACACAGTATTTTCAATTTCTCATGATGTAAAAATAGAAGGACAGCACTTACCAGCTGGAACCTATGGCCTATTTATGGCGCCTGGGAAAGAGGAATGGACCATAATATTTTCAAGTAATTCCAATTCTTGGGGACCACTTTATTACGATGAAAATGAAGATGTCCTACGAGTTACTGTTAAACCAACTAGTACGGAATTCACCCGATGGCTCACTTACGACTTCATCGAGAGAAAGGCAGATCGAGCAACACTGGCATTGAAGTGGGAACATATGCTCGTACCTATTAAAATTGAGGTCCAAAATATGAATGAATTATATCTAAGTAAGATCAGAGGTGATCTGCGCAATGGCGCAGGGGTTGGGTAGACTGACAGCTTTTAGTTGTCTAAGGATTCTCCTGAAAACAAAAAAGTGAATACTACTATTGAAAATAACATTGCATATAATACCTTATCATAAAATAATCAGCCCGACAAAGTCACTCTGGCCGTTCTGGTTTAAATTTGTTAAATTTATGGATTGAAATAGGCAACTAGTATTATACAAACACCTTAGTCCCCTTTTGAAAAAAAAATTACTCTTACTATTAAGCATTGGATTTATTGTCATTTCCTGCAATAAAAACACCTTATATGATTCTCATTGGATAGCGGTAAAGTCCTATCCAATTCCTCCCGAAACAGGAAATAGTATCTATGATGGAATCACAATTAACTTCACCAAAGACAAACTGATTATTGGAGATGTCTATGATGAAAGAAACAGTGATTTCAACCTGAAAATTACAGGTAAAAAAGTCTTCCTAAATGATACTCTTTGGGCATTAATATTTGCAAAATATGAAGACAGTTTAATCTTAGATATAGGACAAGACTCCAGGGTTAAATTTATTAAATTAGATCAGAAAAATTCCATAGTAGAAAAATCAAAACTTTGGAATCATAGAAACTGGATTCTATCCAATAATAACTTTCGAAGAGAACTCTTTTTGACAGATTCTCTATTCTTTGACCAACCAAACACAAAACTTTGTATTCAAAAAGACCTCGATAACAATCAATTTATAAGCACCGTTGATAAATGGAAAGCTATTAACATAAATGGAAATCAACTTTTTGTTATGACTTTCAACCAAATGCATGACGAATTGTATAGGATTAAGAGCTATGTTGGTGATTCTATAATTAAATTAGAGTCTCTTAAATCTCCAAAAACAGAACAAGTTTTCCTGAAAAAACGACCCTATTTATCGGAAAAAAAAAGGCGGCAAATTCTCGGTAAAATTCAAAATAGAGAATGGAAAACAGTTCAAATCATTCAAATAGATACCTTAGGAAGAGGTTCTGGTTATTGGGATGATAACTTAATAAATCAGGAATCCTTAAAAAATAAAAACCTATCATTTAAATTCTCTAGCGATTCAACCTATGACATCTACGAATCTGGAAATTCAATTGAAAATGGGACCTGGGAATTATCCTTAACTGGAAATGAAATTATATTAAACTTTGGATTGTCTCCTTATGATTATCTCGACTTGATAAAAGTGAGTTCTGATCTTTTGGAAATTGGAAATTTGAAAAGATTCGAGCCTGATAATCATAATTATGGGTTGGCCATCGAACTTTACTATAAAATAAAGCTCAAATAAAACGATGGCTATCCCTGCCTATAATTATTCAGCCCGACAATGACGCAGCTACAGATTGTTATTTTGTGCCATATAAAAGTTTAGTATCTTTATCTCAGGTGATTTCTATTATGGAAAACCTGAAGGGCTTTTCAAGCGAGCTAATCTAAGCCAAAACCATTATAAATGATTCGAAAATCAAAATGAGAAATATTAGTATTACACTTATTGGAATTCTTTTGTTGAGTTGTAATCAACAAAAAAAGGAATCGAAATTTACCACTCAAAGCGATTTGAAAAATAAATTTAGTGTAGCTATTCCGGAGCATTGGAAAATAATAAATGACACGGTTAATTTCCAGTCTGCAATCTTTTTTTCTGACCAGACAAAACCAAAAAATCAAATATTGACTTATGGCATATTTTTGGACACAACCGAGTTTTTGCTCAATGAAAGATTTTGATAAACTAACAGATAGGATAAGCTCCATGAATAGGGTTGAAAAAATAAGCGGGAATTTTGGGGCAATTAATGATTTCAAAACTTATAAACTCAAATTTTTTGACCCGCATACAAGGACGGAGTTAGGGAATTATGAGACACATTATTTCATGAAAAAGGAAGAGCAAAAAGGATATTTACTTTTCAGTATCCAAAGAGCAGAATTAAATCTTAAAAAAACAGATTCCATGTTATCAGAAAGAATAATGAAATCAATCAAACTGAACTAAAACATCTTATATTCCTCCTCTTTATCTATGTTATTATTTTGAAACAATATTTTCATCATAAGGCAGTCTTGATATTGTAGTTACGGTTCCCTTTTTTATTTAACGATCCTTATTTATGTATCAGAATCCAAAGCTCGACTTCCTCAGAAGATCGCCAGTGCTGATCTCGCTTTGTATTATCAGAGGCCGCTTTAACACGTTTCTTAAAGCATTTTTCCAATTGAAATCTCCCTCCTTCTGAAATTTCCTTCTCTATAGGATGCTCCTTTGTCACATTGGTAATTTGAGCCAAATTAGAGAATATGAGCACCAGTTTTCCATCTGGTAAAAGCCTTTGTTTAGCTTCTTTAAAAAAATCAGGAAATAATTTTTCATCATAATAAATAGCCTCATCAATAGTATTCGAACTATGAGATTCTGGTAACCAAGGCGGATTAAAAACAATCAATTCGGTGGGTTTTTCCCATTTCCCAAAAAGATGTCCAAGGTCTAATTCTATCTTTCTAGACAACTTTGTATCCCCCATAAACTCAGTTAATCCAAAAATCGCATTAGGATTTATATCTGTTCCAAAAACCTTTTGGAAACCATACTTTACCATTTGTAAAGACAGTACACCACTTCCAAATCCGACATCAATTGCCGACTTTTTAGTTCCTTTGTACCGTTTTAACCAATGGTCAAAAAGCTCCAAATGTTCGAAACGCGTAGGGAAATACGTGGCATAATACGGATGTATTTTATTTCGAAGTACAGGAATAGAAATCCCATTTTTGTACCACTGCCAAGAACTATTTAGTCCTTGTACTTGGGGGAAGGATAACAAGAAATCACAAGTGTCTGGGTAAAGCTTTTCCAACCAACCAATGGAAGGCGCTTTCTTTACTGCCAATTTATGATCTATAATTTCTATTAAAATAAGATTTGACAATTTATGGTATGCAGACCTATATTTTCGTTGCTCCTTAAAAGACTTATTTGGAAATTTTCTTTTCAGATGCTTCTTTAACTCCCGAAGAAGTGTCAGTCCATTATTAAAATATTCCGTTATTAATACGGACTTACCGGCTTCCAAAACTTGAATGGCATCCCTAATATCTGTTCCGCGATTAAATGGCTCTGCTTTTATTCCAGACACAATAGGTGCTGGCTTGTTTATCTCTATATTCCTATTCATTGATTGGTTTTCCATTGCCGCAAAGGTAAGGAATACTTTATGGCCATTCTGGGACTTTTTTAGTTGATAAAAATAAAAAACTCCCTTAGCCTTCAATAAATCCTAATCTTAGCCAAAGCACAGAAATGAAAGCCTTTCTGAGCATTTTATAAATAATTTGAATCACTAAACCTTGGTATTCTCAATAATAGTTTTAAAGGCAGAGCTACTCCCTACTAATACCTTTGTAATCAAATCTCTATCTAATGCTTGGTTGTTTTTCATTTAGCCTATTACAAGATTAGACCTCTTTGCTGAGAAAATGTTGCAGTTTTCAGTGTTTTTTTCTTTTTATATTAATTTCCAGAAACAAAGCGATAACCAACGCCACTGATACTGACAATATATTTCGGTTTGGAGGGAATAGGCTCAATTTTTTTTCTAATTTCCAGAATAAAGGTATCCACAGTTCTGGTAGATGGACTCTTTTTATAGCCCCAAATATTATTTAAAAGTTCATGGCGATGTACCACATCTCCTGCCCTATTCACAAAATATTCCAAAATACCAAACTCGGTTCTGGTAAACTTAACTTCACTTCCATTTACAAAGACTTCCATTTTTTTAAAGTCTATCCTGACATTACCGAAAGCATAGTTTTTTTGAAGTTCTGTTTTGGGATAAGCCCTTCTAAAAACGGCTCTTATTCGGGCTAGTAACTCTGAAAGACTAAAAGGTTTTGTGATATAATCATCGGCACCATAATCCAGTCCTGAAATTTTATCCAGTTCAGAACTCTTTGCTGTGAGCATAATAATAGGCAATTCGAATTTCTTTTGTTTAATTATTTTACAAATATCGAGTCCGTTCATCCCCGGAAGCATGATATCCAAAATCAAAAGATCTATTGAATTTTCTGTCGCCATTTTTAAGCCCGCTATACCATTTGATGCCGTAGAAATTTGATAGCCCTTATCTTCCAATATATCCTGTAATCCAAAGAGGATACTCTCATCATCTTCAACCAATAAAATATGTTTTCTTGTTTCCATACGCCCATTTTTTTACATTGTATTTAAAACAATAGTGAAGGTGCTCCCCTCTCCTAAACGACTTTCAACCAACAACTTGCCGTTTTGTTTTTCAATTATAGCTTTGGTGACGGTCAATCCTAATCCCGTACCACTTATAGTCTCATTTTCAGTTGCATTAACACGATAAAATTTCTCAAAAATGAGTTCTAGCTTATCTTTTGGAATGCCTTTTCCAAAATCTTCAACTTCAATATAAATCTTATCGTCCCTTTTAAACAGGACAATATTCAATTTTTTATGGGTAGGTGAATATTTGATAGCATTACTAACTAAATTCGAAAGTGCTTGTTTTATACCTTCAGGGTCCACCGCTGCAAAAACATTATCTTCTAAATCTAAGTGCAGCTCAAAATTATTTATCTCCAAAAAATAATTCATTTCCACAATGCTTGCATTCACAATATCCGTCAAATTGGTAAGCTCCAAATTATAGGATAATTTATCGTTTTCTGTTCTTGAAAACTCAAGAATATTATTAATCATGCGCTTCAACTTCTCACTTTCCTTAAGGATAATATTAGTGTACTTTTTTTGTTTTATATCCGCATTATCCTGTTTCATATGTAAGGCTTCTGCGAACATATAAATTGAAGTTAGTGGTGTTTTCAATTCGTGAGTAACATTCGACACAAAGTCGGCTCTTAATTTATTCATGCGCATTTCACGCTGCAAATCCTGTTTTAAAAGGTATAATCCAAAGACCATTATACCCAGAAAAATAATGAGTCCAAGACCATATATAACTTTCCTTTTAAAAACCATCTCATTAATTACCTCTTTATTTTTCAGGGACACCCGAACCAAACTATCTTCAAAATGAGGAGAAAATTCATTTTGCGTAATAAGACCTGTAGTACTAAAGAAATTAGTTCCTGTTTTCTCAACCAAGCTTAGCTCGTATTCAAATTTTGTAATAGGTCCGAATCCAGCACCTATCACAGAAGAAAATATTGCTTGTAATCCAATTATAAAACCCATGGATTTGTTTGGACCTTTAAAAAACAACATCAATTCATTAGTGTCTCCAGAGCCCGGTTTAAGGATTATAAAATCGGTGTTTTCAGCTTGGGAAGATGTGTTTAATTTGTTATTGATCAGGGCTTCAATAGGAGATTTATAAGCATTGACAAGCTCCAATTTTCTTTTATTTAAAGCAATCAATGTTTCTATTTGTTTGCTATTAGCTCTTTCCTGAAAGCTGTCTTGCCAGGTTAATATATTGTCTAATAATTCCTCAGTGCTTTCATTTAAAAGAATGCTTCCTTCTGCCAATCCATTTAAAAATGATAATAGTAATTGTTGCATCGCCTCATCCTTTGAGGGTTCTTCCATTTTTAACAGCTTAATTATTGAAAAATAAACATAGGGAAACCCTGAGGCATTGGTGGTATTCTTAAAATCAGAAAGGATGATTTGATATATTTCAAATGCTTTTTGTGGGCGATTCATTTTTAGGTATAATCGTGCCATAGCATTGTATATATGCGCAGAATCAGATGCCCTTACTGCAGCTCTTAACGTTTCAAAATAAAACGTTTCAGCCCTTTTAAAATCCTTGACTACAAATTCATGATTTACGGCCAAACGCAGCTTTTCTGAATACCGCTTAGACGCTGTCAATGGAGCTAAAGAAAAGCCCGCATTCATAAAATATGGCTTGATAAAAACACCTTTGTGGTCAAGGACAACATAGTTGATAAATCCGTGATTGCTTGGGATGTCTTTTAGATCATTTATGGGTTGAAGGCTATCATTTTGTACATAATCAGAGCATTTTAAAGTCAGTGATTGGAAGTTATTTTGAAAGCCTATTGCGAAATTTTTGGTAACCTCAGCTTGCTCTTCGGATACTTTCTTTTCAAGTAGTTCTCTATAGTTTGAAATATTGCTAATACTGAGATAAGTCAGGATACTCCCCGATACAATCACGGTGAGAATAAAAATAACCAACAGTTTAGACCCTTTTACCGAAAATTTCAACACCTCGTATTATCCTAAAGCATTACATGTCACTAATTTACAACTTATTCCCTTGGATCAATCCTTAAAAAGACCCTCTAATTTCCACATTTCAATATTTTGCACCCCTAATTGAATTGCTGTACTGCCACTGTGTAGATTCATATCAAATTCTCTAATCTCACCTTCAGCAAAATTATTTTCCATTTTATAAACAAGTTCAGCCTTACCGTCTACGACAGATACACGTTTGATTGAAGCGCTTTGCGAATCTCCTACTCTAAAATAAAAATGAGTGTTTTCTGAGTTCCATCCAATTAATAAAATTGCATTTGAATCGTCTGCCACAACTATTGTTTTGGACACTTCTTCTGTTAGATCTACGATATAAGCTTCCAAATAATTCTCAGAATAGTTTAAGGCAATTTTGGATGCATCATGAGACATCTTAAAATCAGAAATAGTCATAGTGCTGGTATAGACGAGAGTCTCCTTTAGGGATTCAATATCGAGTTTTAGAATATGCTTTCTATCCGATTTTAGATAATAAATACTTTTCCCATCAATGGAGAAACTATGATCAGTACCGGTAGAAGGATCTTCACTAAACTTTTTGTAATCTGTCATTTCCAAAACAGCTTGTGATGTTTCAGTTTCTAGATCGTAGATAAACACTCCGGCTTGTAAGTCCTCATTCAGCTTTTTCCGACCTTGAATCATTATTTTAGTTCCATCCGGCGACCATTTAGGTTTTGGGTAATAAAAATACAATTGCGCCAAGGTATACAATCGCAAAGCAGTCTCCTTAAGCTCATCTTTTTCCCTATCATAAATTAGCAAGCTAAACGGACGACCCGTAATGCCTTCATCTTTAAATAATTGCCATTTTACAAAGGCAACATAGCGTTGATCAGGACTAATGACTGGATTGGTATTCTCCTTTACAATTAATTTAGAAATTCTTTTAGCCGAATTTAAAATGGGTTGCCCTGTCTTATCTCCGTTGAGCACATAGATATCCGACCTCGAACTCATCGTTTCATAATATAGAGATTGATCCTTAGTAATACCCAATATCGTAGTAAGACTACCACGCTCTCCCAAATTTGATTTAATCATTTTAAGCTGCCCAACTCTACGTCCCTTTTCTATTCCTATTTCCCAAAGGTCGTTGGTTCCACGGCGATCACTTATAAAAACAAGGCCTTTACCGTCAGGTGACCATTTCGGATTAAAATCGTGAGAAACTTTAGCAATTATTTTTGTATCAAGGCCACCATCTAAATCAAGGACATGAATATCATTTCCTTTTGCCCCCTTAATACGCTGTATTTCGTAAGCTATATATTTAGAATCTGGAGAGATATTCATACTAAATATTTCAAGACTATCATTAGCTTTCAAGGTTTTAAAACGCTGTTCATTTATTGAATAGGAGACTATTTTACCATTAACAACACCTACAATAAATTTACCGTCTGGAGACCAATCAAAAGTTCGTAGGGCATCAGTTCCTTTTTTAATAATCCTATCATTTGAACCATTGGCATTTGCGATATGGAATTCGCAGCCCTCCAAATTAGCATCATACCAAGAATATGCAAATTGTTTACCATCAGGAGACCAAACAGGACTATTAGGAAACTTTATAGGACGATCCCAAACACCAGGTTTTGAGACAATCCGGCTTTTTTTAGTCTCTAAGTCTTTTATATTGATAGCAGGTTGTCCATTTTCATTAGACCAATCCACATGCATTAAAAAACGTCCATCTGGAGAAATAACACCACCGTCGCCTTGAGCAAAGCGTATTTTAGTAGCGACAATACCTTCGTTATCTGTATTTCGTTGTATTAACCCTTTTAATTTTTTCTTCCCCAGAGCAACAATATTGGTTTGATCGGCGTATTCAGTAATCAATTTTTGATAGGCTCGAATCGCCTTTTGATTGCCTAATTTTTCATAACAGATCCCTATTTGCAATAGTGCTTTAGCTCTCAGTGTTCTATTGACATCGACATCATTAACCATGGCGTCATAAATGGCAATGGCCTCGCTCAAATTACCCTCTCCCTGCTCCTGTATCATTCCTTTTTGGAACATTTGTTGACCATTTTGAGCCTCTAAGTCCATAGGCTGTAAAAACAGTATTCCAAAAACCAAAAGACTAATCTGTAGCTGCTTCATGTTCTTTGTTTTTAATTAATACTCCTGATCAAATCAGGTATTGATTTAAACCAAAATTAAGGCCTCAATTCAGTTTTGTTGTCAAAATAATGTCAAGTTATGCAAAAATTATGTTTCATATTTATTTCTGACAACAATTAGTAAGTAAATCAAAACCAAACAACTACTATCTATTTCTCTATATTTGACTTTCTTTATAGCGTTTATATTGAAAACTTCAATTAAACAGAATTAATCTCACTCAGAATAATTAAATATCTTTATAAAAAAATGCAAATGGAAAAAACGGTTTCAGAAGCTATCGCTTACAGACGCTCAGTGAGAGTCTTTAAAGATATGACTTTAGATACAGAGAAGGTGAAGCAGTGCCTTCAAAATGCAACTTTAGCACCAACGAGCAGTAACCTTCAGCTTTGGGAATTTTATCATATCACCGATAGTAGCATATTAAAACAGTTAAGCGTAGCTTGCTTTGATCAAAACGCAGCAAAAACAGCTCAACAATTGGTTGTTGTAGTGACCAGAAAAGATTTGTGGAAAACACGGGCAAAGGCTAATATAGATTTCTTAAACAAAGCTTTCGATTCCCCAAACTTGGAAAAACATATCCTAAAGCGAAAAGCTATTGCGACCAATTATTATAAAAAACTAATCCCGACTATCTATAGTGATTTTTTTGGCTTATTGGGTATTCTCAAATATATTGTGTTTCAAATTGTTGGTGTATTCAGACCCATCTATCGTCAGGTTAGACATAGTGATATGCGTATAGTAGCTCATAAAACGGCGGGGTTGGCAGCACAGAATTTCATGTTAAGTATGGCTGCAAAGGGCTATGATACTTGTCCTATGGAAGGCAGTGATACTCTCAGGGTAAAACAGATTCTTAAACTTCCAAGAGCTGCAGAAATAAATATGATTATTGGTTGTGGAATTCGAGAAGAAAATGGGGTCTATGGTCCGCGATTCAGAGTCCCTTTTGAATCCGTTTACCACGAATTATAGAAAATTATAGATTTTACATTTCAGGGCACTTCTTTTTGCTGATTTTTTAATAAAATTATCAATACAATCAGCTATATTTACGGCTTAAATATTTTTTTATGACCTTATTACTTATGGCTGCTGGAAGTGGTAGCCGCTACGGAAAGTTAAAACAATTTGATGATCTTGGGCCAACCCAAGAATTTCTATTAGAATTTAGCATTCATGATGCATTACAATATGGGTTTGATCATATAGTACTGGTCACAAAAGCTCAAAATAAAGAATTTTTATATGAGTATCTTTCTAAAAGATTACCAGCAACAATAAAATTAGATGTTGTTGTTCAAGATATAGATGACCTACCTTCAAATGTTTCAATTGACACCTCTGAGCGTATAAAGCCGTGGGGAACGGCGCATGCAGTTTGGGCTGCACGTCATATTATAGATACAGATTTCGTCATTATTAATGCAGATGATTACTATGGTCGTCAAGCCTTTGAAAGTGCTTCATCTTTTGTAAAGAACAACGATTCAGAAACTACTTATGGTATTGTAGGATACCGTTTAAAAGAAACCTTATCCGATCATGGGTCGGTATCTAGAGGGGTCTGTAGTGTCGATGGAAATCATCTGGTTTCTATTGAAGAGCATACTAAAATAGAAGCTGTTAATGCTGAAATTATCGATGCTGCTTCTGGCAGAAAATTAGATCCGGACACTATTGTATCTATGAATTTCTGGATTTGTAATACTTCTATATTCGACTATATCGAGACTTACTTTAGTAAGTTTTTACAAATCCCTGAGAATCTTGAAAAAAGTGAAATCTACTTACCTTTTGTCGCTCAAGAAATGATGGCAAATGGGCTCATCGATATCGACGTCATCTCATCGGATAGTGCGTGGTTTGGAGTAACTTATTACGAAGACAAGGCCGAAGCTGTAACGACATTACAGGAATTAACGGATAAGAAACAGTATCCAACGCCACTATGGACATAGCTTAATACAATTTAATGGACACACCACACTTAGCTCAGATCCTAAGCCGTTTTAATATTAACACCGAAGATGTCGCTTTTAAACCGATTACTGCGGGTTATATCAATGACACCTTTTTGGTTTTAAAATCTGAAACTCCGGCTTATATTTTACAGCGTGTAAATCATAATGTATTTAAAAATGTCGCTCAATTATTGCAAAATATTGATCAGGCATTGTTAAAACTTCAAGCTAGTGATTACAGTACCATAAAACTTCTGAAAGCAGACAACGGAGAATCCTTTTGTAAACAGGGAGACTCCTATTGGAGGTTGATGACTTTTATAAATGACAGTACCACTCATGATACAACTACAAATCCCAAAGTAGCCTTCGAGGCCGGACGTATCATTGGGCGCTTTCATAATTTATTACAGTTTGAGTCTCCAGAGACCTTTGTAGAAACCATTCCTAATTTCAATAATCTTCCTTTCCGCACTACCGAGTACACCGATGCTATGAGCGGCACTTCGGAAGACAGAAAAAAACAGGCTGAGAATGAAATTGAGTTTGTAACACAATCGCTTTCAAAGTTCACCGATTTCTATAAGGCAAAATTACCTTTAAGGGTTTGTCATAATGATACCAAGCTGAATAATATTTTGTTTAGTAAAACTGATGAAGCCTTATGCTTGATAGACTTAGACACTATTATGGCGGGTTATTTTCATTATGACTTTGGAGATGCTGTTAGAACCATAGTTAATATGGCGAGTGAAGATGAAAAAGATCTGTCTAAAATCACTTTTAATCAAGCATTATTTGAAGCATTTATAGATGGCCTAAACAGCAATACCTCATTTTTAACCAATGAAGAAATCGAGCTTCTGCCAATTGCCGCTGCATTGATGCCATTTATTCATGGTTTAAGAGCGCTAACCGATTTTTTAAATGGCAATATTTATTATAAAGTTGCTTATGAAAATCAGAATTTGGATCGCTGTATAAGTCTTTTCCATTTTAGTAAATTGGTATTGGAACAGGAATCCTATATGAGATCAATAATTGACTCAAAATTAAAAAAGCTCAACCCATAGGTTGAGCTTTTTTTATACCTTTTAATCGCCACTCATATCTTTATCATATACCCAAATCTCATCCCAACTATTAGAAAAAGTTGCATTCATACCTTTTAAAAAAGCATCCCAGGAATTGGCACCATGCACCTTTAAAAACGTTGCTTTAAAGGTGTTTTCTTCATCTAATTCTGCCCAGTTCTTTAAAAAACTAACGGTCGCAATATGGCGTCCAATATCGATGCCCTGTCTAAATTGATTGCTATAAACCCCCCAAGGATTAACGCCTTCCATAGCCTTAACAGTCTTACTGATTTGATTTAACAAATGATCTATACTATATCCATGTCCGTTAACGACCTCATGGTATCTTATAAACAGCAGGGGATATTTTGAATTATCATCATCCAGCATGTCTGTATTTGATAATTTCGTATCCTC
>Ga0105356_10005052_pt1 | contig 12630 bp, 9 predicted proteins | sample GOMGulsemesocosm_3_FD_83502 | JGI IMG/M metagenome (GOLD analysis project Ga0105356, IMG submission 83502) | Methane-oxidizing microbial communities from mesocosms in the Gulf of Mexico - GOM9D Gulf of Mexico | ecosystem: Environmental > Aquatic > Marine > Cold seeps | place: Gulf of Mexico...
CTAAAATTAAAGCTGATCGACATTATTTAAAACACACCAATCAAGGCTATCTCGGGTTTATGTTTGTACCTAAAACACAACGTGGAAAAGGATTGAACAAATTAATAGTAGATGCTCTATTACAATGGTGTAAAGATCGACAGATTCACGAAATAAGACTTGATGTATACGACCAAAATCCATCGGCCATTAGAGCTTATGAAAAAGTAGGCTTTAAAAAGCATATGATAAATATGCGATTAGACATTGAACATTTAGATTAAAATCACCCTTCTGAAATTCCGAATGGATCTTCAATAGAATAGGCCGGTTTTGTAAACCATTTGGGACCCTCATCGGTCATATAAATATGATCTTCATGACGGATTCCAAAGGCCTCAGGAACACAAATCATGGGCTCATTACTAAAACACATTCCTGGTATTAAAATCGTTTCATCATTTCTAACGATATATGGATATTCATGAATATCTAATCCTATACCATGGCCTGTACGATGTGGCAAACCCGGAAGCTTATAATCCGGACCTAAACCATGAGACTCCAACACTTTTCTAGATGCAGTATCAACCGAAGCACAAGAGTTCCCAATTTGCGCTGCATTAAAAGCTGCCTGTTGGGTTTCTTTTTCTATGGCCCATATCCGTCTTTGCAAGGCATTGGCTTCCCCATAGACATAGGTACGCGTGATATCTGAAATATAGTCATGTAGCACACAGCCTGTATCTATCAGAACCATTTCTCCTTCCTCTAAATTTTTGGGAGCCACAACACCATGAGGAAAGGATGAATCGACACCAAAAAGAACGATACAAAAATAAGAGCCCGAAGGAATTCCATAGCGTTTATGGGCTTCATTGATAAAGTCAACAACCTCCTTAGCACTAATTCCAGGTCTTAAAATCCGAGCTGCAGCTTTCTGGACGTCTAAGGTGATATCCATAGCCTGCTGCATAATTGCTATTTCTGCATTAGACTTGATCATTCTACAACCTGCCGTAATCGGTTTTGCATTAACAAGAGTATAGGCTGCATTCGCTTTTAAAATCCCATCCGTAATAAAAAAAGGTGTGGTTTCATCCATATAAACTTCACCATTATCAATGCCTTTATCTCTAAGGGTATAGCCAAATAAATCATAGGGACTCTCATGTTCATTCCAACAATTCACTTCACCTTCAACACACATAAAGTCCAGTACCGTTCCTTTCTCAAATTCAGGGGCTATATATTGTAAGTTGCCGTTAGGGAATAACAAAGCTCCAACCATGCGTTCACTGGAACTCCATTTTGTACCAGTAAAATAATATAAATTAGTTCCTGAGTGTAAGTACACAGCTTGAACGTTTTGCTCCTGCATTAGCCTACAAGCTTTTTCTATTCGTGCTTGAAATTCTTCTTTTTGAATCGGTTTAACCGAATGTGCTTTTGGAGCTATTGCGTTTAATTCTGCTTCGATGGTCGATCCTCCAATTCCAAATGTACTCATAAAAAAATGTTGTGCTTAAGTGAATTATAATTTCATTAATCTCTCTATATCTTCGATTTCAATTGGCATAGCTTCCGTAAGATTGATATTCCCGTTTTCGGTAATTAAATAATCATTTTCTAATCGGCAGCCAATACCTTCCTCTGGGATATATATTCCGGGTTCACAGGTGAGTACCATTCCTTTTTCAAAAGGTCTAGAATACAAACCTACATCATGAACATCTAATCCGAGATGATGCGCTGTACCATGCATAAAATATTTTTTATACAATGGGTTTTTAGGGTCTTGTTTTTTAATGTCTTCCGACTTTAACAGCCCCAATTTCATTAATTGTTCCTCGACCAATTTCGCCATTTCGGCCTCATACTCTGATGAAATAACTCCAGGTTTCAGGAGTTTACTACCTGCTTTCAAACAATATAAAACGGCATTATAAACAGCACGTTGACGTTCTGAAAATGTTCCATTTACAGGAATACATCGGGTCGTATCACTATTATAGTTTGCATAACACACCCCAAAATCGAGTAATATCATGTCGCCATCATTACAATTCGCGTCGTTAGCGTTATAATGTAATGCACAGGCATTTTTCCCTGAAGCGACAATAGGTTTAAAGGCATGTCGCGTTCCACCAGATTTAGTTAAGGCATAAGTCAGTTCAGCTTCAAGCTCATATTCTTTAATATTGGGTTTGACTGTTTTTAAAACGCGACTAAATCCTTTAATACTAATATCTGCTGCAGTTCTTATTAAACCAACCTCAACTTCAGATTTAATCTGACGTAAATCTCTGGTGATTTTTGCTGCGCGATAATAGGTATGAAGAGGATATTTCTCCTTACACCATAGTATCATTCTATCTTGTTGGGTTTGTTGAGTAATGGTAGCACGTTTTATATGCTCATTATGACCTAAATAAAATCCATCGGCTTCAAAAGCCATGAGTTGTAGTATCTTTTCAAAATCATGTAACCATTCAATGCGATCAATTCCTGACACATGAGCGGCCTGACTTTTAGTTAGCTTTTCTCCATCCCAAATTTTAATGTGTTCATTGGTTTCTTTTACAAAGAGAATCGTTCTATTTTCAGGTTTATAGGCATCAGGATACATTAGCAAAATGGTTTCTTCCTGATCTATTCCACTCACATAAAACAAATCATTATTCTGTGCAAATCCCATGACATCATCGGCATTGGTATGCTTTACATCATTTGATGTTAAGATTGCAATGGTATTGGATTTCATTTTAGAAACAAAGTTGTTTCTATTTTCAACAAACAAAGTATTCGGAATCTGCTTATATCTCATGTTTAAAATTTTCTATCAGGATGATAAGGCACAAGTTCTAAGGACGGTTTTTGATCTGTAATTATTTCAGAAACTAATTTTCCCGTTGCGGTTGACATGCTCCAACCCATCATAGCATGTCCGGCGGCAATAGTTAAGTTTTTACATTTATCCGACTTCCCGATATAAGGTAAACCATCTGGAGACACCGGACGTAATCCTGCAGCGGCATTATCTTTTTCTGAAGCCGTAAGCTTAAGTTCTGGATAATATCGCGTTGCAGCATTGGCGATAGCCTCAATCCTTATTTTATTGATATCGTGATTTATTCCAGCAATTTCCATCGTTCCTGCAAATCGCGTAAATCCATTCATAGGAGTTACCGCAGCCTTTGCCTCTGCTAATATCGCTGGAATAGTTATTCCCGTAGGATTTTCGGTATTGATACGATAGCCCTTCCCTGCCTGCAATAATAAATTTAAGCCCAATTTTTTGCTTAATAAACTGGTCCATGATCCTGCCGCCATCACGAACTCATCGGCAGCAAGTACTTGCTTATTGGTTTGTATTGATTTTATAATACCACTTTCAATATTTATATCTTCTACTTTTTCATTACTGAAAAACTGAACTCCATTCTGTTTTAGATGGGCTTTCATTTCCTCCATAAACTCGTGTGGCGTGGAGTGGTGATCACACTTAAAATAGGCAGCTCCAATAGCATCAATTTTTACATTGGGTTCCAATTGTTTAATTTCATCAGTATTTATTTCTTTGGCTTCCAAGCCCAAATTCCGTGCTATATCGGCAGTTTTCACTTCTTCTTCCAAGGTTTTTTCCGTCTGACATAACATTAGAAGTCCCTTTTTTTCATATTGACTGCTGAAATTTTCTTGAGTTTTAATCTCCTCAAACAGCTCTTGACTCATCACAGAGATATCTCTAATCACAGGAGCCGATCTTAAAACATGTGCTGCATTACAGGATTTATTAAAGGCCCAAGCCCATTTAATCAGATCTAAATCTAATCTTGGTTTTATATAAAAGGGGCTGGATTTATCAAACATCCATTTCAAGCCTTTTTTCATGACTCCAGGTGCAGATAGGGGTATGAGGTGACTGGGTGACAAATATCCCGCATTGACATAAGATGCACCAGCATCCATATTAGATTGATCTACAACGCTTACTTCACAGCCTTCTTTTTGAAGATAGTAGGCCGAACATAGTCCAATAATTCCACCTCCAATAACGATTACTTTTTTACTCATCACTTAATTCCACTTAAAATTCCAAATTGGTTCTGTTTCAAGAAGATGTTTTACAAAATAATTCCATCGTTTTTTTATAAAATAACTCCTTTGCTTGCCTCGGTATCCATGACGTTGGCTTGGTAAAATTAATAAATCAAAATCTTTATCGGCATTTACCAAAGCTTCTGCTAATTTAAAGGTTGCAGATGGATTTACATTATCATCCACCCCTCCATGTACTAATAATAATTTTCCTTTGAGGTTTTCTGCCAGTGTAATATTTGAAACCTCCTGATAGGATTCATCTACTGGCCATCCCATATACATTTCTGGCCACCATGCTTTTTCCATTCTAAAATCATGATCTGCAGAACTTGCCACACCCACTTTATAAAAATCAGGAAATGCCAATAAGGCATGACCGGTATCAAATCCTCCTGCCGAATGTCCAAAGATACCCACCTTTTCGGTATTTATCCAATTATATTTTTCTCCTAAATATCTAATTGCGAGCACATGATCTTCAAGGTTATTCCCCATGTTTTTATAGGAATGATCATGAAATGCTTTAGAGCGTCCCGAAGTTCCTAATCCATCAATCTGAACTACGATAAACCCCAATTCAGCTAGGGACTGATTATCGAAACCCCTATTAAAAGACTTTGGAAATCTTTGGGTATGTGGCCCAGTATATGTGGCATCAATTATTGGATAAGACTTGGTAGGGTCAAAATTCGTCGGTTTCCAAAAGGCCCCATAAATAGTCGTTTTCTCATCTTTTGCTGTAAGCTGAAATACTTCAGGAGCTTCCCATCCATTCGAAATAACTTCAGATACATCGGCACTTGTGAGCTGTGCTAATATTTTCCCCGTCTTCGATAATCGCAAAACCGTTTTAGTCGGTTCGCTAATATTTGAATAATTATCTACAAAATATTTACCATTTTCCGAGAAGGTCAGCATATGATGTTTGTTTTCTGGAGTCAACAAGGTCAGTTTGCCCTTTAAGTTTACTTTATATAATTGCTGATGGTAGGGATTGTTACCCTTTTCTTTTCCAGAGGCCAAAAAGTATATCACTCCAGTAGTAGCATCTATATGTTTAATATCATTAATATAATAATCACCTGAGGTTAAGGCTTTGGTTTCATTGGTTTTTACATCCAAAACATACATCTGCCTCCAACCACTACGTTCAGATAAAAACACAATTTTGTCTTTAGCGTCTATAGTCCAATAATTAAAATTATCGATATTAGTTTGACTCGTTTCACTGATTAAAGTCCGCTGGGAATTAGAATTTAGATCGATCTCTTTGACATATTCTCTTTGGTATCCCCGTTGAGCATACCGTGCTAATACTACTCCCGATTTTCCGAACCATCGTGTTGCCACGGCATTAATATGCGTCCCTCTGGGAAGCTCTGTTTTTACTTCTTTTTTAGAATCTACATTAAAAAAAACGGGTTGTACATGAACCATGGTGGTATCTCCTGGAGAACCGCGATAATAGGACAGCAATTTCGACTTATACAATGTATCTATACTATGGTCTAACAAATACATTTTCTCGGCATTTCGAAAATCGACCACATCGGTTGCGATCCATTTAGAATCTTCAGACCATTTTACATAAAAGTGTTTTGGTCGCTCCGCATTTTCACCCTCCATAATATCATACCAGCCATAATAGGTGGCGTATTCATAATCTTTTTTACCATCAAAACTCAACTGATATTCTTCATCGGTTTCCGTTGCCTTGATATACAGATTAAAATCTTTTGTATAGGCTATCCATTTCCCATCTGGAGATTTCGTTTCAAATGGATTTTCCTCTGCCTTATCTTCTTCCTCTATTTCTAATAAGGTATAGCTATTTAGGTTTAAGGTGTATTTATTACCTTCGGATATTATCGTATAATTGTCATTATCAGCTGGTTCAATAGAAGACATTGATAAAGCCGTTGGCTTAATAGTCTTATTTGAAATTTCACTCAATGCTGCCGCCAGTTTATCCTGATCAAATAAGGCTTTAACTTTATTATTTTTGAAATCAACTGTTTTATATGTTTTACCTTCTTTGCTGTAGTCTACAAACCATAAGCCTGAACCATCATTAAACCAATGTACTGAGGTATACAGATTAAATGCCGTTTTATTATTATAATTATCATAGCTATAGCTCACTGCTCTTGCGTAATCATCTCGGTTAATTTCTTGAGCATTTATTGAGGACATCCCAAAACACACTAGACATAACAAATAATAAAACTGGTACTTCATACTTTTGATTTTATAATTAATCTCGATTTTATTATGTAAGGGCTTTGAAGCCTATTCAAACAAAATTTAACAATAGTTTAAATCACCTGAAATCCATAGGCATATGGATCATCTTCATCATCAATAATAATATTATTATAACCGAATACTTTCGCCCAACCTTGAATACTCGGAATAATTGCTTTTTTGTCACCCAAGCTTGTTTCTTCTTCCACACAGCCAATAAACTTGCTTCCAATAAAACTCTCATGAATAAACTGCTCGCCTTTTTTCAATTTTCCCTTAGCATGCAATTGTGCGATTCGTGCTGAAGTACCTGTTCCACATGGGGATCTATCTATTGCTTTGTCGCCATAGAACACAGCATTTCTCCCAGAAGATGTCGGGTCAATTGGATTACCAGTCCATAACATATGAGTCACATCTCTAATAGTATCATTCTCTGGATGAATAAATTGATTTGGATACTTTTCATTAATGCGATCTCTTAGCACCTGAGAGTATTGAATAATTTTGCTAGCGGTAAAATCATGAACTCCTGTAAAGTTTTGTTGAGGATCTACGATGGCATAATAGTTCCCTCCATAGGCAACATCGAATGTGATCTCGCCTAATTCCGGACAATCTATTGTTAGTCCTTCTGCAGCTAGGTAACTTTTAACATTGGTTAATTTCACCCAGTCCACTTTTTTCCCTGTTTGCTGATATTCGATATCCACTAATCCGGCAGGGGCTTCCATTTTTATTTTACCGGGAACTTTTGGAGTTATCAAACCTTCTTCAATAGCGATAGTAATGGTACCAATGGTACCATGTCCACACATTGGCAAACAGCCTGAGGTTTCTATGAATAATATTGCGAAATCATTCTCAGGATGATGTGCTGGGAATAAAATACTTCCACTCATCATATCATGACCTCGAGGTTCAAACATCAATCCCTTTCTAATCCAATCGTATTCTTTTAAGAAATGTTGACGCTTTTCACTCATATTTGCGCCCTTTAAATTAGGTCCTCCCCCAGCAACTACTCTTACAGGGTTTCCACAGGTATGTGCATCGACACAAAAAAATGTTTTTTTCATTTATTATTTCAGATCTTTTATTTTAGAAGCTATATAGGCATTCATTCTATGATCGAGTATAGAAAGCGTTACTGTTCCTTGTTCCAAAATCACTTCGTGAAATTCACGAATATCAAACTTAGAACCCAATGCTTCTTTAACTCTTTTTCGTAATTCTCTAATTTTAAGCTCACCTATTTTATAGGATAAAGCCTGTCCTGGCCATGAAATATAACGATCCGTTTCGGTATTAACTTCATGAATTGACAAGGCTGTATTCGAAGCCATAAAATCAACGACTTGTTCTCTGGTCCAGCCTTTTGCATGAATTCCAGTATCTACAACTAGGCGACAAGCACGCCACATTTCATAGGTAAATTTCCCAAAGTGCTCATATGGGGTGGTATACATTCCCATATCATTCGCTAAAAATTCGGTATATAAACCCCAGCCTTCGCCATAGGCTGATAGGTATAAGTTTCTTCTAAACTGAGGAATACTATCCCCCAATTCATTGTTCAATGCCCCTTGAAGATGATGTCCTGGCACGGCTTCATGCACGGTTAATGAAGGTAAGGTATATAAGGTTCTGCTAGGTAAATCGTATGTATTAACCCAATAATAACCTGGGTCTGTACTATGTCTTGAAGTGCCAACATAGCGTCCTCCTGTATATTTTGGTGCAATAGCATCCGGAACAGGAGCTACTCCATAAGGTTTTCTCGGTAATGTTTTAAAGAATCTCGGCAATTGTTCATCGGCACGTTTAGCCATATCGCGAGCAATCATCAATAATTCTTTCGGCGTTTTAGCATAAAATTGAGGATCGGTTCTTAAAAATTGCAAGAACTCTGAAAAGCTTCCTTTAAAGTTTAAATCCTTAATAATTTTTTCCATTTCTGCTTTTATACGCGCCACCTCCTTCAAGCCGATTTGATGAATATCATCGGCTGTATATTGGGTACTCGTCGTATAGAAATTAATACGATTTTGATAATAAGCATTGCCATTTGGCATATCTGACGCACCTAAGGTCGTTCTCGTTTTTGGCAGATATTCAGTTTCAAAAAAATCTTTAATTCGCTTAAACTGTGGGGTAACCTTAGTATCCAATGCTTCTTTTGCCGCAGCTAGAACAGAATCTTTTTGTACAGCGGTTAAATTTGAAGGCAAATTTTTAAAGGGTGAATAGTAAAAGCTATCTTCAAAATTTTCAACAATATGATCGTTATAAGTAGATTCATAACCATTAAAAATTACCCGTGGTTGTGACACTCCCTTTTCTAGTCCTTCACGAAGATTTACAAAATGCTGATCGACGAAATCAGGAATTGCATTGAGTTTATTGAGATAGTTCTTTACTTGATCGTAATTATTAAAAGGCCTAACGCTATAGGCCAGATTACTATGGAAACCCGAATCAGATAACAAGGGATTCAGGAATCTTTCAAATTCATAAAAATCGATTTCATCCTGTAAAACAAACTTTAAAAGATCAAAGGATATTTTATCAGAGGCGACTAATTCATCCGTTTTTATGATCTGTAAATCCTTCAATAAAGACGTCGCAAATTCGGCTTCAGCCTTATAATAGGCCCTTGTAAAAAGACCTAAAGGATAGATTTTATTATCGTATCCTTCATGGTCTTGGTACTTATGTATTAGGGTTTCTAATTGGTTGGTCGCGGTATCAGTCTCCACCTGAACACAGCCATTAATTATAATTAAAAAGAACAATAATGAAATGGTTTTAATATAATTCATAGGCTGTAATATTTTAAGTGGATATGTTTAAGTGAAATCTCTTCTTTCTAACTGTTAATGTTTTAATCCTTTTGGCAATAAACCATTTGGGAAGGATTGGTAACTAAATGGTCTCACCCATCTTTTTATAGAATCGGTTCCTACAGCAGTAAATCTCGAGTCTGTGGAAGCTGGGTATGGACCTCCATGTTGCATTGACGGGCAGACCTCAACACCTGTAGGAACGCCGTTAAATATAATTCTCCCCACACGGTCTTGTAAGGCATCTACAAGATTTTCCATATTTATATTATCATTGTCCTCTGCAATTATCGTCCCCGTTAATTGTCCTTCCAGACCATTAATAATTTCAAGTAATTGATCTTCATCTTTAGATCTAACGACTAAAGAGAAGGGCCCAAAAACTTCTTGATGCATTTTTGGATTCGCCAAGAAATCTGTTCCTGACACGCTTGTTATTTGGGATGCAGCATAATTAGCGGCAATATCTCCTTCAATTTTCCCGATAAGCTCAACACCATTTTGAGCCGTCACATCTGCTCCATTTTTAACGAAACCATCTTTAATATTTGGATGCAGCATACATTGCGGGTCGATGGCAATGGTTTTAGTTGCTAAATCGTTTATAAATGTTTTTGTATTCTCACCATCAACGGTAAGTAATAATCCTGGGTTGGTACAAAACTGCCCTGTCCCCAAGGTGATTGACCCTGCATAGGTCGTTGATAATTGTTCTGATCTTGCTGAAATAGCATCTGGCGTTACAATGACAGGATTCACACTTCCCATTTCGGCAAATACAGGAATAGGTTCATCTCTTTGAGCGGCCAAATCGAATAAGGCACGTCCTCCAGCGATACTTCCAGTAAAGCCAACGGCCTTTACTTTTGAATGTTTTACTAGGGCTGCTCCAACAGTTCTTCCGCGTCCCATGATATTTGAAAACACGCCATTTGGCATTCCTGTTTTCTCTGCTGCTTTAATAATTGCAGAAGCCACCAATTCAGCGGTACCAGAATGCATAGCATGTGCTTTTACAATTACCGGACAACCTGAAGCCAAGGCGCTAGCAGTATCTCCACCAGCTGTAGAAAATGCCAAAGGAAAATTACTCGCAGCAAAAACCACCACTGGGCCTAAGGGAATTAATGTTTTCCTAAGATCTTCTTTAGGCAAAGGAGCTCTGTCTGGAATTGCAGTATCAACTGTATTTTCTCTCCAATCCTCATTAGATACTAAGTCTGCAAAAGACCTCAATTGAAATATTGTTCTTCCGCGCTCACCAATAGCCCTTCCTTCTGGAAGACCAGATTCTGACATATAAGCTTCAATCAACTCTGTATCTAAGGCCAAAATCTCATCGGCTATAGCATTCAAAAATTCAGCTCTACGTTCTCCAGATACTTTTCTATAACTTTTAAATGCACTAGATGCCAATTGTACCGCTTCTTCAATTTCATTAGTCGTTGCTTCAAAAAAGGGCGTCGAATTTTCAATATTCAGTTTGGGATTGATAGTTTTATGTGTAATACTACCACTAGCCTTAAGCTGGTTGCCTATATAATTTTTTCCTGTGATCATTGTTCTTGTATTCGTAGTACATGTGCTTCCACATCTACTGGTTTATAAATTATTTTATCCGAAACTGGATTGCTTTTTAAAAGTGCACTTGGGCGGATTGGTCGGGGGACGAAATTGCCGCCACAGTTAGGACATACATGTTTCAAAACTTGCTCTACACAGTCTTTACAAAAGGTACATTCAAACGTACAAATCATTGCCTCTTCTGAATCAAAAGGCAATGACTTATTACAATTTTCGCATGTTGGTCTTAGTTCTAGCATTTTTATATGCTTGTTTATTAATTATACGACAACATTTAAATTTTTGTATTCTGGTAATGTTGGACGTGTTTTTAAACCGTTTTCAATAATGTTCAGAACCTGTTTACGCTCTTCCCCATAAAGTGGTAATCTCGGTTCACGAACATTTTCAGTTCCTATTCCGGTGGCTACTTCTGCCAATTTAATGTTTTGGACTAATTTAGTGTTTATATCCAATTCCAACAATGGTAAAAACCAGCGATAGATTTCTATTGCTTCTTGCGTTCTTCCAGCTTTAGCCAAGTTAAAAATAGCAACTGTTTCTGCTGGAAAAGCACAAACTAAACCTGCAACCCATCCATCAGAACCCATTAATATACTTTCTAAGGCCAAGGTATCAACTCCACTTAAAATCGCAAAACGATCTCCAAAACGCGACTTCATTCTCGACACGTTTGAGATGTCTCTTGTCGATTCTTTGACAGCCTGTATATTTTCACATTCAGAAAGTTCTTCAAACATATCTAGGGTTACTTCGATACCATAATCTACGGGGTTATTATAAATCATTATTGGTAATGTCGTACTATTTGCAACCTTTTTAAAATAAGTCACGGTTTCCTTATCATCGGCTTTATAGCGCATTGGAGGTAACATCATTAAACCTGATGCACCATCTTCTTCGGCTTTTCTTGCGGCATCAATGGCTCCAGTTGTAGTTTGCTCAGCGATATTCATCACCACTGGAACTTTCCCAGCAACGATTTCTACAGCTTTTCTAACGATGGTTCTTTTTTCATCATCAGTAAGGGTACTCGCCTCTCCTAGAGTTCCTCCTAAAATAATTCCGCTAACACCTGCATCCAATTGTGCGTGAATATTAACTTCAAAGTTTACTAAATCTAAAGTATCTTGATCTGTAAATTTAGTTGTTACTGCTGGCATAACGCCTTCCCATTGTAAACTCATAATGTAAATTTATTTTTGACAAAATTAAGGCAGGAATTCAAATTTTAATAATGACTATTTATCCATTAATAGTATAATATTATCCAACAAAATTTTAAATATACTAATAACGAATATTATTTGCATATTTTTGCGGCATGAAAGTATTACCATTTAAGATTCCTAAGCCTGAGCATCACGCTTTAATATATCAGGAAGATTCCGAATTGATCTTCTATGACAAGTTTCATCAACATGGAGAAATTCAAGTCAGTTTTATTAAAGAAGGAGAAGGCACATTAATTGTTGGTGATACCATTAACTATTATCAAAAAGGAGATATTCTTGTCATAGGAAGCAACTTACCCCATGTTTTTAAAAGTGATACCAGCCACAATATCAAGTCTCATATGCTCACTTTATTTTTTACAAAAGATGCCTTTGGGGAGGCTTTTTTTGAACTGGAAGAACTCAAGGAGCTAAAGTCTTTTTTTAAGCGTACTGAAAACGGTTTTAAAACAGCATCGAGCACCACATTGGCATTGCTTTTTTCCGAACTCAAATCCAGCAGTAAATTAAATAGGTTTATTCTGCTATTAAATATTTTAAAAGCACTTTCAATAACCAAAAGTCTAGCATTATCTTCTTTTATTTACGAAAAACAATATACGGATATCGAAGGGAAACGCATGAGTGCTGTGATGGAATTC
>Ga0105356_10005068_pt1 | contig 12614 bp, 14 predicted proteins | sample GOMGulsemesocosm_3_FD_83502 | JGI IMG/M metagenome (GOLD analysis project Ga0105356, IMG submission 83502) | Methane-oxidizing microbial communities from mesocosms in the Gulf of Mexico - GOM9D Gulf of Mexico | ecosystem: Environmental > Aquatic > Marine > Cold seeps | place: Gulf of Mexico...
AGCGGCAATAATAACTAAGGTCGAACCTGAGTTAAGTAAAATTTCCATCAGTTAAACCCTATTTTCTAGCTAAAAGTATTTCTAAACGTGCACCAACACGTTCGGCAAGATCGGCTAAATCGCCAACCCAATCAATTATTTGATACAAAAACATTACATCAACAGGATTTAACTCGCTCTCTAAAGCGAGTAATTCTTTACGTAACGCAATCTGCATTGTATCGGTATCATCTTCTATTGCATCCAATTGATTGATCATCTTCTCAACCAAGTCGACTTCTCGACCTCGAAATCCTATTTCTAACAAGTCATCTAACTCATTGATCGCTTCAGCTGCTTTTTCAGTAGCTTCAATACAACGAGCCAAATAAACATTAAATTGTACTTGTATGCTTGCGGGTATTTCTAATTTACGACCTAAAATACGACCTGCAATATCTTTAGCTTTATTAGCAATTTTGTCTTGCTGTGTTAAAAGCTCAAGTAAATCTGCGCGATCTACAGGCATAAACAAACCACCAGGAAGCTCTAAACGTAATTGACGTTTTAGTGCATCTGCGTCTTGTTCATACTTAGATAACTTACGACGAATTTTAGCTGCTTCACTCCAGTTTTGCTCGGTACAGGCAGCAATAAAAGGAATAAGTTGGTTGCTACATTTAACAACCAATTGAATATGTTTTTCTAACGGTTTAATCGGGGATTTTGCAAATACACCCAATATTGAGTTTCTGGCCATAAATAAGTTTCCAGTTATTGTTTTTCGTGGCGGATAATAACGTATTTGTTTTGCAATTACTAAAGCACAACGGTTAATTTTAACTAGTTAAATTATAAGACACTTTTGTGACAGTTTTATTACACAAATAAAACCTCATAATATCAACACAATACATAAGCACCACCGATAAACCGCGCAAAAAAAAACCGACACTAACTGCAGAATTTTTCGGCAGTTAGATGGTGTTTTTTAGCGATAAATAAACTTACTTTAGGAAAAGTTTGTAAATTAAGCGATGGATCAGCTTGTTATAAGGAGGAAATGCGTTGGGAGCACTATTTACTCTGCCCTTTTTAAATACTGATTTTGATTTTGAAAAAGTTAAGAAACCTTCATGTCCGTGATAATGCCCCATCCCTGATGGACCAATGCCGCCAAATGGCATATCGTCTTGTACTACCTGCATCGCAGCGTCATTTAAACAGACGCCACCGGCATGAGTTTGCTCTAAAACCAAATGCTGAATGCTCTTATTATGGCTACATAAGTAGAGTGCTAACGGTCTTGGTCTAGCATTGATGTAATTAATAGCTTCATCGATATTTTTATAGCTAACTATCGGTAATAACGGGCCAAAAATTTCTTCTTGCATTAATAACATCTCATCACTGACATTATTCACTAAGGTTAATGGTATTTTACCTGACACTAAACATTCTTGGGGATTATCCTTACCTAAAGGTGTAATGACTGCCCCTTTAGCCTTTGCATCCGCTAACCACGTTGTTAAACGTTGTAGCTGTGCTTCGTTGATAATGCTGCCATAATCATTGTTATTGGCGACACTAGGATACATTTTAGTAAATTGTTTACTTAACGATTGCTTTAATTCGTCCAAGCGTTTTTCTGGACAAAGAATATAATCTGGTGCGACGCAGGTTTGCCCGGCGTTTAAGGTTTTTGCTAAAATGAAACGAGCAACCGCATCATCCATAGCTATACTATCGTCAATAATAGTTGGCGATTTCCCGCCAAGCTCTAAGGTGACAGGGGTTAAATTTTTTGCCGCTGCTGCCATCACAATTTTACCAACCCGTGTGGAGCCGGTAAATAAGAGGTGATCAAAGCCTTGCGCCGAAAAATGTGCCGCGACCTCTGGTCCGCCGGTAATAACCGAAACTTTATCTACTGAGAAAACTCCGCTAATAATTTGTTTAATAATCTCATTGGTCGCGGGGGTAAACTCTGACATTTTAATCATCGCTCGATTACCCGCAGCTAAGGCTGTGGTTAAAGGGCCGAGTGATAAAAACACAGGGTAATTCCACGGAGTAATAATACCAATAACGCCTAATGGTTGATACATCACAAACGCTTTCGCTGGCTGAAATAAAAGACCAACATGACGTTTCGACGGTTTCATCCACCTTTTAATGTGCTTTATTGCGTAGTTAATACCCATAATAGTGGGCATTAAATCGCCCATTTTACTGTCATCAGCACTACGGCAACCAAAATCTTGAGATAAAGCAGTCACTAAAGCATCTTGTTGCGCCAATAACGCTTGCTTCAACTTTTGTAGATCTGCGATTCGTTCACTAGCAGCCAAATAAGGGTGTTGAGCAAACGCTTGTTGCTGCAACGATAACGTCTCATTGATAACAGTTATTTGTTGCTGATCTTCTGCTGCAGTATATTGATTATTCGCCATAATGAGCTGCCTTATTTTTATTGTTGTTTTGAAACGCTAGCTTTTAAACGTGAGCTAGCGTTATTATATTTATCATCGAGTTAAAGATTACCGCCACGCGCTGATCCGATGAGTAATATAAGCATATTAATCTATAAATGGCGACAATTTTCTTAACGTGAACTGACTAAAAGAAGACCTTAATGAACATTGAAAAGATAATGACGACGACCTTAATCACTCTGTCTATGGATGCGCCATTAAGCAAAGCAAAAACCGTTTTTGAACAACATAGCATTCATCATATTTTAATCATTGATGATGACGGCACCCTAGCAGGTATAGTTACCGACAGAGACTTATACAAACACTTAAGTCCAACGGTGGGTACTAATCAAGAAAGTCATCGAGACACAGCATTATTACAAAAGAAGTTGCATCAGATCATGGCAAGAGAGTTAACTACTGCAAAAGCAATATTACCACTCACTAAAGCAGTACTGTTATTTGATAAGAACCATCTATCATGCTTGCCGATAGTTGATGTTGGGAATAAACCCATAGGGATTATTACTTGGCGAGATATACTCAAAGTATTAGCGCTACGCTATAAAAAAACGCTAGCCAAATAATGATATTACCGGCTAGCTATTTGTCGTTAACTGCTTATCCGCTTTTGGTTAACTAATCATCGGTTTTATCAAAACCATCTAAGGTAACGCCAGCTAAGCCACCGGTACCGCCTTGATCATTACTGCGCAGTTTTATCATCAAACGTAAATCATTCGGTGAATCCGCATGATGCAAGGCATCGGCATAGGTAATTAACCCTTGCTGATATAAATCAAATAACGCCTGATCAAATGTTTTCATACCCTGTTCATTCGACTTTTGCATTACTTCTTTAATACTGCCAACGTCACCTTTTTTGATCAGCTCTGCAACCAGCGGAGAATTCAATAAGATTTCAATGGCGGCAACGCGACTATGGCCATCTTTAGTTGGCACGAGCTGCTGGGCAATAATACCGCGTAAATTTAACGCTAAATCAAACAATAATTTACCGTGCTGATCTGCCGGCACTAAATGCATAATACGATCAATCGCTTGGTTGGCATTATTGGCATGCAAAGTCGCAATACATAAATGGCCGGTTTCAGCAAAACTTAACGCATGCTCCATCGTTTCTTGATTACGAATTTCACCAATTAAAATGACATCTGGCGCCTGACGTAAAGAGCTTTTCAAGGCGGCATCAAATGACTCGGTATCTAAACCAACCTCACGCTGCGTGACCATACTCTTCGCATGTTCATGGACAAATTCAACCGGGTCTTCAATAGTTAAAATATGACCGCGCGAGTTACGGTTTCGATAACCAATCAGTGATGCCATCGAGGTTGACTTACCGGTACCGGTGCCGCCAACAAATAGCACTAAGCCACGTTTTGACATCACCACGTCTTTAAGTACCGAGGGTAAACCTAGTTCATCCGCATCGGGAATTTCGGTAACAATACGACGAACAACCATACCCGCCATATCCCGTTGCCAGAACGCAGAGATACGAAAACGGCCAATATGTTCAATGGAAATAGCGAAGTTACATTCTTTTTCTTCATCAAACTGACGCACTTGCTTTTCTGTCATGGCATTGCGCACTAAACCTAATGATTCTTCTGCAGTTAAGACATGCTCGATAATAGGCTGTAATTCACCATTAATTTTCGCACTGACCGGTAATTTGGCCGTAACAAACATATCTGAGGCTTCTGCTTTGACCATTTTTTCTAATAACTGATGAAAGTTCATTCGCGTTCCTTTTATCACTAAATCAATTAATAACTGTTAAATTGGTTTTTATCTACGGCTTTTTCCATCGCCGCTTGCTTGGTGATCATGCCGCGATTTACTAAATTTTGTAAACATTGATCCATGGTTTGCATTCCATGCGACATCCCTGTTTGAATGGCACTATACATTTGCGCAATTTTATCTTCGCGAATTAAATTACGAATAGCCGGGGTACCGATCATTATTTCGTGGGCCGCAACACGACCACCACCCACTTTCTTAATCAAGGTTTGTGAAATTACTGCCCGTAAAGATTCTGACAACATTGAACGCACCATCGATTTTTCCTCTCCAGGAAACACATCGATAATACGATCAATGGTTTTTGGCGCTGAGGTAGTATGCAGCGTACCAAATACTAAATGGCCGGTTTCGGCCGCGGTCATCGCTAATCGAATCGTTTCTAAATCACGCATTTCACCGACAAGAATCACATCAGGATCTTCACGTAATGCCGAGCGTAGAGCCGCTTCAAAACTTAACGTATCACGATGAACTTCACGCTGATTAATTAAACAGGATTTATTTTCATGCACAAATTCAATCGGGTCTTCAATGGTTAAAATATGATCATGCTTATTATTGTTAATATAATCGACCATAGCAGCTAAGGTGGTCGACTTACCCGATCCGGTAGGTCCTGTTACCAGCACTAAACCACGTGGCGTATCTGAAATATCTCGAAAAATATCAGGACAACCTAAATCATCGAGAGACAATATTTTACTTGGAATGGTACGAAATACTGCGGCAGGCCCTCGGTTTTGATTAAAGGCATTAACCCTGAAACGTGCTAAATTCGGCACTTCAAACGAGAAATCTACCTCTAAGTTTTCTTCATATTCTTTACGCTGACGATCATTCATAATATCGTAAACTAACGCATTAACATCTTTAGCATCAAATGCCGGAATATTTAATTTACGTACATCACCATCAACTCGAATCGACGGAGGGGTCCCTGTTGATAAATGTAAATCTGATGCTTCGTGTTGCACACTAAATGCAAGTAGTTCAGTAATATCCATAAAAAACCTCGGTGTTATCTGTTAAAATAGTGACTTAACCTTACTTAGCTAAAATCCTATGTGTAAGATTCAAAAAAACATTAAAAATATTAACGGGCAAATTAATCAAGCTTGTCTAGATAATAATAGGCAAAATAGCGTAATTTTGCTTGCCGTGAGTAAAACTAAACCCGCTGCTGCCGTTGCACAAGCTCACCTTGCTGGTCATAAAGACTTTGGTGAAAATTACTGTCAAGAGGCACTTGAAAAAATAGCTAAACTTGCCCATTTACCTGATATTTGCTGGCACTTTATTGGTCCAATTCAATCGAATAAAACCAAACAAATTGCTGAAAACTTTTCGTGGGTTCATAGTGTTGACCGCGAAAAGGTTGCCCAACGCTTAAATAATCATCTTAATGAGCAAACGCAGCAAATAAATTCACCCGATAAAGGCCAAGATACAGCGCTAAACATTTGTTTACAAGTGAATATTAGTGAAGAAGCATCAAAATCAGGTGTACTACCGGACGAGGTATTTTCACTCGCCAAAATGGTTGATAATTGTGATAATCTCACGCTCAGGGGCTTGATGGCTATTCCCGCTAAAGATGCTGAAAATAGCTGTTATCAAAAAATGCAGCACTTGTTTACTCGGTTACAATCCCAATATCCATCGGTAGATACACTTTCGATGGGCATGTCTAACGATCTTGATATTGCCATCGAAAATGGTGCTACTATGGTAAGAATTGGTACCGCGATCTTTGGACAAAGGAACGTTAAGTCATAATGATAAGCTTAACGATAACCAAATGATGGCATCGTGAAGCCCGAGTTAAGATGAGCTTATTGACAGTTAATTTAATAAAACTAGGAATGGCGTGCACTAAGCTACGCTTTTAGAAATCATGAAAAAAATAGCATTTATCGGTGCCGGCAATATGGCCCGCGCCATTATTATTGGTTTAGTACAATCAGATGTTACACCGAGTAACATTATGGTTGCGAATCCGTCTCCAGAAAAAAGAGTAAAGTTAGCTGAAGAATTTGGTATTCAGCAAACATCAAACAACCTCGAAGCTGCTGAATTTGCAGATATCATTGTCTTAAGTGTTAAGCCTCATTTTATCTGTGATGTCTGTAAACAGTTATCTGAAAACATTGATATTGCTAATAAGCTCTTTGTTTCGGTTGCGGCCGGCACTACCGTCGACCAAATTCAACAAGCCCTTAACACCCCAGCGCCTGTAGTAAGAGTGATGCCGAACACGCCATCACAATTAGGTTTAGGGATGAGTGGTTTATACGCTTCAGCCCAAGTAACTGAACCGCAAAAAGCAGCTAGCGACAGCTTAATGTCTGCGGTAGGCAAAGTGATTTGGCTAGCAACAGAAGATAAAATTAACGATATTATTGCCGTTGCTGGCTCTGCACCTGCTTATTTTTTCCTCTTTATGGAAGCCATGGAAAAACAGGCAAAAGTGCTAGGATTTAACGAACAAGAAAGCAGAATGTTAGTCGAGCAAACGGCTTTAGGCGCTGCACAAATGGTCGCGCAAAATGATGTTTCAATTAGCACCCTACGAGAAAATGTTACTTCAAAAGGCGGCACTACGTTTGCTGCCCTCGAACAATTTAGAAGCGATGGTATTGATGCAATGGTGACTAATGCCATGAATGCGGCAATAACTCGTGCCGAAGCAATGGCTAAAGAAGGTTAAGACTGATGGAAGCGATTATTTATTTATTACGATTTGTTTTTGATGCACTGTTAATGATTTTAATCATGAGAGTGTGGCTACAATGGGTTAAGGCTGATTTTTACAATCCGCTATGTCAATTTATTGTTAAAGTAAGCAACCCTTTAGTAGTGCCTTTGCGCCGCATTATTCCCGGTTTAGCCGGCATGGATTTAGCCACCATTGTGGTCGCCTATGCGGTCGCCACCTTAAAGTTTGTGACCTTGGCAGCCTTATCAGGTGAATCCCTTGGCGCCCTCGCCTTTTATATCGGCTTATTAGTCTTGTTAAAGCAAGCGGGGTTTATGTTGTTTGTTATTATGATCATCATGGCCATTATGAGCTGGGTCGTACAAGGTTATAATCCAACCTTAGCTATTTTCCATCAATTAACGACACCATTTTTAGAGCCTATTAGGCGCTTTATGCCAAATTTAGGCGGCTTAGATTTATCTATGATTGTTGCTTTCTTGATCATGAACGTGATTAATATTTTACTATCCGGCTCGCTACCGTATTGGGCTGCTTTGTAGCATATTAGGAGTGCAAAATGAAAAGATATCTTTTAAACATACTACTGGTGCTTAGTGCTAGCTTTGCTGTACTAACTTCCGCTAACGCTGAAAACATGAAAAAGCTGGGCTCCCTAAACGTTCATTATATGGCGATAGGCTCAACATTTTTCACTCCTGAAATAGCAAAAGCATACGGTATTACCCGTAGCCGTTATAATGGTTTAGTGAATATTTCGGTGCTTGATAACACTAAAGTAGGTACGCCCGCTAAAACAGTTGCGATTAGTGGGCAGGCCAAAAATAATTTAGGCCAATTTAAGGAGCTAGAATTTAGTGAAGTCAAAGAAGGCAGCGCCATTTATTATTTAGCGCAAGTTAGCTATAACCATGAAGAAACCCTGCACTTCACCTTAACCATTAACGATGGTAAAACAGAACAAACCTTAAAATTTTCGCAAAAATTTTATGTCGATTAATATACGGTTAATCGATTAGTAATACTCAGCGTTTTCCCGCTAGGCTAAGCCCTGAGTATTACCTAAGTTATAGCGATGTTGTCAACAAACGACCAATAAATCCTCGCGTATAATGTCGTTAAAAATAAGCCCGCCGCTACGTTTATAACTTGCTTATACTAGTGCTGCCCGCCTTTTTCCCGTATCATTAGCCCTATTATTCCACCACCGTTTACAGCCCATTCATGTCCAAAATAGTCTTAGCCACCGGCAATAAAGGTAAAGTAAAAGAGCTGAGCGATTTACTCGCTCAACATCAGCTAGAAATAGTGCCACAAAGTGATTTTAATGTACCTGATGCCGAAGAAACCGGCACTACCTTTGTCGAAAACGCGATCATTAAAGCCAGACATGCGGCAAAAATTACTGGCTTGCCGGCCATCGCTGATGACTCAGGCTTGGAAGTAGATGCACTAAACGGTGCTCCGGGTGTATATTCTGCTCGTTATGCTAGTGATATCGTCACTAACCCAAGTGATGATGACAATACTAACAAACTACTTACTGCCTTAACTGATATTCCAGAGCAAGACCGTACCGCCCGTTTTCATTGTGTACTGGTTTATATGAAACATGAGCATGATCCTACACCGATAATTTGTCATGGTGTTTGGCAAGGTACTATTAGTAACACCAAACAAGGCGAACAAGGCTTCGGCTATGATCCCGTTTTTTGGCAACAAGACTTACACATGTCTTCTGCACAATTACCTAGAGATCTTAAAAATAAATTAAGCCATCGTGGTCAAGCATTAGCGCAACTAGTTAGCCTGTTGAGCACTAAAAAATAATCGTTGCTAACACGTAAAACTCAAGAAAGAACAAGGTAAAAAAGTGAACACTAGCTTACAAGCACCACCACTATCATTATATATTCATATACCTTGGTGCGTAGAAAAATGCCCCTATTGCGACTTTAACTCTCATACCTTTAAGTCGCAATTACCTGAGCAAGATTATGTGCAGGCATTAATTACCGATTTAGATGCCGATATTGCCCGCTTTAATTTACAAAACCGACCACTACATTCTATTTTTATTGGCGGTGGCACCCCAAGTTTATTTTCGGCGAAGGCGATTGAAAGCATCCTTAGCCAAGTTAAAACTCGGTTTAGCTCCACTAGCACTGACATCGAAATAACCTTAGAGGCAAACCCAGGTACGGTAGAAGCAGACAAATTCATTGGCTTTGCTAAAGCAGGTGTTAACCGTTTATCTATTGGCGTGCAATCATTTGAGTCCGACAAACTGATTAAGCTAGGGCGTATTCATAATGTCAGTCAAGCGCAACAAGCTGCGAGGCTCGCCACTGAGGCTAAACAAGCCGGGCTAAAATCATTTAACCTTGATTTAATGCATGGTTTACCTAATCAAAGTATCGACAATGCGCTTGATGATTTAAAAACGGCTATTAGTCTTAAACCCGATCATCTTTCTTGGTACCAATTAACCATAGAGCCAAATACGGCGTTTCACTCTAAACCACCTAAATTACCCCAAGATGAAGTACTATGGGATATTCAAGATCAAGGGTTTAAATTATTAGCCGAAGCAGGCTATCAGCAATATGAAATTTCAGCCTTTAGCCAAGTTGACAAGCAATGTCAGCATAATCTCAACTATTGGCAATTTGGTGACTACTTAGGTATTGGCTGTGGCGCTCATGGGAAAGTTACCGATATAACAACCGGTGAAATTCATCGAACGGTTAAGGTAAAACATCCCAAAGGTTACTTAGAGCAAGATCGCGTAGCGCTCGATCAACTCAACACCGTTGCTCAGCAAGAATTGCCGTTCGAGTTTATGATGAACCAATTACGGTTATTTCGCCCCTTTACCATCACCGATTATCAGCAGCGTACCGGCTTATCGGTAGAGACTATTGTGCCTACATTGCAACTCGCTCAACAAAAAAAATTAATGGTTTTTACTCATAAGCACTGGCAAGTAAGTCCGTTAGGTCATCGATATTTAAATGATTTACTAGAGCTTTTCCTATAATGCCCCTCGACGATCAGCCAAACGATAACGACTCAACTGAAATGGCACTTAGCGACTCACACTTTATGCAGCGCGCATTTGAGCTTGCCCAAATAGCTGAACAGCATGATGAGATCCCCGTTGGCGCAGTTGTTGTTTATCAAGGTAAGATTATTGGTGAAGGCTTTAATCAATCGATCATGCTAAATGACCCTTCTGCCCACGCTGAAATGCTGGCTGTTCGTCAAGCAGGCAAGCAGCTTGATAATTATCGATTACTTGATTGTACTCTCTACGTAACGCTTGAGCCGTGTCCGATGTGTGCAGGATTATTAGTGCACAGTAGAGTAAAGCGATTAGTTTACGCTAGCCCTGATTTAAAAACAGGCGCGGCAGGTAGTGCCTTTAACTTAGTGGCAAGTAGCCAACTTAATCATCAGTTGGAAGTCGATAATGGTTTGATGTCGGTAGAGTGCAGTGAGTTATTATCCGGGTTCTTTAAACGTCGTCGCCGTGAAAAGAAGGCACTTAAAAAAGCAAAAGGAAATATTGATAATAGCATTTCTCCCACGAGCAACTCTTAAACTAAAGCTAGCTATGCTTTGATTTAGCGTAGCTTAAACTAGATGTTTGTTAAATTGCACAATTGTTGATCAAACACGGTGGTTAATGCTCTTTAATTGAGGCTATTGGCTCTTGAGCTAACTGCTGATTAAAATAAAACTGGCGACGGGTATTCATTTTATGATGTTGTATTTTTAAATGCTTTCTGCGTGTATTTGCATTGTGATGTCTTCTTGTTTTCATCTTTTTCTCACTTGTTGGTTATATTTTTTTAATTAACTTCCATATCATTATTAACAACCTATATGACAATAAGATGACAACGAGATAACAATAGTAAAAAGTTTCCTTGATAAAATAGGCTTACTAAAAGAGACTAGCTTAGACTGATAGATAACGCCAATTTACGTCAGTAACGTTGCTAGTGATTCGCTACTTAGCTACTGCTATTCAGTAGCTAAAATTGGCTCTAGTGGCTGCTCAACTTCGACATCGACAGGTACTTGTTTGGCCTTATTATCTAGCCATGTCAACGTGTCGTAATAACGGCGAATATTTTCGACATAACTTACGGGCTCAGAGCCTCGTGCATACCCATATTTAGTTTTTTTATAGTATTGCTTTTGTTGCAGTAAAGGTAAGCGAGGTTTAACTTCTACCCAGCGATCTGGATCGCCCCCTTGGCGTTGCGTTATAATTCGAGCATCATTTAAATGACCAAAACCAACATTATATGAAGCCAGTGCAAACCACATTCGATCTGGACTAGGGATCCGCGCCGGCATTTTATCTATCATCCGCTTAAAGTATTTAGCGCCACCGCGAATACTCTGCTCGGCATCCAAACGGCTTTTTATCCCCATTTGTTTAGCGGTATCAAGCGTTAACATCATCATTCCTCTTACGCCGGTATGAGAACGCGCATGCGGTTTCCAGTGAGATTCTTGATAGCTAATCGCCGCCAGTAAACGCCAATCAATATCTTGGCCGTGCTTTTCAAATAACGCTTGGTATTTGGGCAGTTTATTTTCTACCGCCTTAATAAAAGTACGAGTTTCTACGTAATTAAACTCTTCAATATGACCATAGTACTTATCATCGAGCGCCAGCAATGTGCCATCTTGATGAACCTGGCCAAAAAACTCAACCAAACTAGCTAAGGTGGCATCATCACCATTCTTACTCAGCATCCAAGCCAACGGCTCAGATTCACTGATGCTAAAAGCAATGCTTATTTCTGGGTAGTAACGACGATTAATCGCCAAAATATTGCTATCAATAATGGTGTAATCGACTTCTTCATTGAGCACTTTGACTAATAGCTCTTCATTATCAAATTCGGTACTTTCTTGCCACGTTAACTCGGGATTACTGTGTTGTAACCGCTCTAAATTTTCAACATAACTAGAGTTAGCCGTAACCATTAACGACCCCGATAAATCGGTTAATTTTCTTGGCCAGGTTTTACCTTGCTTAAACACTAACTTTTGTGTGGTTTCTTGGTAGCTAGGCGCAAAACGAAAACGTTGTAAGCGTTTATCTGTAACTGATAAACCCGCAGCGAGAAAATCTAATTCGCCGTTATTTAATTTAATAAACAATTCATCTAAATTATTACTCGGAACAATTTTCAGCGTAACACCAAGGTAGCGCGCATATTTTTGTGCTAATTCGTATTCAAAGCCGGCACTGTTATCAAGCTGAGCACCACTGCCTTTTATGTAATAACTATTAGGGCCGTAAAGTGTACCCACACTGACATAGCCGCGTTCAATAATGCGGGCTAAGCTAGCAGGTTCGTTTTTATTGTCGCAAGAGGCAAGCAATCCAATCAATAATATAACCAATATATTTCGGGTAATATGAAGGCGCAATTTCAGGACATTTATATAAAATTTCATAGTGTTAATTGTGTCGCGTATTTCAAAATTAGCCAAGTTTTTTTTTGAACTAGCCTATAAGAATATTTTTTAATCACCACAACTGCTATTTTCAATTAACAAAGTTGCGCTTTTAAATTATAATA